>Ga0209025_1000064_pt1 | contig 301309 bp, 266 predicted proteins | sample AraplaMF_Col_mLB_FD_184256 | JGI IMG/M metagenome (GOLD analysis project Ga0209025, IMG submission 184256) | Arabidopsis root microbial communities from the University of North Carolina, USA - plate scrape MF_Col_mLB (SPAdes) (version 2) | ecosystem: Host-associated > Plants > Roots >...
CAGCACCAACAAGATGGCGCAGTCGGCCGCACCGGCCTACGACCTGGACCAGTACGGCGGCGCCTTCGGTGCTGACAAGCGTTTCCTGTTGTCCACCGGTGGCGATATCTATGTCGGTGGCTTCGGCAGCTACAGCTATAACACCTCCGATATCGATGGCGGTTCTTCCGGCCGTACCAACAGTGCCGGCACCGGTGCTTATGTCACCTGGATGTCCCAAGGGGGCTGGTATGCGGACGGCACCATCAAGGCCAACAGCTTCGGCAACGAATTGCGCGTGGTGGGCAGCGATGGCAGCCGCAGCCGCGGCAAGTACGACAACTCGGGCTTCGGCGGTTCGATCGAACTGGGCAAGCACTTCAACCTGCCCAACAACGGCTACGTCGAACCCTATTCGCAGATCGCCGCCTTCCAGGGCACCAGCGCCAACAAGACCCTGGACAACGGCTTCCGCATTCACGATGCGCCCACCCGTTCCGTGCGGGGCCAGCTGGGCTTCCAGGCCGGCACCTCCTTCGAAGCCGGCAAGGGCTATATGGTCCAGCCTTATGTGAAGGCGGCTGTATTGCGTGAGTTCGTCAACACCAACCACGTTGCGCTCAACGGCACCACCATCTCGGACAACCTGAATGGCAACCGTGCCCTGGTTGGCCTGGGCATGCAGGCGCAGTTGAAGCAAAGCCTGCAGGTCTATGCCGATGTGGATTACACCAGCGGTGGGCCGGTGAACCACAGCGTCTCCGGTGACGTCGGCCTGCGTTACGCCTTTTAAGGCGACCGGTAGCTGCCCCCGCGCCGCGACCTTTCTTACCTCCCTCTCCTTCATCTATTTGCCTTCTTCTCTCCCGAGAAGAGAAGAAGGCAAGAGAGGGAAGGAGGACCTTTGTCTCCTTCGTCTCCTTGCAGTCTTTTTCTCCTGAAGAGAGAAGAAGAAAAAGGCAAGAGGGAGGATCTTCTTCTCCTCCCTCTCCTTTCTTCTTCCCCTCAAGGGGGGAAGAAGAAAGGAGAGAAAAGGAAAGCCAGGAACAACCATGTCGAACCGATTCAAACAGCGCGAACTCGCGCTCATGATTTCCTTGCTGGGCACCGGCCTGGCATTAACGCCGGGCGCGCACGCCGCGACGGAATGCAGCGGTGGCCAGAGCCAGTTCTCCGCCGACGCACTGGATGCGTCCAAGGTGCCCGCAGGCCAGCAAGCAGGCTCGGGCAAGTCTCTGAACGTAAGCGGCTCGCACGACTGCGCCACCTACCTGTCCGATAACGGTCAGTTGACGGTGCAAACGGGCGCGACGACAGGCAACATCCTGACCCAGCAAGGCGGCAAAGTCGTCGTGCAAACCGATAGCGCCGTCAACGGCATCATCGCCGCCGGCGGCGGGATGCAGCGTCAGGCTGGACAGCAATCAGCCTCTTACGGCGGCGCGGGTGACATCACACTGCAAGCACGCTCCCAAACGGCGGGTGTGCTGGTCGGCTCGGGTTCAACGCTGACCGCGAACGACGCCGACATTGGTTGGGTCAAGACCGCCGGCACCACCACGCTTACCGGAACGCACATCAATCCCACCGACTATGGGCTGGGCGACGCCGGGGTGCAATACCATGCGGGCGTCGAAGTCAATGGCGGCACCACCACGATACAAGGCAACAGCGTCATCAATATGTACAGCGCGGTCGCGGTCGACCCCAGCGTCGTGGGTATCGATGTGCATAGTGATAAGACCTACTCCGGTGGCAAGCCTATCGAGGTTCATGTTCTGGACACTGCCGTCAACTCGGGCACCGGGCTGAGCATTACGCGCGACACCAGCGAACCCGACGTTGCCTACAACGTCGAGCTGAAGAATTCGACCTTCCTGGCCGACAGTCCTTCTAGCGGCAGCGCGCCTACCGGGACCGGCGCCTACATATCGGTGACGGGCGGAACAAAGGCTGTCAACATCACTTCCGAAAACAACCGCTTCGAGGGGTCGAGCGGCCTGCAGTTCATTTCGCAGGGTACGTCCACCACGTTCAAGGATACGGGCAGCACCTTTTCGGCCGACAACAGCCAGACCACGCAGAACCCCAACGGCGCCGGCGCCGGCATCTATGCGGCCGGCCAGGGCCAGATGACGTTGAGCGGCTCCACCGTCAGGGGCCATAGCGATGGCATTGAGATGGACACCCTGGCGGGCAATGGCCGTGGCGGCAGCCTGGATCTGACCGACAACACGACCGTCACCGCCAACGGCGACGGGGCGGCTTTGCATTTCGCCAACCATGGCAAAAGTACGCGGGCCGAAAATACAGTCGTGATCGAGTCCGGGGCGACGCTGGATGCAAGCCATGGCAACGGCAACATCATCCAGGCCGACGCCGGCATAAACGCGATAGTCCAGGCCAAAGGCGTCACATTGACCGGCAATATCCAAGCCCACGACAAAGGCACGTACCTGGATGTCGACGCGACGAACCAGACGGCCATCACTGGCACATTCAGCGCCTCTGGCGGTGCGAACCTGAATTTCGAGGTTGACAACTCAACCTTGAACGGTGACCTTATTGCCGATGGCGCCGGCGCCCTTACGCAGATCAATATGACCAACGCTGCCGTGCTGAACGGGGGCGCTCATGCCACGAATGGCGGGGAGGTCATGATCCAGGCCTTGGCAGACGGCGTTATGCAGCACGGCGCGATAACCGCCGACGCCAGTACCGCAACCCTGCATCTGTCCGGCAGCGACCGATTCGATGGCGGCATGATCCTGAGCAATGGCGCCCATGGTGTGGTCCACCTTGACCAAGGCTCACAGCTTTCGCGTGCCGACGGCGCCGCCGTGAGTGTCGACAACAGCGATGTCACGGTGGAAGTGAGCAATAGCAGCCACCTGCAAGGCCAGGACGGCGCACTTCTCAACGTCACCAACAACGGCAGCGCTCAGGTGTTCCTGGACAACACCGTGCAGGCCGGCAATATGACGGCCACCGACAGCACCTTGAATCTCAAGCTCGAAGACAACGCACAGCTCGACGGCGACGTGTCCGCGGACAAGGGCAGTGTGGTCCTCACCAAGAATTCGGTGCTCAACGGCAATGTGATCGCCCCCACCGTTACCGTCGGCGACACCGCCACCTTGAACGGTAATCTGGACGCCGATGCCTTGACCGTGGCCGGCAGCGGCACCTGGAAGCTGGGTAGCGCTGCCACGCAATCGCTGGACACGCTGACCATGACCGGCGGTACCGTCGATTTCAATTCCGGCAACGGCAACTACAAGACGCTGAGCGCGACTTCGCTGAGCGGGTCCGGCGGCACCTTGGCCATGAACGTGGACTTCAATCCCGGCGGCAAGAATGACCAGTTGCAGGTCACGACCGTCGACGGCACGCATGACCTTAAGGTGAATTCCGATCAGAGCGTGGCGCATCCCCGCAATGACATCACCTTGGTGCAGACTGGCGGCGGCGGCACCGGCGGCTTCAACCTGGTGGGTGATGGCAAGACCGATGCCGGTATCTACGTCTATAACGTGGAGCAGGAAGGAAACCGGTGGGAGCTGGTGCAGACGGGGACACTGCCGCCGCCTGATCCGACGAACCCCACGGATCCTACGAATCCGACCAATCCCGATAACCCGACGAACCCGACGAATCCAACCAACCCGACCAACCCGACCAACCCCACCAATCCGGATAACGGCAATCCGGCCAATCCCGCCGGCCCGATCAATAACCCGGTTCCCAAGCCCAAGGACCTGTCGCCCGCCGCCAAGACCGCGCTGAGCGTGGCCTCGTCCCTGCCCTATGCCTTCTACGGCGAACTCGATACCCTGCGCCAGCGCGAAGGCGACCTGCGCATGAACAAGGCCGGCAGCGGCCTGTGGGTGCGCAGCTTCGCCAGCACCAACAAGATGGCGCAGTCGGCCGCACCGGCCTACGACCTGGACCAGTACGGCGGCGCCTTCGGTGCTGACAAGCGTTTCCTGTTGTCCACCGGTGGCGATATCTATGTCGGTGGTTTCGGCAGCTACAGCTACAACACCTCCGATATCGATGGCGGTTCTTCCGGCCGCACCAACAGTGCCGGCACCGGCGCCTATGTCACCTGGATGTCCCAAGGGGGCTGGTATGCCGACGGCACCATCAAGGCCAACAGCTTCGGCAACGAATTGCGCGTGGTGGGCAGCGATGGCAGCCGCAGCCGCGGCAAGTACGACAACTCGGGCTTCGGCGGTTCTATCGAACTGGGCAAGCACTTCAACCTGCCCAACAACGGCTACGTCGAACCCTATTCGCAGATCGCCGCCTTCCAGGGCACCAGCGCCAACAAGACCCTGGACAACGGCTTCCGTATCCACGATGCGCCCACCCGTTCCGTGCGGGGCCAGCTGGGCTTCCAGGCCGGCACCACCTTCGAGGCCGGCAAGGGCTATATGGTCCAGCCTTATGTGAAGGCGGCTGTACTGCGTGAGTTCGTCAACACCAACCACGTTGCGCTCAATGGCACCACCATCTCGGACAATCTGAATGGCAACCGTGCTTTGGTCGGTCTGGGCATGCAGGCGCAGTTGAAGCAGAACCTGCAGGTGTATGCCGATGTTGACTACACCAGCGGTGGACCGGTGAACCACAGCGTCTCCGGTGACGTCGGTCTGCGGTACGCGTTCTAAGGCGGGCGGCTGCCGCCGCCAGCGCGAATGGCCGGACGGACCTCTCAACCAGGGGGCCGGGCGGAGGATTTTTGTACAGGGGCCGGTCCTACACCGCGTAGCAGGAAGCGGCGGTAGACCGGCCCTTTGCCATGGTCGATGGCGATGGCGCCGCCGACATTCATGCGTGGCTCGGACTTGCAGGATGGGTCCAGCAACCACAAGGCGGGTACGCTGCCGCGCGCCGGCACGTCGGCCCATTGGGCCGGCAGGAAGCCCGCCGCCATGGGAATGTTCAACGCGTCGATGCGCGTGCACAGCCCCGCGAAAGACTGCGCAGCCAGGAAGGCCGCGCGCACCGGCGTGTTGCCTTCATTGCTCACCAGCACCTGGACGGCGATGCGATCCAGATTCACTTGCCACCCCAGGACGGTGACACGCAAGGGGTGTTCCAAAGCCGCCTGGCGCGGCCAGGTCAAGTCGGCGCGCGCCTCGCCCGCCAGCACCTGGGCGGACGTATCGGCCAACCACATGGCACCCGCGCGCCATTGCGCCAGCGCCGGCGCGTCGCAGCCCCCGGCATTGGCGACGATGCGCCGCGCCTGGGTGGACGTCATGAAGACCGGTGGCTGTTGCGCCGCCTGCGCTTTCCAGACGGCCCGCGCCGACACTTTCAATCGCGCCCGCGCGATGGTTTCCAGCTGCGCCGCCCGCGCGTCTTCCTGCCCGAAGCGCGGACACACGTCCGCCACCTTGTCCAGCATGTCCAGTCCGGTGATGGCCTGGTTCAACACATAGTTGTTGGCCGAACCGGCCGACGCCACCGCAACGGCCACGGCGGGGGCCGCTGGCCCAGTCGCCGCTGAAGCTGAAACAGGGGCCGGGGTTGGAGTCCTGGCTGTTGCCCTGAGGCCGGCCGCGGCCTGTGGCGCGGCCGGCGTCGAAGCCAGGATGGCGGCGTTCATTGCCGCCGACTCCGGACTTTGCAAGACCATATCGTTGTCGAGCAGGCGTTCGGCGGCCCGCGCGGCCGGCGCTTCCAGCGTCACAGCCGCCATGCCAATGGCGATGAACATGGCGCGAGTCAGGCGCGTACGGGCAATCCTTGCAACGGCAACCGGCGGTGCGGGTTCCCGAGTCGTGACACGGAAAGGCATGTCCTCGGCGTCCCTCAGCCCGATTTATCCGCGCTGAGATCGAACAGGATGGTCGCATCCAGTTCCAGCACGCCCTCGTCATGCTGGTTCAGCACCACCCAGCTCCACGAAGTGATCCCCAGGTCCGGCCGTGACGATGACGTGCGCGCGGCCTGCACGCGGGCTTCCAGGCGTAACTGATCGCCGGGCCGCACGGGAACGCGCCAACGCACTTCGCCCAGGCCCGGCGAGCCGAAGGACTCCGAATCGTGCAGCGCCGCGTCCACGGCCATACGCATGGCCAGCGCGCAGGTATGCCAGCCGCTGGCGATCAGCCCGCCCCACCGCCCTTGCGCCGCGCGGGCCGGATCGGTATGAAACCATTGCGGATCGAACTGGCGGGCGTAGGCCAGGATCTCGGCCTCCGTAACGGTTACCGGACCACCCTTGATCACCATGCCTTGCTTGAACTCGGCGAATTTCATATCGCGACATCCCCTAAATCCACTGGCGGCAAGCATGCCGCCCCCGCATCACGGCGTCCCCATGCGGGACGCCATGGCGCGGTCGGCCTTTAGGATAGTTCAAACTCGGAATGATTACCGGATCGGCCAGGGATACATCGCGCCGCCCTGGTTCCACAGGGCATTGGTGCCACGCGCCAGGCCCAGCTTGCTTTGCTTGCCCACGTTGCGCTCGAAGATCTCGCCGTAATTGCCCACCGCCTTGATGGCGTTATAGGCCCACTTTTCATCCACGCCCATGTTCTTGCCGGCGCCCGGCGTGACGCCCAGGATGCGCTGGATGTTGGGATTGGGACTCTTCAGCATTTCATCGACGTTCTTCTGCGTGATGCCGTATTCCTCGGCTTCCATCAACGCGAACAAGGTCCAGCGCACCACCCCCAGCCATTGGTCGTCGCCCTGCCGCACCATCAGGCCCAGCGGCTCCTTGGAAAAACGTTCGGGCAGGATTTCATAATCGTCCGGCTTGGCCAGCTGCGTTGCCCGCACGGCGGCCAGCTGCGAAGCGTCGTCGGTGAAGGCATCGCAACGGCCCGATTCGAAAGCGCGCACGACTTCGGTGACCTTGTCGATCACCACCGGCGTGAACTTGATGCCATTGGTGCGGAACCAGTCGGCCAGGTTCAATTCCGTCGTGGTGCCCGGCTGCACGCAAACCGTGGCGCCGTCCAGCTCCTTGGCGCTTTTCACATTCGACGACTTGCGTACCAGGATGCCCTGGCCGTCATAGAAGCTGGCCGCCACGGCGGCCAGGCCCAGGGACGTGTCGCGCGTCTGCGTCAACGTGACCGTGCGCATCAACACGTCGACCTCGCCGGATTGCAGCGCGGTGAAACGTTGCTGGGTCGACAGCGCGGTACCTTTGTACTTGGAAGCGTCGCCGAACATCGACGCGGCGACCGCGCGGCAGATGTCGACGTCCATGCCTTCCCACTCGCCTTTGCTGTTGGTGGCGCTGAAGCCGGACACGCCGTCGCTCAGGCCGCATTGCACATACCCTTTCTTCTTGACCGCGTCGAATACGGTGCCGGCGGTAGCGCCGGCGCTGGCGCAGGCCAGCGCAACGGCGGCGGCCAGAACGGACAAGTGCTTTTTCATGATGGGTCTCCCGGGTTGGCGTGCATTGTTCAAACGGATGGTTCAAACAGACAGTCTCGAGCGGATGGCTCGGACGATGGCGGCGGGCACGGCGGCGACTTGATCCGCGCCGGCCAACAGAAGAACTTATGCCGCCTGAGCGTCTACGGCAATTAGGTACAACACTAGGCGGATGCGGTGAGTCCCGATGTGCCGTGTGTCGTCGGCCCGGCGGGCCAGTCCGGCGTTAGAGCGTCGTGCAGCCAGGGCCGCACGGAATGCGGCGGGTGAACCACGCGCCGGGGCCTCGGCCACGGCGGTCAGCGCAGCAAATGGCGCGCAGCGATGACCGCCGTGCACCGCGGGCCAGTGGTCTCAGCCGCCAGGCTGAAAAGCCGCGGCGGCGCGGCCGATGCGGTCGTTGACGGCATCCCATTCCGGCGTGCGGGGCGGTGCCTCGACCAGGATCCTGGCGTAGCCACGGCTGTCCAGCTCACGCATCAGCGAATAGATCGCATGGGCGTATTGGTCCGGATCGGCCGAAACCGGCTGCCAGGTCAGCGCCGCATCCATTTCCAGGGGGCGCGGCGTATAGCCGATGATGACGCAACGGCCAGGGGGCAGCCCCACGCCCACGACCAACGCTTCCAGGGTGGGCCTGTCCACCAGCGCCAGCGGCGTCTGCGGCGCGTAGTGCGCCTTCAGCGTGCCGGAGGCGCGCGGCGCGGCGGCATCGGGCGCGGCGGGCAACTCGCCCAGCACACGGGCGATGTCCTGCGGCCGGATATGGCCGGGCCGCAACAATACGGGTCCCACGCCCTCACCCAGGCGCGACAGGTCGATGATCGTCGACTCGATGCCGACGTCCGCCGGACCGCCCTGCAACACGGGCATGCCGGCCGCCGCCTGCTCGGGAAACTCCGCCAGCACGTGTTCGGCGCGTGTCGGCGACACATGGCCGAAGCGGTTGGCCGACGGGCCCGCCACACCGCCGTGTCCGCCTTTGAGCGCGGCAAACGCCCGCAGCAGGCGTTGCGCCACGGGATGCGAAGGACAGCGCACGCCCACGCTGTCCTGGCCACCGCTGACCGCCGCATCGATATGCGGCGCGCGCTTGAGGATCAGCGTCAAAGGTCCGGGCCAGAATGCATCGATCAAGGCCCGGGCCTGCTCGGGTATGTCGCGCGCCCAGTAGCTCAGGTCGGCCTCCGGCGCCACGTGCACGATGACGGGATGATTGGACGGCCGGCCCTTGGCGGCATAGATGCGCGCCACGGCCGCCGCGTCTTCCGCATCGGCGCCCAGGCCGTAGACGGTCTCGGTCGGAAAGGCGACCAGGCCGCCGCCCAGCAGGACGCGGGCAGCGTGGTCGATGTCCTGTTCGCCGGCGGCGGTGGCGGCGTTACTGGCCTGGCTCATATCTGCATCCCTACTACCGCTCAATGCGGCGCCGGCAAGCCCAGGGCCGCGGCCACCCGCGTGGCGTCGGCACGTGCCTGCCCCATGGTAGCGGCGATGATGGTCACATGGCCCATCTTGCGGCCACGCCGCGCTTCGCGCTTGCCATAGAGGTGCAGCTTGGCGCTGGGCACGGCCAAGGCGGCGGCCCAATCCGGCTCGCGTTGTGTATCGCCGTCGTCCGGGTACCAGATGTCGCCCAGGATGTTCAGCATGATGGCCGGTGCCAGCAGATTGGTGCTGCCCAGCGGCAGGCCCGCCATCGCCCGGGCTTGCTGTTCGAACTGGCTGGTGACACAGGCGTCCATGCTGTAGTGGCCGCTGTTATGCGGCCGCGGCGCGATTTCATTCACCAGCAGACGGCCGTCGCGCAAGACAAAGAATTCCACGCACAGCACGCCGTGGTAATCCAGGCCCTGGGCGATGGCCAGCGCGGCAGCGCCCGCCTGCTGCTCCAGCTGGGCGTCGGGACCGGACAGGGCCGCCAGGGCCACGGTCGAGACAGCCAGGATGCCGTCGCGATGCACGTTGCGCGCCACCGGAAACATCACGGTGGCACCGTCGAAACCACGGGCGATGACCACCGAGATTTCGTGGTCCAGCGCCAACAGGGCTTCCAACACGCAGGGCACGCCACCGAACTCATCGAAGGCGGCCAGGGCTTGCTCACGGGTGGCGACACGGGCCTGGCCCTTGCCGTCGTAACCCAGTCGCGCCACTTTCAGGATACCGGGGAACAGCGCCTCGTCGGCCTGCTCCAGGTCGGCCCGCGCGCGCACCGCGGCATGCGGCGCCACGGCGATGCCTTGCCCGGCGATGAAGGCTTTCTCCGCGATGCGGTCCTGCACCACGGCCACGGCGTCGGCGCCCGGGCTGACACGGCAATGGGCAGCCAGGCTGCGCAGGCTCTGCGCCGGCACGTTCTCGAATTCGGTGGTGACGGCGCGGCACAGGCCGGCCAGCTCGGCCAGGCCCTGCTCATCGTCGTAGGCAGCGTGGATGTGCTTGTCGGCCACCATGGCGGCGGGGCCATCGACGGCGGGATCCAGCACGGCCACCTTATAGCCCAGGCTCTGCGCGGCGTGGCAGAACATGCGGCCCAATTGGCCGCCGCCCAGCAGGCCCAGCCAGTCGCCCGGCGCGATGGTCTTGAACGCGGCGGCGCCGGTATCGAGGTTGCTCGTTTCCGGGCGGCTCATGCCGATGCTCCCTCGGGCGGTACTTTCATATTGCGTGCCACTTCGGTCTGGCGCGCGCGGAATTCAAGCAGCTTGGCGTGCAAGGCATCGTCGGTAGTCGCCAGGTTGGCGATGGCATGCAGCGCGGCGTTGGCGGCGCCGGCCTCGCCGATGGCGAAAGTGGCGACCGGCACCCCCTTGGGCATCTGCACGATGGACAGCAAGGAGTCTTCGCCCCGCAGGTATTTGGACGGCACCGGCACGCCGAAGACCGGCACTTCCGTCAGCGCGGCCATCATACCCGGCAGATGCGCCGCCCCGCCGGCGCCGGCGATGATGGCGCGCAGGCCACGCGCGCGGGCTTGCGCGCCGTATTCGGCCATGTCCTGCGGCATGCGATGGGCGGAGATCACCTGCGTCTCGCAGGGCACGCCGAAGTCTGCCAGCATGGCGACGGCATGCTTCATGACTTCCCAGTCGCTGGAAGAACCCATGATGACGCCCACCCGCGGCGCGGTCGGGGACGAGATGGTCTTGGAGGCAGTCATAAGCCGGAGCGCAGTCGTATAAAACCTGGCATTTTAACCGTGCAGCGGAAAGAAGACGCGGGGCGCGTCCAAAGGCCCACCGGTAGCGGACGGGAGCGCCGGCCCACCGCCCGATGACGGGCCGGATTTCAGATCCGGTTTCAGTCTGATGTGCGGCGGCGTCCCGGGCCGCCGCCCCGGGGGATCGCGGCGCGACGCGGCATGAACCAAGGGACCTGGCCTATGGTGGCCGGGCCTCTGAAGGCCCTATCGGGGGCTATCAGGCAGGGGCGTCGGCGTGGCGGGCGGCTCGGGCTGCAGGTCGGTCACGGCGGGCATGGGTTGCCATTCGACAGGCAGCCAGGCGTAGCCCTGCCCCGGCGCCGGGCAGGCGGACACGCCGCATTGCAGGCCGGCGGCCGTCGCCGCGGCCAACGCGGTGAAAAAGAACAGCCACATGGGCAAGGCCGTCAAGATTCCGACGCGGCGCGACATGCCGTTGTCGGTGGCCCTGCGGTCGAGCATCAGCATGAAGGTGCAGTAGACCAGCAGGGCACCATAGCCAGCCAGGGACCAGGTCGAGGGATACAGGCCCAGCAGCGTCGGCATAGCGGCGCCTTCGGGAACGGCGGCAACCAGGCGCGGAAGCACGTGCAGACCGGCCGCGGCAATACCGCCCAGCGCCGCGGCCAGCGTCATGGCGTAATGCGCCGGCGACGGACCGAAGCGCAGATTCAACAACAACCCGGCGCCGGCCATCAGATAAGCCAGGCGCTGCAGTTGCACGGTGGCATCCGGCGCATGGCCTTGGCCGAATTCCCATACGAGCGTGCTACAGAGAACCGCGCAGATGGCCAGCAAGGCCAGCGCGTTGAAGGCAATCGAAGCCGGCCGCGGCGGCCGCATGGCGAAGTTCATCATGATCAAAGCCGCAAGCCCGGCAGGGGCGCAAGATTCCACTGGCCGGCGACGGCGATCGCGCAAAGGATCAACGTCAATGTCCAGAACGCGAAACTCGCGCCACGGCGTCCGCGCAATCCCAGCCAGATCGCCAGCGTGCCGAGCAGGAACGGCAGCAGCATGATCATGTATCCATCTCCCCTTTGCGCCCCCCATGCGAGCGAATGCGCCGCACTATAAATGAAGCTCAAGCAAAAGACGACTTCAGCGTTAAATCCGCGGGAGTCACACCTCGGGATCAGCCCTGCACCGGCCGCCGGCTGTTTGCCCGTGCCCAGTGCACGTACCCTGTGCACGTGCCCCGCGACGGGCGCCGCAACACGCACCGAATACCCCGCACAAAAACCGACGGCCACCCTTGGGTGGCCGTTCGGTAAACCTTCGATCAACGTACGTTGACCGTACAACAATACGGTCAACGTACGCACCGCGCTCAAGCCCTCATCACGCCATCAGGCGATCCAAGGCCTCGCGGTACTTCGCACCGGTCTTGGCCAGCACGTCGGCGGGCAGGCGCGGCGCGGGCGGCGTCTTGTCCCACGGTTGCGTTTCAAGATAGTCACGCACGAACTGCTTGTCGAAGGACGGCGGGCTGGTGCCCACCTTGTAGCCGTCGGCAGGCCAGAAGCGCGAGGAATCCGGCGTCAGCACTTCGTCCATCAAGTGCAAGGTGCCCTCATCATCCAGGCCGAACTCGAACTTGGTATCGGCGATGATGATGCCCTTGGTCAGGGCAAAGCTGGCCGCTTCGGCGTACAACCTGAGGGTCACGTCGCGGATGCGTTCGGCCATCTCCTGCCCCACTTCCTTGACCACATGGGCGAAATCGACGTTCTCGTCATGCGTGCCGAATTCGGCCTTGGCGGCCGGAGTGAAGATGGGCTGGGGCAATTGGCTGGCCTGCTGCAGGCCAGGCGGCAAGGCGATGCCGCACACCGCGCCGGTGGCCTGGTAGTCCTTCCAGCCGGAACCGATCAGATACCCGCGCGCCACCGCCTCGACCAGAATGGGCTTCAGGCGCTTGACGACGACGGCGCGGCCGCGCACCTGGTCGACTTCGTCAGGCGCCACCACGTCCTCCGGCTGCACGCCGGTGGAGTGCGTGGGCAGGATATGGCCCAGCTTGCCGAGCCAGAACTCGGTCAGCTCGGTCAAGACCTGTCCCTTGCCGGGCACGGGGTCATCCAGGATGACGTCGAACGCGGAGATGCGGTCGGTGGCCACGATGAGCAACTTGTCGTCGCCCACCGCGTACATGTCGCGCACCTTGCCGCGCCCCAGCAAGGGCAGGGACTTGATGCTGGATTGATGCAGAGCGGTAGTCACGGGCTTGGTTCCTTACTTCACGACCTGGGTCAGCTTGCCGCTGGCATAGGCCTGGGCGATGTCGGTCAACGGCGACGCCTTGATCTTGCTGGCGTTGCCGGCGGTGCCAAATTCCGTATAGCGTTTGACACAGATAGCCTTGGCCGCGGCGCGCGCCGGCTTCAGGTATTCGCGCGGATCGAATTTGGTCGGGTTCTCGGCGAAGAAGCGGCGCACGGCGCCGGTCATGGCCAGACGGATGTCGGTATCGATGTTGATCTTGCGCACGCCGAACTTGATGGCTTCCTGGATTTCCTCGACGGGCACGCCGTAGGTTTCCTTCATGTCGCCGCCGAACTCACGGATCTCGGCCAGCAGTTCCTGCGGCACGCTGGAGCTGCCGTGCATCACCAGGTGGGTATTGGGCAGGCGGTTGTGGATTTCCTTGATCCGGGAAATCGACAGGATGTCGCCAGTGGGCTTGCGCGTGAACTTGTAGGCGCCGTGGCTGGTACCGATGGCGATGGCCAGCGCGTCCAGATCCGTCTTGCGCACGAATTCGGCGGCTTGCTCGGGGTCGGTCAGCAACTGGTCCAGGCTCAACTTGCCGTCAGCGCCATGGCCGTCTTCCTTGTCGCCCTGCATGGTTTCCAGCGAACCCAGACAGCCCAGTTCGCCTTCCACCGTCACGCCCACCTTGTGCGCCATTTCCACGACTTTGCGGGTGACTTCGACGTTGTAGTCGAAATCGGCGATGGTCTTGCCGTCCTCTTTCAGCGAACCGTCCATCATCACGCTGGAGAAGCCCAGGTCGATGGCGCCCTGGCACACGGCCGGCGATTGGCCGTGATCCTGGTGCATCACGACGGGAATGTGGGGATAGGACTCGACGGCGGCCTGGATCAGGTACTTCAGGAAACCTTCGCCGGCATATTTGCGGGCGCCGGCCGATGCCTGCATGATGACCGGGCTGTCGGTTTCGGCGGCCGCTTCCATGATGGCCTGGACCTGTTCCAGATTATTGACGTTGAAAGCAGGGATGCCGTAACCATGCTCGGCGGCGTGATCGAGCAATTGGCGCATCGAAACTAGGGCCATGACTAAAAGTTCTCCAGGGGTCTTATTGGGAATTGGTGGGAAATGGCGGTTGCGGCGATTTTACCGGGGACGGCGGGAAAGTTCTTGCAACCATGGATTTACGTCTTCCCTCGGGGAGTTCGGGGGATATCGGCGGGTCGGGATGTTACGCTGAACTCCGCGCCCATCCTGGCGGTCTCATCAAGGAAAGCTTATGAAAATCAAGATCTCCACTGCTTTGCTGCTTCTGGCCATCGGCGCCGGCGCCCAGGCCCAGGTGCCGATATCGGCCCAGAACGCGCCGCCGGCGGCCAGCACGGGCGCGGGCGGCGTGCAGGAACTGAGCTTCCCCTCGCAGCCCGGCAGCTATTCGCCTCCCTCCACGCTGCGCATGACCGTCACGCCACAGGCCACGCAGGTGCAACCGCCGCCCGTGCGCGATACGCCAGAGAGCCTGCGCCGGTACACGGAATGCCGGGATGAAGCGGATCGGGCCTCGACGTCGTCGGCCAAGATGCGCGAGGCAGTGGGCCAGTGCTTGCAGGATCTCAACGCACGACGCGCCCGGGGCGAGTAAACTTCGCCCCCGACGCATCAAGTTACTTTTTCGCGTAAGCCGCGCCTGCCTTCGTCATGATTGAGAATTCCAGCTCCGCCCCGCCGACCATCTTCCTGTACACCGAGGAAAAACGCGGCAATCAACTGGTCGAATCGGTGGTCATCGGCCAGTTTTCCGATTTCTCCGGTTCGGAAAAGCTGCTCGTGGTGCAAGACCCGCACACCCGCATCAATTTCGTCTACCGCATCGATGCGTTCAGCAATAACCTGGACGCCGTCTCCATCACGCATCACACGGAGGCGGATTTCGCCGCGCGCAAAAGCATCACGATCAACGGCGCCACTTTCAAGCTGGGACCGCCGGCGGAGGCGGTCAAGCTGCTGCGCGGGAAGAACCAGTGGATCCAGGACAAGGGCGCGATTCTTTCCGTCCTGCTGCAAGGCGCGGCCACCAATACCAAGAGCGTCGGCTTCGTGCGCTCCAAGATCCAGCGCGACCGCATCGAAAAGATCCCGCCTGGGGTCAATGTCGAATATCTGCGCGATCGCACGCCGGCAGCTTCAGCGCCGGCGGCGGATGCACAGGATCCGGCAGCGCACTGAGCAGCCTAGTCGTTCACCGTGCAGGTGATCGGCTGGCCGCCCTCGAATTCCACGTCGTACGTGTGCTCGTCATCCCAAGGCAGGGTGAACCACAGCTCGTAGTCCTCGGCGTCCTCGTCGAACAGCCAGACGGCACGCAGCGTGGCCTTGCTGACCATGGCGGACACTGAGTCGCCCGGCGGCAATTGCTCGGGCGCAATCCCCTCTTCCAGCCAGTCTTCGCGGGAATAGTTTTCCAGCAGAAGTTCGGCGGCCGCTTCGATACGCTGGTCCAAGACACTCAGCAGCGTTTTCAGATTACGCAGGCCGTACGCGGTCGGCGCTTCGCCGGCGGTCTGCATCATGACGTGGATAGGCGGCCGCCCGGAGGCAAAGGACACTTGCTCGGCAGCCCACAATTCCGGTTCCTCATGATCCTGGACAAAATGGGGATCAACCATGGCAAGCTCCTAAAGACAAAAATATATTGCGCGTGCTCATTTTGGAAAATTTCAAAACGAAACGGCACATTCGGCGTTACGGCCCCTATCGTAGCGTGTAATCTTTGTCGCCATTCATACCGTGACGCGTAACTATATTCCTATTTCCCGTGCTTTTTCTGGCAAGCAAGTGCAGATCCCGGGCGAATATTAGATACAGTTCACCAACAAAATATAACGAATTCCAACATCCACTTGTCACAGGTAGCAGCCAAACGTCTTCCAGATCGCCTTTTGTCGCGTGTCGTCTTGTGCGGATTGAGCATCGGCCTGCTGTGCGGCTGGCCGGCGACCCGCGCGGCCGGCCTGTCGGACCAGGACGATCACACGCCTGCGGAAGTGGCATCCGCCGAGGCGCGCGCCGTCGCGCAGGTAGTGACCGGCATCCTGGGGTATGCGCGCTGGCCCACGCCGCCGCAGCCCCAGGCGCCGCTACTGTGCGTAACGGGCAGTTCACCCTACTCCGCCGCCTTGCTGGCCGGTGACGAGGCGGTGGCTACCGTGCGCGCGCGCCGGGTGGCACCCGACGACGCCCGCCTCGCGCAGATGTGCGAGGCGCTTTATGTCGGTGACCTGCCCCCTGCCGTGGCGGCGCACATGCTGCGAAGCGTCATCGGCAAGCCGGTCGTCACCATTCTGGAACACGACGCCGATTGCGGCCGCGGCATGTTTTGCCTGGACATCCAGAGTGGGCAGGTCGGCTTCCTGATCAACCTGGACATCATCGCCCGTAGCGGCGTGCGTATTCACCCGAGCGTGCTGCAACTGGCCCGCCGCAAGCCATCGTCATGACATCCAAACCGATTTCCTCCGGTTCCCGCCTTCCCACGCTGCGCGACGCCCTGCGGCGCGCCCAGGTGTCCGTCACCGTCCTCGCGGTCGGGCTGGTCGGCCTGGTGCTGACCGTCATGGGCCTGGTGGCCCTGCGCGCGTATGCCGAACACAATACCGGGCTGATCGCGCGATCCATGCTCTATACCGTGGAAGCCTCCGTTGTGTTCCATGACGGGCCGGCGGCGCGCGACGCCCTGGCCCTGATCGCCAACACGGAAGGCGTGGGCACGGCCGTCGTGTTCGACGCCGATGGCCTGGTGCTGGCGCAATGGAGCCGCCCGCCCGACACCAGCCTGGCCTGGATACGGCAGCCCTTCGAACGGATCTTCACACCACCGCCCATCGTCACGCCCATCGTGCATCGCGGCCATACGGTCGGCACGCTGCTGCTGACCAGCCATCCCGGCAGCATGCTGGCCTTCCTGCTCAAGGGCGTGGCCGGCGTGCTGGCCTGCCTGCTCGCCAGCGCCATGCTGGCGCGCGCCATCGCGCGGCGTACCTTCGAGGATATCGTCGAGCCCTTGCGCAACCTGGCTCACGTGGCGCACGCCGTGCGCAATGACCGCGCCTTCGGCGTGCGGCTGCCGCCGGCGCCGATCGCCGAACTGAATGCGCTGGGCGAGGACTTCAATGCCTTGCTGGACGAGTTGCAGGCCTGGCAGAACCAGTTGCAGCACGAAAACGCCAAGCTGGCGCACAAGGCAGCGCATGACAGCCTGACCGGCCTGCCCAACCGCGCCCACTTCGAGGAACGGCTGGAACAGGCCATCCGCGACGCCACGGTATTGCACCAGCGCGTCGCCGTGCTGTTCATCGACAGTGACCGATTCAAGGAAATCAACGACCAGCAGGGACATGCGTCGGGCGACGCGGTGCTGATCCATACCGCCGCGCGTGTGCGCAATCTATTGCGCGAAAGCGATCTGGTGGCGCGGCTTGGCGGAGATGAATTCGGCGTCATGCTGGCGCCGGTGCGCGATACCGACACCGCGCGCCGGCTGGCCGAGCAGATCCTGGAAAGCATGCGCAAGCCCATCCGCCTGCCGGGCGGCACCGAAACCGTGAGTTCGTTGAGCATAGGCATCGCCGTCTATCCGGACCATGGCAGAAACGTGCGCGATCTCTTCGACGCCGCCGACGCCGCCATGTATGGCGCCAAGCGCCTGGGCGGCGACAGCCAGGCTTCGGCGCAGTCCCCGGGCGACGCTGCCGCCCCCACCGCTTACCCCAAGGAGATGTCACAGTGAACGTTACGCCCCCCCTCCTCGCTCGCATGGCCGGCACCCTGGCCATCGCGCTGAGCGTCTTGTTGCTGGCCGCGTGCCAGACGGTACCGCAAGGACTGACGCCGGCGCAGATCGCGGTGTTGAAGGAAGAAGGCTTTACCCAGACCGACGAAGGCTGGGAATTCGGCATGTCGGACAAAGTGCTGTTCGACACGGACAAGGCCGTGGTGAAGCCGGGCAGCGTGGACAACATCAAGCGCCTGGTAAGCCGCCTGCTGGGCGTGGGCCTGAACCGCATGCGGCTGGACGGACATACCGACAACCGCGGCAGCGATGCCCATAACCAGCAGTTGTCCCTGCGCCGCGCGCAGGCGGTTGCTGACGTCGTCGTTGCCGCCGGCATGCCGACGGCGAATGTCGCGGTGCGCGGCCAGGGCGCCACGCATCCCGTGGCCGACAACGGCACCGCGGCCGGCAGAGCGGAAAACCGGCGCGTGGCAGTGGTTATCGTGGCAACTTAGCGTGGCAACTTAGCGCGACGATTTAAGGCGACGACCCAGCGCAACAATTTTTCGCGACGCAATCGCGTCACATGGGCGCGCCTCGGCAAGCGGGGCGTTGCATACCGCTTCGTGCGGAGGGCCGGCGATTGCCGGCCCTTTGTTTACCTTGTCCATCAAGCCGCCACGGCCTGCGCGCGCGGCGGAGTGACGCGTGCAGCGGCAGCCACCATCGGGTAATGCGCGGAAAACGCCAGGCGGCCGCCACTCCAGGTGTGACTCACCAGCGGCTGGCCTTGCACCAGGTTGACGGCGATCAGGTCGGCACGCAAGCCCACGCGGATATGGCCGCGATCGCTCAGCCCGCAGGCCTGCGCCGGATTGCCCGCCACCAGGGCGCTGGCCTGGGGCAGCGTCAGCCCGGCCTGATCCACGGCAGCGAAGGCCGCCGCGATCAGGGTCGACGGCTGGTAGTCCGAGCACAGGCAACTGGCCACACCGGCGCGTATCGCGTCGATGGCCCGCATCGATCCACTCTGGCTTTGGCCGCGCAGCACGTTGGGCGCCCCCAGGATGGTGGGCAGGCCGCAGGACACCGCCGCCTTGGCCGTGTCCAGATTGATGGGAAACTCGCTCATCGACACCCCCAGATTGCGCATGGCGGCGATGCGATGGACCGAATCGTCGTCGTGGCTGGCGGTGGGCACGCCGGCGGCGCGGGCCTGCTCCAGCAGCAGTTCGACCCGCTGCGCCGAACCTTCCATACCGGCCAGTTTCGAGCGCGCGGCTTCCTCGGCCTGTTCGCGGCTGAAGCCATGATTGCCCATGACGTAATCGAGATACGCTTCCAGCGTCTTGAACTGCCCCTGTCCCGGCGAATGGTCCATGACGGACAGCAGGTCCACCATGCCCTCCGCGATCAGGTCCTGCAGATAGGGCAGCGCCGTTTCGTCGCTGATTTCGTAGCGGCAGTGGATGCGGTTGTCGACCAGGCCATGCTGGCGAAAAGCATGCACCGCGCGGATCAGTTCACCGGCCGTTTCGTTGTTGCGCACGCCCCATTCGCGGTTGGCGAAGGACAGCGCGTGATAAGGCGTGCTGATGCCGGCCGCGGCATTGCGGCGGTCCACCTGCGCCACCGCGAAGTCGAAGGGAAACAGCACGCGCGAACGCGGCTCGGCTTCTTTTTCGATGGCGTCGCAATGCAGGTCGATCAGGCCCGGCATGAGGATCTGCCCATGCAGGTTCACTTCCTGCGCGGCGCGCGCGCCCACCGGATCGATGGCGGCGATGTGGCCGTCCTCGATCAGCACGGCGCTGTTTTGCAGCACGGTGTCAGGTAGCACGACACGGGCGTGCGTCAATAACGTGGCGGTCATGGTCTACTCCGTCAAGGCGGCCGCGCTGGCCAGGGTGGCGGGGTTCAAGGCGAGGGTTGAGCCGGGGGTTGAGTCGGCCGCCGAAGTGGGGCTCCTCAAGCCTAGCACTCGGGTGGCGACGGCGTCACGCACGGCTTCGTCATGGAAGATGCCGACCAGGCAACGGCCCTCGGCCATCGCCTCGCGCATCAGTTCGACCACCACGGCACGATTTTCCGCATCGAGCGACGCCGTGGGCTCGTCCAGCAACAGCACCGGATGGCCGCCGATCAAGCCGCGCGCGATGTTCACCCGTTGCTGTTCGCCGCCCGAGAACGTGGCCGGCGGCAAGCGCCACAGGCGCTCCGGCAGCCGCAGCCGCGCCAGCAGCACGGCCGCGCGCTCGCGCGACTCATCGATGGCGATGCCCCGTTGGCGCAGCGGTTCAGCCACCACGTCCAAGGCGCCCACCCGCGGAATCGCGCGCAGGAACTGGCTGACGTAGCCGATGACCTCGCGGCGCAGGCGCAGGATGCGCTGTTCCGGGGCACCGGTCAGCGTCACCCATTGTTCACCGTCACGCACGCGGATGGTGCCGGCGGTGGTCAGGTAATTGCCATAGAGGCAGCGCAGCAGCGTGCTCTTGCCGGTGCCCGACGGCCCCGACAGCACCAGGCATTCACCGCGTGCCGCATCGAAATCGACGTTGTCGAACACGGGCAGGCGCACGCCGCCCTGGTTGTGCAGGGTGAACATCTTGCCGACCCCGCGAACTTCTATCATCGTCTGTGCTTGTGTCATGGTCAGCTCTGCAGGATGGAAGAAACGAGCAGCTGGGTATAAGGATGCTGCGGATCGTCCAGGATCTGGTCGGTCAAGCCGCTTTCCACCACATAGCCGCCCCGCATCACCAGCGTGCGGTGCGCCAGCAGGCGCGCCACGGCCAGATCGTGCGTCACGACGATGGCGGCCAGGCCCAGATCGGCCACCAGCTGGCGCAACAGGTCCAGCAGGCGTGCCTGCACCGACACATCCAGCGACGCGGTCGGCTCGTCCATGAAGACCAGGCGCGGATGGGTCACCAGGTTGCGGGCGATCTGCAAGCGCTGCTGCATGCCGCCGGAGAACGAGGCCGGCGCGTCGTCCAGGCGGCCGACGTCGATCTCCATCTTGTGCAGCCAGTTGCCGGCCACTTCGCGCAGGTCGCCGTAGTGACGCTCGCCGATGGCCATCAGGCGTTCGGCGATATTGGCGCCGGCGCTGACCTGCATGCGCAGGCCGTCGCGTGCATGCTGGCGCACATAGCCCCAGTCGGTGCGGGCCAGCAGGCGGCGTTGCGCGCCCGACAGGCTTGCCAGATCGGTGGGACCTTGCTCGCGCAGGTCATAGCGCACGCTGCCATGCTGGGCGGCGACCTGGCAGGACACCGCCTGCAGCAGCGTGCTCTTGCCCGAGCCGGATTCGCCGACGATGCAAAGCACTTCACCCGGATAAAGGTCGAAATTGATCTCGCGGCAACCGTGCACGCCGTCCCAGGTGTGGGTCAGGTCGCGCACCGACAACAGGGGTTGTTCGATTCCGTTCATGCCTGTTCCTCGCGCCGCGTGGCGCAATATTCCGTGTCGGAGCAGACGAAGCTGCGGCTGCCTTCGTCGTCCAGGATGATTTCGTCGAGAAAGCTTTCGTGCGATCCGCACAGGCTGCAATGCTGCGACCAGCGCTCGATGGTGAAAGGATGGTCGTCGAAATCCAGGCTCTTCACCTTGGTGTAGGGCGGGACGGCGTAGACGCGCTTCTCGCGGCCCGCGCCGAACAGCATCAGCGCCGGGCTGTAGTTCATCTTGGGGTTGTCGAACTTGGGGATGGGCGACGGCCGCATCATGTAGCGGTCATTCACCAGCACCGGATAATCGTAGGTGGTGGCGATGTGGCCGTGGTGCGCGATGTCTTCGTACAGCTTGACATGCATGCCGCCGTATTCGGCCAGGGCATGCATGGTGCGGGTCTCGACTTCGCTCGGTTCCAGCCAGCGCAGCGGTTCGGGAATGGGCACCTGGAACACCATGATCTGGCCGGCACGCAGCGGCGTTTCCGGAATACGGTGGCGTGTCTGGATGATGGTGGCGGCGGTGGTCGTGTCGGTGGTGCGCACGCCGGAGACCCGGCCGAAGAAGCGGCGGATGTTGACGGCGTTGGTGGTGTCGTCCGAACCCTGGTCGATGACCTTGAGCGTGTCGTCGGCGCCGATGATGGCGGCGGTCACCTGGATGCCGCCCGTGCCCCAACCGTAGGGCAAGGGCATTTCACGGCTGCCGAAAGGCACTTGGTAGCCGGGAATGGCGACGGCCTTGAGCAGCGCGCGGCGCAGCATGCGCTTGGTCGATTCGTCCAGGTAGGCGAAGTTGTAATGCGGATCGCGCGCGACAGTGGCGGCATCCTGGGGAGCGGGAGTGTCCATGGGAATCCTGCGGGCCTCGTGTTCGTTGAAGGTCAAGCCTGCTGCGTTTCGGCGGCCGCGATGGGGGCGGTATCCGCGATGGGGGCGGCGTCCGCGGCGGCAGCGCCCGCGGCGCTTTCGGCTCGGTCGGCCTGGATACGGCGCAACAGCGCCAGGCTGGACTGGAAGTCGACGTAATGCGGCAGTTTCAAGTGCTGCGTGAAGCCGGATGCCTCGACGTTGTCGCTGTGATACAGCACGAATTCGTGATCGTTGGCGGGCGACGTGGCCGCTTCGCCCAATTCTCCCGCGCGCAGCGACCGGTCCATCAGGGACATGGACATGGCCTTGCGTTCGCCGTAGCCGAACACCAGGCCATAGCCGCGCGTGAAGGTCGGCACCTGGTGCGCCTTGCCGGTGAACTGGCTGACCATCTGGCACTCGGTGACATCGATCTGGCCTATGGTCACGGCGAAACCGAGTTCCTCCACGTACAGCTCGACGTCCACCGAGCCGTAGCGGATTTCCGCCACGAAGGGGTGGGTGTTGCCGTAGCCGCGCTGCGTCGAATATCCCATCGACAGCAGGAAACCTTCATCGGCGCGCGCCAGGTTCTGCAGGCGCGCGGCACGGGTGGCGGGAAAGGCCATGGGTTCGCGCGTCAGGTCGAAGGGCGCGGGATCGCCCGCGGGGATGGGCTCCGCTTCCATCAAGGACTCGCGTTCCAGCAGATCGGTGACGCGCGGCATGGTGGTGGCCAGGGGCTCGGCGGCCGGTGGCAACGGCGCCGGCACGGGCGCCGCGTCGTCTTCCAGCGAGAAGTCCAGCAGACGCTGCGTGTAGTCATAGGTGGGGCCCAGTACCTGGCCGCCCGGCAAGTCCTTGAACGTCGCGGAGATACGCCGCTGCAAGCTCATGCGGGTGGTTTCCAGCGGCACGCTGTAGCCGAAGCGCGGCAGCGTGGTGCGATAGGCACGCAGCAGGAAGACCGCTTCGACGACATCGCCCGCCGCTTGCTTCAAGGCCAGCGCCGCCAGATGCGGGTCGTACAGCGAGCCCTCGGCCATCACGCGATCCACCGCTAATGGCATTTGCGTGCGGATCTGCGCCAGGGTCAGGGTCGGCACGGCAGGATCGCCACGCCGGAAGCTGTCCAGCATGCGGTAGGAATTCAGGATGGCGCGTTCGCCTCCCTTCACGGCAACGTACATGTCAGGCCTCCACCCGCGTCGTGCGCGGCAGACCGCAGACCGCGCGGTCGTGCGTCAGCAGCACGTCCACGCCTTGCGGGAAACGACGGTGATTGACGGCCCACTGCCGCCAGAAGTCAGCCGGCAACCCGATGGGCGCCAGCATGCGTTCATCGGCGATGCCGGGTCCCGCCAGGCGCAGCATGGCGCCGCCTTGCCAGCCCGCCACCTCGATCAGCAAGGTGGTGGAGCGGTCCGGGTAGGCCGGGTCGCCGCCATTGCAATCAGCCAGGTCGGGCGCGGCATGGCCGGCGGGCACCACCACGAAAGATGCCTGCGCGGGAGTGTCCACCAGCGGACAACCGCAGTGGAAACGCAGGAAAGCGGCGGCCCCGCCATCCATGCCGGCCGGCAGCCAGACCGGCGTATCGACGTCGGCCAGGGTCAGCAACAGCGCGGCCAGGGCGGGTGACAGGCCCTCGGGTACGCCGCAATCGGCGGCCAGCGCTTGCGGCTGGCCCGGCTCGGCCATGGCCTGCAACGCGACGCGGAACACGGCCTGGGCCTGTACGCCCGGATCGGCGAAACCCGGCAGCAAGTTGGTCACCGGCGCAGCGGCGCGCGCGGTGGGCGCGGTGGGCGCCCGTGGATGGGCGTGCGGGTGAGGCTGCGGATTCGTTTGCGTAACAGCGGGGTTCATCTCAATTCTCTCCACGCACCATGGTGAAAAACTCCACGCGGGTCTGGGCCGCCTCGGCGGCGCGGCGCGCGCGGCGTTCCTCGTGAACCCGGGCCAGCGGCGCGACCACGATGGTCTGCACCGCCTCGTACCAATCGTCCATCTGCAACAGTCCGTCCAGGACGGCAGCCTGTTCGGCATGGCGCAGGGAGCGGCCCTGCACATAAGCCGTACCGACCACGCCCTGCTCGAAAGCGACCGCGCAACGGGTCACGGACATCTCGCCCAGATTGAACTGCTCCCCGGTGCCGCCGGCGCGGCCGCGCACCATCGTCATGCCGACTTCGGGAGCGCGCAGCGGGCGGAAGGCCGGCAAGGGCCCCAGGGCCTGATAAGCCTGGTCCAGCGCGGCGCCGTCAGCGAGGGCCAGGACGCGCATCCATGCGGAGCGAGCGGCCTGCGACCCGGTTTCGGGAGTGTGCGTATCCATCCGTTTCCTCTAAACGTCTATACGAATAGATGCTAGTATGGACTCAGGCGCCAGGCAGTTCAACACAGTCGCGATGAATTTTTGATGACAGTTGCGACTCGCGAGGATCGTCCGGCTGGGGCAAAATCCCGCATTCCATATTCACATTCAAGAGGCACGCCTTGCGATGCGCGCCTCACAGGAAGTCAACAATGTTCGAACGACGATCGGGGATCGCGGTCTGGCGGCAGATCGGTGAAGCGCTGGCGATGGATATTCGCAACAAGCTTTACAACCCGGGCGAACAGTTGCCGCCCGAGCCTGAACTGGCGGCCAAGTTCTCCGTCAACCGCCACACCATCCGGCGCGCCATGGGCGAGCTGGAGCAGATCGGCCTGGTGCGGATCGAACAGGGACGCGGCACTTTCGTGCAGGAACACGCAATCGACTATGCCATCGGCAAGCGCACGCGGTTTTCCGAGAACTTGCGCAGCCAGGGTTTGCTGGGCCACGTCGAGGTGCTGGGCAGCCAGGCCGAGCGGGCTTCCGAAATCGCCGTGCAACTGGGGCTGCCGCGCTCCACGACGCTATTGCGCGTGCAGTTGATCGGCAAGGCCGAGAACCGCAGCATCAATGTGTCGGATCATTATTTCGAAGAAAAGCGCTTCCCGGGCTTCGCCGACAAATTGAAAGAAGCGAAGTCGATTTCCAAGGTATACAAGCAGTTCGGCATCCAGGACTACACCCGCAAATGGTCACGCATCACCGCTGCCCTGCCGGACGAAAACATTGCGCGCCTGCTGAATCAACCGAAGACGCGTCCCATCATCCAGATCGAAGCGCTCAACGTCGATGCCGAAGGACGCCCCCTGCAATACGGCATCACACGCTTCGCGGGAGATTGGGTGCAATTGATGATCACCGGGGACGATTGATGCAGGGGGCGGTGCTCCCACGCCCCCGCCGCACGCGAAGAGGGCGAGCCCCAGCTCCTGGTCGGGCAACCGTGAAGAGCCGCCGACTTGTGTTCCAGGCGGGAGGAGACCAGGTCCTCCGCATCATCCCCAGGATCGGGTGCGACAGAGGAATATCGCGGAAAAATCAACGCCGCAAGAATCAACGCCGCAAGAATCAACCCACAAACGTCTAGACATCTGTTCGTAATCAAACGAGCATATAGTTTCCGTTTCACGCCACCTGGCCGGGTCTCCCGGCGCCGCTGCCGCCTATGAAAACGTCCGTATCTCCCCAATCCGCCCTGCCCGGCATCACCGGCCGCCGCGTACTGACTTCCGACGGTTTGCGCGCCGCGCGCCTGGGTTTCAACGGCGACCGCGTCGCCCCCGGCGCGGGTTCCACGCCCCTGCTGGACGCCGGTGACCTGCTGGTGCTGCCCGGCATCATCGACCTGCATGGCGACGCCTTCGAACGCGCCATCATGCCGCGTCCGGGGGTGACGTTTCCCTATGACAGCGCCTTGCATGACGTCGACCGCCAACTGCTGGCCAACGGCATCACCACCGAATTCCATGGTGTCACCCTGTCCTGGGAAGGCGGCCTGCGTGGCGAGCCTTACGCGATGCGCATGTTCGACGCGCTCGACCGCATGCGCACGACCCTGGGGGCGCGCCACAACGTGCACCTGCGTTTCGAAACCCACCACGTCGGCGGTGTCGATATCGCCCGCGAATGGATACAGTCAGGCAAGGTGCAGTTCCTGGCCTTGAACGATCACCTGCCCAGCATGGCCAAGCGCCTGGGCAACGACCGTAAGCTGCTGCAGTACGCGGAACGCGCGGAGTGCGACCTGGATACGTTCCAGGACCGCATCCGTGCCGCCATGGCCTGCGCCGACGAAGTGGCCAATGCCATGCGCGAACTGACCGAGTGCGCGAAACAGGCAGGGCTGGAAGTAGCTTCGCATGACGATCCCGATCCCGCCACGCGCCGCTACTATCACCAGCTGGGCTGCCGCATCGCCGAATTCCCGCTGACCACCGAAGTGGCCCACGTCGCGCGTGAGCTGGGCGACTTCACCGTGTTCGGCGGACCCAATGTCGTGCGCGGACGCAGCCATACCAATGCGCCCAATGCCACCGAGATGATCCGGGCCGGCCTGTGCGACATCCTGACTTCCGACTACTACTATCCCGCGCCGCTGGCTGCCGTGATGAAGCTGGTCGCCGACGACGTGCTGCCGCTGCCGCAGGCGTGGGCGCTGGTGTCGCGCAACCCGGCCCGCGCGGCGGGTTTGCGCGACCAGGGCACCCTGGACGCCGGCATGCTGGCCGACGCCATCATCGTCGACGACAGCATCCCCGGCGTGCCGCGCGTCTGCGCCGCCATCGTCGGTGGCCGCCTGCGCCATGCCACGCAGCAATTCGACATGGAACTGCTGCAACAGGCCCAGGCCGCCTGAGGCGCAAGGGATCACCATGAGCCAGGAAGCTTATCGCTATGCCATATACCTTGCCCCGGTGGGCCTTTGGCGCGATATCGGCAAGCGCTGGCTGGGCCGCGACGAAGACAGCGGCGCGGCGATAGCGCGCGCATCCGCCGACGATGCACGGCTGGACGCGTGGACCGAAGCGCCGCGCTACTACGGCCTGCATGCCACGCTGAAGCCGCCGTTCCGGCTGGCACCCGGCACCGATGCCGCCAGCCTGGACCAGGCCATGCGCGCCCTGGCGGCGGCCCACCAGCCCTTCGGCATTGCGCTGGAACTGCGCTCGCTGCGGGGTTTTCTGGCGTGGTGCCTGGTGGAGAATGAGTCGGCCTGCACGCTGGACCAGGGCGACGTCGCCGCCGGCCGTGCCGCCCTGCACGCCCTGGCCGATGACGCGGTACGGCGCCTGGACCCATGGCGGGCACCGCCCGCGCCGGACGAACTGGAACGCCGCCTGCGCGCCGACCTGGATCCGGCGCAGCGCGCCATGCTGCAAGCCTGGGGCTACCCTTATGTGCTGGACACCTTCAAGTTCCACATCACGTTGACGGGCAATCTGGCCGGCGATGAGCTGGCCGCGGCACGCGCGCAGCTGGAGTCGCTGAGCGCCGGCAAGCTGGACCGTCCCATGCCCGTGGACGCCGTGACGGTCTACGTACAGCCGACCGCCGACGCGCCCTTTGTCGTGGCGCGCCACTATGGCTTCGATGGCGCCACGCGCGATGGCGCCGGCGCCAGCTATCTGCCGATGGCGAACAACAAGAAATGACCGTATCCGATTCCGATACCGGCCGTGATGGACAGCCTCAAGGCCAGCGCCACGGCGACGACCGGCAGGTACAACCTCAGAGCCTGCACCGTGGCGACGACCGGCAGGCCAAGCCATCCCGCGATGGCAGCCGCCTGATCTACATCATGGGTGCCTCGGGCAGCGGCAAGGACACGCTGCTGCGCCTGGCGCGGGCCCAGCTCGACAGCGGAGACCGCGTGCTGATCGCGCACCGCTACATCACCCGTCCCGCCGGCGCGGACGAAGCGTCCATCCATCTGGATCCCACCGAGCATGCGCGCCGCGCCGCTTTGGGTTGCTTCGCCCTGCACTGGGCCAGCCACGGCCTGGCGTATGGCATAGGCGTGGAAATCGACGCCTGGATGGACGCCGGCATCACCGTGCTGGTGAATGGCTCGCGCGCCTATCTGCCGCAAGCCTGCGCCCGTTATCCCGGCCTGTGCGCGGTCACCATCCAGGTGGACGCGAGCACCTTGCATAGCCGCCTGGCCAACCGGGGCCGCGAAAGCGCCGCGGACATCGCCGCCCGCCTGGCGCGCGCCGAGGCCAGCTTCGACGTCCCGCCCGATTGCGAGATGGTCACCCTGGACAACAATGGCTCGGCCGACGGCGCCGCGGCGGAACTGCTAGCCATTGCACGCCGGCGCTGCCTAGCCTGAACCGGCGCGCCCTGTGCCGGCGCACGCATGGCCGGCTCGCACTACAGCCAGCAAAGGCAGGCGCATACGCGATGCGCCCCCTTCGACGGAATCACACCCTCAAACGTGTTCCCGCATCACGCGCGCGCATAGCTGCAGATAATGCTGCAGGTCCGGCGTCGATGCACCAACCACCTTGGCAAGGTCGTCATAGCGGCGCAGCCGCACGGCCGCGGCGAAATGCGGCAGGCGTTCGAAGTCGGCGAGCTGCTCCGGCGTGAAAGGCCCGCCTTGCAAGGCCAGGCTGTCGCGTGAAGCCTGCGACAGCGTTTCGTAGTACGCCGCATCCACGGCGCACAGATAGCGCTTGGCCGGCACGTGCAGGCGGATCGGTGCCAACACGTCCTCGCCGAAAACACCCTCGAGCGCGCGGGCGCCCACGTCCTGGTGGCGACGGTCTTCGCTGGCACTCTCGGCCATCACCAGATGGCCCACGTCATGCAGCAGGCTGGCGACGATGACGGCCGGCGTCTCGCCCGCGGCTTCCGCCAGCGCGGCGCATTGCAGCGCGTGCTCGGTCTGGGTGATGGCCTCGCCGCCATAGAAGTCCGAACCGTAGCCGGAGAACAGCGCTTCAAGACGCGCGGCGTCCAGCACCGGCGCGGCGCTGCTACAGAGTGATTCGTTCATTTGCATTCTCTGCCTAAAAGGCGTTCAAGAACTCCAGCCCATCGGGGACACCGCGGAGCCGGGTCCCCCGGTCCGCCGGTGTCGCCCCCTGGGGGGCCACGCATGGCGTGGTACGGGGGGGCCTTATATCAACACCCGGCGCACGCGCGCCGACAGCATATCGATGGCGACGACGAACAGGACGATGATGATCATCACCGCGCACGTCTGCGCATACTGGAAGCTGCGGATGATGTCCCACAGCACCATGCCGATGCCGCCCGCGCCCACGATACCCACCACCGAAGCGGAACGCACGTTGGACTCGAAGCGGTACAGCGAATAGGAGATCCACAACGGCAACACCTGCGGAATGACACCGAACACGATCTCCTCGATGGCATTGGCGCCCGTCGCGCGCACACCTTCCACCGGCCGCGGGTCGATGGCCTCGACAGCCTCCGAGAACAGCTTGGCCAGCACGCCCAGCGTATGCACCCACAAGGCCAGCACGCCGGCGAAGGGACCCAGCCCCACCGCCACGATGAACAACATGGCGAACACCATCTCGTTGATCGCGCGGCAGGCATCCATCAGGCGCCGCACCGGCTGGTAGACCCAGGCCGGCACGATGTTCGACGAGCACAGCAGGCTGAAGGGCACGGCCAGGACGATGGCCAGGAACGTGCCCCAGATGGCGATCTGCACCGTGACCAGCATCTCGTCCAGGTACATGCGCCAGTCACGGAAGTTCGGCGGAAAGAAATCTTTCGCGAACTCGGCCATGTTGCCGGAATCCCGCAGCAGATCCATGGGGCGCATGTCGGCGCCCTTCCAGGAAGCGACGAGCACGGCCAGGATCACTGCCCACATGATCATCATGGGCAGCGAGGTCCGCGGCGGCCGCACGGTGGCGGGAGAGGTCGAGAGGGTCACGCTCATGATGCCGTCCCGCTTACTTGGCCGTGGCCACTTGCTTGGCCAGGTCGGCCAGCTTGGCGTCGATCTCGGCGGTCTTCTGCTGCTTTTCCGCGGCGCTCAGCGTGGTGTCGGTTTCGACCTTGGCACGCTGGCCGGCCAGATTGATCTGGCGGATCGGGATCAGCTGGCCATTGTCGGACTGCGTGAAGCCCTTGTACTGCAACACCGCCAGCTTCCTGGCCTGATCGTCGGTCTTGCCGTAGTTCAGGAAGAAATTCTGGATCCTGGCCTTCAGATCGGCGGGCAAGTCCTTACGGTAGACCATGGGATCGGCCGGGATCAGCGGCGACTTCCACAAGACGCGGATCTGGTCTTCCGGATTCTTGCCGGTGTTCTGGCGGTAACGGTCGATCGCTTCGGTGTTGGTGATCGCCACGTCGACCTGCTTGTTCATCGCCGACATCAGATTGGTTTCGTGATTCGAAACGCGGAAGTTCTTGAAGAAGGTCTTGGGATCGATCTTGTTGGCGCCCCACAGGTAATAACCCGGCACGGCGGTGCCCGAAGTGGAATTGGGATCGCCCGCGCCGTAGCTCATGGTCTTGCCGTTCTTCAGCACGTCGTCCACCGACTTGACCGGACCGTCCTTGGCGGTGACCAGCACCGACCAGTAACCGGGGCTGCCGTCCTTGGCGATCACGTGGGCGAACACTTCACCCTGGGCACGGTCCACGGCTTCGATGGCCGACAGGTTGCCGTACCAGGCCACCTGCACCTTGTTGAAACGCATGCCTTCGATGATGCCGGCATAGTCCGACGCGAAGAAGGGCTTGACCTCGACGCCCAGCGCCTTGCTCATGTCATCGATGACAGGCTGCCAGCCGGACTTCAGGTTGGTCGAGGACTCGGTCGAGATGATGCCGAAATTCAAGGTTTTTCCGTCCTGCGCGTGGGCCGTGGTGGACAGGGCCGCGGTGGCGATCAGGGCGAGAAACGTTCTGCGTAGCATGGTAGCTCCGGGAGCAAACAGGTAAAGGAGAACAGCAGGAAAATCAGGCGGCAGCCAGTTGCGGCGCGACCACGTTGCGGCCGCCCAGGGGAATGGTGTCGACGTCATCCGCAACGCCGGCACCGGGCATCAATTCATTCAGTTCGGCGCCATACAAATCGCGCAGCATGGTGGCGCTGAGCTGGGCCGACGGGCCGTCATAGACCACCTTGCCGCGCCGCAGTGCCACCACGCGGGGGCAATAACGCATGGCAACGTCGACCTGATGCAGCGACACCACCACCGCCACGCCGCGGCTGCGGTTGATCTGCGCCAGCGTGTCCATCACACGGCGCGAGGATTCGGGATCGAGCGAGGCGATGGGCTCATCGGCCAGGATGGTGCGGGCGTTCTGCACCAGCGTCCGGGCGATGGCCGCGCGCTGCTGCTGGCCACCGGACAGCGTCGAGGCGCGTTGAAACGCGTAGCCGTCTATACCAACTTGGGCCAAGGCCTGCAGGCCGACTTCCACCTCGTCGCGGCGGAACCAGCGCAACAGGCTGCGGTACATGGGAACACGCGGCAGCATGCCGGCCAGCACATTGGTGATGACGGGCAGGCGTCCCACCAGATTGAACTGCTGGAACACGAAGCCGATGCCGGCACGGGCGCCGCGCACACGCTTGCTGATCCGGCCCCGGCTCTGGATCACCTGGCCGTTGACCAGGATGTCACCGCAGTCGCCTGCCACGAAGCCCGCCATATGACGCAGCAGCGTCGACTTGCCGGAGCCCGATGCGCCCAGCAACGCCACCATTTCGCCGGGTGCGACTTGCAGGCTGACATCGTCCAGCGCCTTGTCGGCGGCACGGAAGGACTTGCTGAGCCCTTTGACTTCGATCGCGTAGGTCATGCGCGTTCCCTGTTCATTCAAACTGGGCGGTAGTGTGTGCAAGCGCGATGACAGCCTGATGACGCGGAAAACGGCACCGGAGCGACTTTTACCCGTGGAAACACGCCGATGTCATGCCGCTGAAATATTTTGCGTCGCGGCAAGCGTGCTGCCCTTACATAAACCTGGCAAACATCCGACCGTCTCGGAATTGCGGAGATCCGGGCCGGCAGCGTGATTTTCCGCCTCTCCCCGCTCTCAACCATAGGGATATCGGGCCGTCTGGGCGACGCGCCAAGCACCGAGGACGCGCAGAATTGCCTGCAGCCCTAGACCGTTTCTAGCTCCAGGGCCGCATAAGAGGAGATAGAACCCATGGGCCTGCTCAGAACCCTATTCGCGCTTTCCGTCGTACTCGATCACTCGCCCTACAACCAAGGCAACGTACTGGTCGGCGGACGCCTGGCCGTGCAGCTCTTCTATGTGATTTCGGGTTTCCTGATCTCCTACATCCTCACCGTCAACGACACGTACCGCAGCACGTCACGCTTCTATACGAACCGCGCGCTGCGCATCTACCCCACGTATCTGGCGGTGGCGGCCATCGCCCTGGTGGTGAACCTGGTGGCCAACCCCGCCTTCGCTGACGTCTACGACCGCGTGCCGCCCTTGGCCGACCTCTGTCTGCTGCTGGCGAACATGTTCATCTTCGGCCAGGACTGGATCATGTTCGCGGGAATCAGGAACGGTCTGCTGACCTGGACCGGCTCGTTCATGAACAGCGAAGTCCCGCTGTACGACGGCCTGCTGGTGCCGCAGGCATGGACCCTGGGCGTGGAACTCAGCTTCTATCTGATCGCGCCCTTCATCCTGCGCTCCCTGCGCGCGGTGGTGATCCTGTTCATCGCCTCGATAGGCTTGCGCGTGGTGTTGCTGCAGATGGGCCTGGCGCAGAGCGACCCGTGGTCATATCGGTTCTTCCCGCTGGAGCTGGCGCTATTCCTGGCCGGCGCGCTGTCGCATCGGCTGCTGCTGCCCTTTTTCGAAAGGCTGAGCCAACGCATCCACTACCTGCCGGAAGCCGTGACAGGCGCATTCGTCCTGTACACCATGTTCCACTTCTCGGTGACGCTGAACCATAACGTCCGCGATGCCCTGGTGCTGATGGCGTTCGCCGCCTTCCTGCCGCTGACCTTCATCTTCCAGTCGCGCTATCGGCTGGACAAAAAAATCGGGCAGCTGAGCTACCCGATCTATATCTCTCATGCGGCGGTGATGCTGCTGGTGGGCCATATGGCCGGCACCCTCGGCATCACGGACGCGCTGGCGATTTCCAGCCTGAACGCGTTGTTCTCGATCGCGGCGGCGTGGCTCCTGTATCAGGCCATCGACCGCCGCATCGAACGCTTGCGGCTACGCGTCAAGACGGAATCGCCCGCCGCGTCAGGCGCGGCTAGCGACGCCCTGCGCGCCTGAGGGCTTGAACATGCTCAGCACCAGTTGCACCACGACAGCCACCACGATGTTCACGCCAAGCGCGAACAAGCCCGTGTACATGGCATAGGGATCGCCGCCGATCATGAAGGTGTGTACCGGCTTGACACCGTCGGAGATCGCCATCCACGAACCGATGCCCAAGCCGGCCACCCAACCGATCAGCAGCGACGTGCCACGGAACCAGTTGAAGAACAGGCCGAAGACCACCGACGGGAAAGTCTGCAGAATCCACAGGCCGCCCAGCAGTTGCAGATCCAGCGCGTATTGAGTCGGCACGAAGATGATGAACACCAGCGCGCCGAACTTCACCACCAGGGACACGATCTTGGCGACCTTGGCCTCGCCTTGCGGCGATACCTGGGGATTGACGTAGGCCTTCCAGAAGTTGCGCGTGAACAGGTTGGCGGCACCGATCGACATCACCGCCGCCGGCACCAGCGCGCCGATGGCGATGGCCGAGAACGCGAAGCCCGTGAACCAGCTGGGGAACAGCGCGTTGAACAACGCCGGTACGGTGTCATTGGGCGTTGCCGGATGCACGTCCGCGGCCCAGGCCATATACCCCAGCAGGGCGATCAGGCCCAGCAGCAGCGTGTAGGCCGGCAGATAGATCGCGTTCTTGCGGATGGTGTTTTCGCCATTGGCGGCGAAAATACCGGTCAGCGTGTGCGGATACATGAACGCGGCCAGCGCCGAACCCAGCGCCAGCGTGGCATACGGCAGATACTGCGAAGGCTTGAGCAGCAGCCCCGTGGCGCCGCCCTTGGCATCGAACGCCGCGCCCGCCTTGGCGAACACCATGCCGTAGCCGCCCAGTTTCATGGGCACCAGCACCACCGCCACCAGTACCACGATGTAGATCATCAGGTCCTTGACGAAGGCGATCAGCGCCGGCGCGCGCAGGCCCGCCGAGTAGGTGTAGAGCGCAAGGATGACGAAGGCGGCCGTCAGCGGCAGTTCACCGGTCAGGCCCAGCGCCTTGATCACCACTTCCATGCCCACCAGTTGCAGGGCGATGTAAGGCATGGTGGCCAGCACGCCGGTGGCGGCGATGGCCAATTCCAGCGGGCGCGATTTGAAACGCGCATAAACCACATCGGCGGCGGTCACGTGTCCGGCCTTGTGGGCCACACGCCACAAGCGCGGCATGATGCAGAAAACGATCGGGTAGACCAGGATGGTGTACGGCAGCGCGAAGAAGCCATAGGCGCCCACGGCGTAGACCAGGGCCGGCACGGCGATCACGGTGTAGGCGGTATAGAAATCGCCACCCACCAGGAACCAGGTGATCCAGGTACCGAAACGGCGGCCGCCCAGGCCCCACTCATCCAGATGGGCTTCGCCCGAACCGCGCTGCCAGCGCGATGCGAGAAAGCCCATGACGGTCACCAGGGCGAAAAAGAAAATGAAGACGCTGAGAGCGGTCCAATTGATATGCGGGGCGGTACCCATCACTCGTCTCCCTCGTTGCGCGTGGCACGGAAGGCGATCCAGGTCAACGCGGCGGTCACCGGCACCCAGAGCAATTGATACCAATAAAAGAAGGGGAAGCCGAACAGCTCAGGGGTTGCCTGGTTGTAAAACGGTACCCACAGCAAGCCGAAGAACGGCAGTAGCAGGAGGATCCTCATGGGGCCATGACTCTTATAAGAAGGGATTGTGTCTCGAATTGTCAGGTCGCTTGCGCGGCGGTTTGTAAACCGCCGATCGAGCGACCGGCGCAGAATACTCGCCCATCGCCCGCCCCGCAAATAGGCAATGCTGCAACATTAGGGGTTTTCCATTAACACATGCCCTGTTAAACTATCGTGCGTAAAAGCTTGATAGACACTTGATCACCTGGTACACAGGTAAGTTAACGGCAGTGCTGAAGCAGGGCACGCCATCAGGCTCAGCAAATACCACGCACCTCATTCCCGCCCGCAATGTTTAGTTCCGGGCGAGTCCATGCCGCAGGGCGGTTCGCCGTCGCGCGGTATCTTGGGAACCGGTTATCCGGCCCCGTCCGTCTGGACGCCGCCGCTCCCCTCGCTCCCTCTCACCGCCTCGGCGACCGTACGCCGCCTTGGTCATTAGTTACCGGCGGCACCGGCACTGCCGCGTTTGGTTCACGCGTCGCTTGCGCTAGTCTGGCTGCCTGCGCCGCCCCGCATTCTGTTTTGCCCGCCTCGATTTTGCGGGCGCGCCCTGCCGCCGCGTGTCGCTACGTGCTGGAATCAGGGCCTATTAGGAGATATACGCATGGCTAAAGAAGAACTCATCGAGCTGGATGGCATCGTCGACGAAGTGCTGCCCGACAGCCGCTATCGCGTCAAACTCGACAATGGCATCGAAGTTGGCGCCTACGCCTCCGGCCGCATCCGCAAGAACCGTATTCGTATCCTGGCTGGCGATCGCGTCACCCTGGAAATGTCGCCCTACGACCTGACCAAGGGCCGCATCAATTTCCGCCACAAGGACGAGCGTCCGCAAGCGCCCCGTCCCCAACGGCAGCAGTACGGCGCCCGTCGCTGAACCCGTCGTAACCGAAGTGTGGCGTGGGTTCCCACGGGCTGCGGAAACGCAGCTCGCGGGCTGAAACCCGCCATCAATTCCGCCGTTTGAGAAACGTAAAATTGATGTTTAATTTACGTTTCTGATTGGCGGTTTTTTTTCCGCCGCGTTTTTTCTATCTGTACGCGATGTCGACGGACGATCAACTACGCAAGGCGATGGATCGGATCTCCCGATCCGAGAAAATGCAGGCGCGGGCCGAGAAGGTCTGGAAGAGCCTGGATACCTCGCGCGCCACCTTCATCAACAGCCTGTGCCGCACCGGGCTGTCGTATGCGCACGCCCAAAGCAAATTCGACGACTTCGTCGAAGAGCAGCGGCGCCTGCGCATCCGCCTGGCGCAGGAGGTCGAGGCGGCCCAGCGGGATTATCTGGATCTGGCGCACAGCGCCAGCGCCGCCACCGAGGCGCGCGCCGCCTGAGCCGCGGGGGCGGCTCGCTGCCCTCGCCCTGGCATGACCTTGCCGTGCTGGCCGCGCAGGTGGGCGATCTCGGCGCGTAACTGGTCAGGATAAGGCTGCCAGGAGGCTTGAATACCTGGCTTAAGCATTTGGCTTACATGCAGAGATTCGCGGCCTGCACCTGCTCCTGGGAACCCCAGGAAGAGCGGGCCGACATGCGGATCTGCACGCTGCCATTGGCCCACTGCTGCACGCGCAAGGCCGAAGTAAGGCCGGTGACGCTGTTGGTCGTCACGTCCGCCCCGCCATCGATATTCGAGACTTTCACGTCCAGGCCCTGCCGGCGCCAGGCGTCGGCCACGCACGCGGCATAGGCTTCGGGCGTATGCGTGGTATGGCCGAAGAAGACCGGATCTTTTTTCAGCATGTCGGTGGACGTCGTGCAACCCGCCAGGAAAGTCAGGGCGGCGATGGCCAGATAGCGCTGTTTCATTTTTCTGCTCGAACAATAAGATGAAGCAGGACTATAGCGCCCCGCCACCAAAGCGCGGCCGATAGGGACCTTCTTATCCGGGTTTCCTATTCTGGCTTCCTATCCCGGCCCCCCATACTGGCTTCCTATCCTGGCTTCCTATGGTGGCTTCCTACCCTGGCTTCCTGTCCGGGCTTCTAATCCGGCCTCTTACTCCCGGAACGCCTGGTCGCGAGGGCGCGCCCGCTCACCCCTTGGGCGCCCGTATGGCCGATTTCGGCCGGAAAGCCTTGACCACCTCGGGCCGGGTCTCCGTGTAGGGACCGCCGATCAGGTCGATGCAATAAGGCACCGCCGCGAATATCCCCGGCACCAGCGCCGCGCCGTCGGCATCCCGCAAGCCTTCCAGGGTTTCGCGGATGGCCTTGGGTTGGCCTGGCAAATTGATGATCAAAGCGGCGTGATCCGCCGTTTCACGGATGACGGCTACCTGGCGTGACAGGATCGCCGTCGGGACGAACTTCAGGCTGATCTGCCGCATCTGCTCGCCAAAACCAGGCATCTCGCGGGTGGCCACGGCCAGGGTCGCTTCCGGTGTGACATCGCGCCGCGCGGGGCCGGTGCCGCCGGTGGTCAGTATCAGGTCGCAGCCCACCGTATCGACCAGTTCGACCAGCGTGGCCGAAATGCCGGCCGCTTCGTCGGGAATCAGCCTCTGCGCGCCTTGCCAGGGAGTGATCAGCGCGCTGTCCAGCCATTCGCGCAGGGCGGGCAGGCCCTGGTCCTGGTAGGCCCCGGATGATGCCCGGTCGGAAATGGAAACCAGGCCGACGATGAGTTCGTCGGGGTGGCGGCGTGTCAAACGGGTGGCCGGGTTGGCAGCGGCGTTCGTGGGGGTTTTCACAGCGGCATTCGCGGCGGCATTCGCAGCGGCGTTCGCGGCAGCGTCAGTGGCGGGGTCGTTGGCGGCAGTCATTGCGCAACTATACCCAAGCGAGCCATCACTGCCCCAGACCTGCGCGCGGATTGAAGGTAATGTCGCGCGCCATCCTGCGATAGGCCTCGCGCGCGGCTTCGTTGTCCGCCGGTGGCCAGACCACGTCCAGGATCAGGTAGAGATCGCCTGGATGGGCACTGGGCAAGCCCTGCGCCTTGAGCCGCAACTTATTGCCGGGCCGCGAACCCGGCGGGATGACGACCTCCACCGAGCCCCCCGGCGTCGGCACCCGGACCTTGCCGCCCAGCGCGGCTTCCCAGGGGGCGACCGGCAACGTCATGACCAGATCGCGCCCCTCGATGCGGTAGAGCCGGTGCGGCTTGACGCGCACCTCCAGATACAGGTCGCCAGGCTGTCCGCCGGCATAGCCGACCATGCCCTGCCCCGCCAGGCGGATGCGCTGGCCTTCGCGCACCCCTGCGGGGACATGCACGCTAAGCTTGCGTTCCTGCAGGTGGGGACGGCCGTTGGTGTCCATTTTCATCGACCGCAGGCTGATCTCGCGCGTCGCGCCGTGCAGGATATCTTCCAGTTCCACCTCGATCATGGCGTGATAGTCCTCGCCGCGCGCATGCGCCGCGTGGGTTTCCCGCGCCGCGCCGCCACGGCGCTTTTGCGCGGAGCCGAACAGCGAGGAAAAAAACTCGCTGAATTCAGCTTCCTCGCGCGGGTCTTTGCCGCTCGCCTTGCCGGGCCTTTCAAAACCCTGCTCCCAGCCCGGCGACGGGCGATAGCCGGCGCCCGCCGCGGCGCCCCTGGCAGCCCCGGCCGCGACACCGGCTGCCAGGTTGTCGTAGGCGGCTCGCTTGGCGGCATCGCGCAGGACGTCATAGGCTTCGTTGATATCGCGCATGCGGGCCTCGGCGTCCGCTTCCTTGCTGACGTCCGGATGATATTTGCGCGCCAGCTTGCGGTAGGCACGGCGCAGCTCGTCGTCCGAAACCGCCCGCTCGACACCCAGCGTGTCGTAATAGTCCTTGAACTCCATACTCGCTCACTGGTAGGGTGGAGTAACCGCGCCATGCGCCGGCAGATGGCGACCAAGTCAGTATTCGCCGCATCCGAAAAACTACACCCACCGTCGCCAACGTGCGATCCACCTTTCGGACGACTGAATCATCCCCTGGTCGAAAAGCAATAGGAAAAGCGGACAGCCCTTGTTTTGACGGTCAGAGCCTGTGTTTTTCCAACATTACGGCCGAATAAGTAGCGCCGCTTTTGGGATTGCGACAGAATTGGGCCCATTCCTAATTCGTCGGGTACCCGCTTGCACCGTCGTCGCACCCTCACCATTCAGCAGCAGATCACATTGCTGGCAGGGACGCTGTGCCTGGCGCTGGTGGCCGCGGCGGCCGGCGGCGCGGCCTACATGGGCAAGCGCCAGACGCGGGAACTGATCGAGTCGCACGTCACCAACATCGCCACCACCATGGCGCACACGCTGGACCGGGATATGTACGAGCGCTTCCGCGAGGTACGCATCCTGGCGGAAGCGCCCACGGTGCGCGGCATGGAGCCCGGCCCCCTGCGCGCCCTGCTCAACGGCCGGCAAAGCTCCATGATGGACTACGCCTGGGTGGGCGTGGCCGACCTGTCCGGCAACGTGCTGGTGTCCACCCAGGGGCAATTGGAAGGCAAGTCGGTAGCGGAACGGCTCTGGTTCCAACGCGGCTTGCAAAGCCCTTACATCGGCGACGTGCGCGAATCCAAACTGCTGGGCGAGCTGCTGGGGCGCGACAAGCGCCAGGCCTTCCGCTTCGTCGAAATCGCCGCGCCCATCACGATCGGTGGCATGACGGTGGGCGTCATCGGCGCTCACCTCAGTTGGACCTGGGCGGCTGAAGTGCGCCGCGCCATGCTGGAAAACGACACCGCCGGTGGCATCCGCGACCTGTGGATACTCTCCTCGGACGGCACCATGCTGCTGGGTCCGCATCTGGGCAGCAAACCCTTCAGCGACGCCCAGATCACCCAGATGCTGCAAAGCCGCCAAGGGGTGTTCGAAGCCGACAGCGACAACGGCGTCATGCTGACCGGTTACGCCATGGCATCCGGCTACCGCGACTACCCCGGCCGCAACTGGCTGATCATCGCGCAGCAACCGGCCCGTGACGCCTACGCGGCGGTACGCCGGCTGGAATGGAGCGCGCTGATCCTCAGCATCCTGGTCGCGGTGGCCGGCGTCACCCTGACCTGGTTCATCGCCCGCCGCATCGCCTCGCCCCTGCTGGCACTGACCGCGGCGGCGCGCGACCTGGGCCGCGATCACTCCGTCACCATGCTGCCCCGCCTGGCCGGGGCGCGCGAAATCGTCGACCTGTCGGCCGCGCTGCGGTCCCTGATGCGCCGCCTGGGGGTGGAGCAGGAACGCGCCGACCTGGTCCAGCGCCAGGCCCAGCAGGAGGAGCGACGCTATGCCCAGGAGATCAGCGAACTACGGCGCGCCGCCGGCATCGACCCTCTGTCCGGACTGCTCAACCGCCGTTCTTTCCTGTACGCGGCGGACGTGATGATGGCCGATATCGGCGTGCGCCACCTGACGGTGATCATGGCCGACATCGATTTCTTCAAGCAGGTCAATGACAACCACGGCCATAGCGCCGGCGACGCCACCATACGCAAAGTGGGCGAAATACTCACGGCCTGTGTGCGGGAAACCGACCTGGTCGCCCGCTTCGGCGGCGAAGAGTTCGTCATTCTGCTGGCCGGCACGCCGCCGGGCGCGGTGCTGGCGTTGGCCGAGCGCATGCGGCTATCCGTGCAGGAAACCCCCATCATGCACGGCACCGCGACCATCCGCATCACCATCAGCCTGGGCGTGGCGATCGCCGGGCCGGATGACCATGACATCCAGAGCATCATCGAAGGCGCCGACCGCGCCTTGTACAGGGCGAAACAGCGCGGCCGCAACCGCGCCGTGCTGTCCGCCTGACGCGAGCCTGCTAAGCTATAGCGGACGTGGAGACCTGTTTTCCCCTTTTTACTGAAGATCCGGAGCCAACCGTGGCAGTACCGCTCACCCTCTACATCGACAATCGCCTGCTCAGTCCCTGGGCCATGTCCACCTTTGTTGCCCTGGTGGAAAAGAACCTGGACTTCGAGCTGCGCCTGGTCGATCTGGACCAGGGGGAACAGCGCATGGCGCCGTTCCTCTGCCGCTCACCCGCCGGCAAGGTGCCGGTGCTGGCGCACCACGATTTCTACCTGAGCGAATCCAGCGCCATCGTCGAATACCTGGAAGACGCGTTTCCCGCGCCGGAGTATGCGGCGGTATGCCCCGCCGACACACGAACGCGCGCGCGCATGCGCCAGCTGCAAGCCTGGCTGCGCAGCGACCTGGCCGCGCTGCGGCGCGAACGGCCCACCGAAGTGGTCTTCGAAGGCCAGCAAACCGACCCCCTGTCCGACGCCGCCCAGGCGGACGCCACCCGCCTGCTACGGGTCGCCGAATGCCTCCTGCCTGCCGGCCAGAGCCATATCTTTGGCCAGTGGACCATCGCCGACGCCGACTTGGCCTTGATGCTGCAGCGCCTGATCCTCTCAGGCGAAACCGTCCCGGAACGCCTCCACGCCTACACCACCGCACAGTGGGACCGCCCGTCCTTGCGGCGCTGGCGCGACAGCAGATAACGCCAGCGCGGTGATCCGTGCGGTCACCGCGACACTGCCGCCGCGATAGCGCGGCAAATCAAAAAATCGACGACGTTTTGCACAAGTGCAGGGCAACCGCGCGCAGTAGGCTTTCCGCTGCGGATCGGTCGCCGCTCCTAACTCAAGGAGAAACGCATGAGTCTGTCGTACGAATTCCTGGTCCAATGGGTGCCTTCGACGGGTAATTGGAAGCTCTACCAATACCTCGACTCGGACGGCGGGGGGACATTGACGCTCGTCAAAAAGGGCCAATGGAGCAGCATCAGGACAGGGCATGAGCTGATTCCCATCGGCAACTATGTCATCGACAGGACCCTCAAGACGAACGACTACACCTTGTGGAACGTCGACATTGCCCAGGCGGATTTCCTGCCGACCAGTGCAAGCTCGGGAAATCTGGGTTCGGCCTTGCCGTTCACCGACACCAAGATCATTCCGCTGGGCAACTACCTGCTGCTATACAGCCCCAGCACGGGCAAGTGGGAATGCCGGCGTTTCGACCCGACCAGCCCGACACTGATGCAAGCCGCCGCAAGCCCGCAGAACATCAGGGGGCAATGGCGCACATGGGCGAACATGGACTTGATTCCCGTCGCCGGCTATGTCGTGTGCCGGAACCCGGCGGACGGGGCAGTGAGCGGCTGGATGTTCGACGGTGGCAATGCCACGGAAATTCTTCCCGGCGTCCAGATTCCAGGCATGAACTGGGCTATCGGACAGCACCATAGACTCTGTACGCTGGGAGACCGGGTCGTCGCCTGGCGTCACGACTCCACCCACATCACCCTGTGGCCCGTCGATCCGGCGCAAACGCAACCCAGCCTGCCGTCAAAGAGCATACCCGCCTGGGAAGAAACCTTGCTCGATGAAACGGTTTTGTTCGGCCTGACGCCCCTGGTCCCCTTGACACTGCCGAACGGCGTACAAGGCGGCGATGCCGGGCAGGCGACCATTCCCTGGATGCGCAAGAATATCAAGAAGGTCGTCTACCTGATGCTGGAGAACCGCTCACTGGACCATCTCTTCGGCGACCTCTACGCCAACGAAAAAATCCCTAATCTCATTGGCCCGGGCTCGGCGACTTTCGACGGCGCGGACAGCAAGCGGTCGAACAGCTACGGCGGCACAACCTATTATCAAACCAAACGCGCAGGTGCCCACTTTCCCCAGGGCGACCCGTACCATGGGTTTCTGCCCGTTGCCCGGCAGCTATTCAGCGATGGGCATTACAGGTCGAACCGAGTCCCGGATATGACAGGGTTCGCATACGAATATGCCGGGGGGGCAGGCGGGCCACAGGACGTCATGAGTTACTACGCATCGAGCGCTGTGGAGCCCATGACGTCGCTGGCCAAGGAATTCGCGGTTTCCGACGCCTGGTTCTCGTCAGCGCCTGGCCCCACCGACCCCAATCGTGCCTTCGGCATGACCGGATCTTCCTACGGCACGATGGACAATTTCGACGATGGCGCCATCTATGTCCAATGGCCGAATCATCCTCGACGCCCGGGCATATGGGACGCGTTGTGGTCGCACGGCCTCAAGGATTGGAAGCTGTACCATCAGGCGGACTGGCAAAACTTCAACTACACCTATCAGTTGTTCCTGAAAGGGCATATCCAGTCGGTCGACAAGGCGCCGGCCAGCTTTATCAGCGATATGAGCGAGTTGTACAGCTCCGCCAAGAGCGGAACGCTGCCCGCGTTCAGCCACATCGAACCAGCATGGTTGGGCAATTCGTCCGGTGTCCCCGCCAATTCCTGCCACCCCCCAACGGATGTCGAGGCTGGCCTGGAACTGATCGCGAATATCTACAACGCGCTGAAAGCCGGGCCGGATTTCAAACACACGCTACTGGTCGTCACCTTTGACGAACATGGCGGCATCTACGATCATGTACCGCCGCCTTTCGCCAAGAATCCCTATCGCGCCGATGCCGACAGCCGCAACCAGGGCTTCGCCTTTGATCTGCATGGCGTACGGGTCCCTACGGTGCTGATCTGTCCATGGATCGAAAAGGGAACGGTGTTTCGATCCATCCAGGCCGGCCGCAACTACGATGCAACGTCCTTCATCGCCACCCTGCTGGCATGGCAGGGCATTCCACCCTCGAACTGGTGGCTGGGGGACCGGATCCGTGCGACAGCTACCTTCGAATCCGTCTTTACCCGAAGCGCCAGCCGCAGTGATGCGCCTTCGTCCATGCAGTCTCAGGCAGTCCCTGCGGCCCAGCTCGACATGCCTATGCACGACCTGCACCAGGTTACCGCACGCCGCATCGTGCACAGTTTGTGCGAAGGCGTGATGTCGAGGGAAGATGCGGAATCCGAAGCGCGCGCAATTTGTGCATCGGGCAGCCTGCGGCAGGCATTGGACGCGCTGCAAGCGCTGCAGGCGCGCGTACGCAAGTTACGTGCGACGGCCTCGGCCTGACTCCGACAGTACACGCCCCAGGGGGCTAGGGCATCGCAGGTGCTGGCGCGCCCGACGTATATCGCGCGCGCCAGCGAACCCTTCACTCAGCGCGCTGTTGCAGCACTTCCACGGCAGGCAGGGTCTTGCCTTCCAGGAACTCCAGGAACGCGCCGCCGCCGGTGGAGATGTAATCCACCTTGTCCGTGATGCCGAACTTGGCGATGGCGGCCAGGGTGTCGCCGCCGCCGGCGATGGAAAACGCCGACGAGTCGGCGATGGCGCGGGCAATGGTTTCCGTGCCATGGGCGAACTGCTCGAATTCGAACACGCCCACGGGGCCGTTCCATACGATGGTGCCGGCCTGCTTCAGTATCTCGGCCAGCGCCTGGGCGCTTTGCGGTCCGATATCCAGCACCATGTCATCGTCGGCCACGGCATCGGCCGTCTTGACGGTGGCGGCCGCGTCCGCGCCGAAGGACTTGGCGCACACCACGTCGGTGGGAATGGGCACGGCGGCGCCACGCTTGCGCATGGCGTCGATCACGGCCTCGGCTTGCTCGACCTGATCCGGTTCCGCCAGCGACTTGCCGATCGACTTGCCGGCAGCCAGCAGGAAGGTGTTGGCGATGCCGCCGCCCACCACCAGTTGATCCACCTTGGACGCCAGGGACTGCAGGATGCTCAGCTTGGTCGACACCTTGGAACCGCCTACGATGGCCACCAGCGGGCGCTTGGGTTCGTGCAGGGCACGGCCCAGGGCATCCAGCTCGGCGGCCAGCAGCGGGCCGGCGCAGGCCACCGCCGCGTAGCGGGCGATGCCATGCGTGGTGGCTTCGGCGCGGTGCGCGGTACCGAAGGCGTCGTTGACATAGACATCGCACAGCGCCGCCATCTTGCGCGACAGCGCTTCATCGTTCTTCTTCTCGCCAGCATTGACGCGGCAGTTTTCCAGCAGCACCACCTGGCCAGGCGCGACGTTCACGCCATTCTCGACCCAGTTCTGCACCAGCGGCACGTCCTGCCCCAGCAGTTCGGCCAGGCGCTTGCCCACCGGCGCCAGCGTGTCTTCCGGCGTCAGCACGCCTTCCTTCGGACGGCCCAGGTGCGAGGTGACCATGACGGCAGCGCCGGCCTGCAGGGCCAGCTTGATGCCAGGCACCGAGGCGCGGATGCGCGTGTCTTCGCTGATGTTGCCGTTGTCGTCGAAAGGGACGTTCAAATCGGCGCGAATGAAGACGCGCTTGCCTTTGAGCGCGCCGGACTCGGCCAGCGCGGACAGCGTATTCACCTTGGACATGGAAGCTTCTCCTCTGGGGGCCAGTGCCCCACAAGACGAAGGGGACGGTGCGTCCCCTTCGTTCATTTCTAGATAACCGGCGGCCGGTCCCCACCGGGACGCCGGTGCCGCGATTACTTGGCGGCCATCAGTGCCACGGTGGTGTCCAGCATGCGGTTGCTGAAACCCCACTCGTTGTCGTACCAGGACGTCACCTTGACCAGCGTGCCCGTGACCTTGGTCAGCGTGGCGTCGAAGGTGCTGGAGGCCGGGTTGTGGTTGAAGTCGCTCGACACCAGCGGCTCGGTGTTGTAGTCCAGGATGCCCTTGAGCGAGCCTTCCGAGGCCTTCTTCAGGATGGCATTGACTTCCTCGACGGAGGTTTCGCGCTTGGCGATGAAGGACAGGTCAACCAGCGACACGTTGATGGTCGGCACGCGGATGGCGAAGCCGTCCAGCTTGCCGTTCAGATCGGGCAACACCAGGCCCACCGCGGCGGCGGCGCCGGTCTTGGCGGGGATCATGTTCATGGTGGCCGAACGGGCGCGACGCAGGTCTTCGTGATAGACGTCGGTCAGCACCTGGTCGTTGGTGTACGAGTGGATGGTGGTCATCAGGCCCGACACCACGCCCAGCTCGTCATGCAGCGGCTTGACCAGGGGGGCCAGGCAGTTGGTGGTGCACGATGCGTTGGAGATGACGGTGTCGCTGGACTTCAGCACATCGTGGTTGACGCCGAACACGATGGTGGCATCGACGTCCTTGCCGCCGGGCGCGGAGATGATGACTTTCTTGGCGCCGCCCTTCAAGTGGGCGCTGGCCTTTTCCTTGGTGGTAAAAAAGCCGGTGCATTCCATCACCACATCGACCTTCAGCTCACCCCACGGCAGTTCAGCCGGGTTGCGGTTGGCCAGCACGCGGATGCGATCGCCATTGACCACCATGTATTCGCCATCGACCTCGACCTTGCCGGGGAAGCGGCCGTGGGCCGTGTCGTAGCGGGTCAGATGGGCGTTGGTCTTGGGATCACCCAAATCGTTGATGGCAACGATTTCGATGTCGTGCTTCTTGCCGCTTTCGTAGTGAGCGCGCAGGACGTTGCGGCCGATACGGCCATAGCCATTGATGGCAACACGGATGGTCATGTCTGGATCTCCTTTTACAAAACCTGTTTGACGGCCTCGGCTACCTTCTCCGGGGTCAATCCGAAATATTTGAACAGCTCGCCGGCCGGGGCCGATTCGCCATAACGGTCGATGCCGACCACGGCGCCTTCCAGGCCGACATACTTGTGCCACAGGCCGGTGGTGCCGGCTTCGACGGCGACGCGCGGCAGGCCCTTGGGCAGCACGCTGGCGCGCCATTCGGCGTCCTGCTTGTCGAACACATTGGTGTTGGGCATGGAGACCACCCGTACCGCCACGCCGTCCTTGGCCAGCGCTTCCTGCGCGGCCAGCGCCAGGCCCACTTCGGAGCCGGTGGCGATGATGATGGCGCGCGCTTCAGGCGCGTCGCGCAGCACGTACCCGCCGCGCGCGATGGCCGCGGTGGTGGCCGCGTCACGCTGCACGAAAGGCAGGTTCTGGCGCGACAACAGCAGCGCGCTGGGGCCGCCGTCATGCACGTCCATGCCGATGCTGGTCGGACGCGATACCGATTCGATCCAGGCCACCGCGGTTTCGGTGGTGTCGCAAGGACGCCAGACCGACAGGTTGGGAATCAGGCGCAGGCTGTTGGCGTGCTCGATCGACTGGTGGGTAGGACCGTCTTCGCCCAGGCCGATGGAATCGTGGGTGAACACGTGCACCACGCGCTGCTTCATCAGCGACGCCATGCGGATGCCGTTGCGCGAGTAGTCGGAGAACGTCAGGAAGGTGCCGCCAAAAGGCAGGTAGCCGCCATGCAGCGCCACGCCGTTCATGATGGCGGCCATGCCGAATTCACGCACGCCGTAATTGATATGGCGGCCGAACTGGATGCCCTTTTCACCGGCGCGCACCGGCGCCACGCCCTTCCAGTCGGTGTAGTTGGAACCCGTCAGGTCGGCCGAGCCGCCCAGCAGTTCCGGCAAGGCCTGCGCCAGCGCGGCGATGGCGTATTGCGAGGCCTTGCGGGTGGCGACGGTTTCGGCCTTTTCCTGGGTCGCGGCCAGATACGCCTGGGCCTTCTCGGCGAAATCCGCCGGCAGGTCGCCCTTCATGCGGCGCTTGAATTCCTTGGCTTCGGCCGGGAACTGCGCGGCATAGGTGTCGAAACGCTGCTGCCATTCCGCCTGCGCCTTGGCGCCGCGCGGACGGCCATCCCAGCCGGCGTAGATGTCGGCCGGCACTTCGAACGGCGGGAAATTCCAGTTCAGGGCAGCGCGGGTAGCGGCGATTTCGTCCTTGCCCAGTGGCGCGCCGTGCACATTGTGGGTGCCCTGCATGGTGGGGGCACCCTTGCCGATGACGGTGCGGCAGATGATCAGCGTCGGGCCGGCATGGCTGGCCGCGTGGCCGTGCGCCTGGCGGATGGCGGCGTCGACCGCGTCGGCGTCATGGCCGTCGATGGCACCGATGACATTCCAGCCGTAACCTTCGAAGCGCTTGGCGGTGTCGTCACCGAACCAGGCTTCGACATGGCCGTCGATGGAGATGCCGTTGGCGTCATAGAACACGATCAGCTTGGACAGCTTGAGCGTGCCGGCCAGCGAGCAGGCTTCGTGCGAGATGCCTTCCATCAGGCAGCCATCGCCGACGAAGGCATACGTGTAGTGGTCGACGATGGCGTGACCGGGGCGGTTGAATTCCGCTGCCAGCAGCGCTTCGGCCAGCGCCATGCCCACGGCGTTGGTCACGCCCTGGCCCAGCGGGCCGGTGGTGGTCTCCACGCCCGGGGTGATGCCCACTTCCGGGTGGCCCGGCGTGCGCGAATGCAACTGGCGGAAATTCTTCAGTTCTTCGATCGGCAGGTCGTAGCCGCTCAGATGCAGCAAGGCGTACAGCAACATCGAGCCGTGGCCGTTGGACAGCACGAAGCGGTCGCGGTCAGCCCAGGCGGGATCGGCGGGATTATGGCGAAGGTGACCGGTCCACAGGGCTTGGGCGATTTCCGCCATCCCCATCGGAGCCCCCGGATGACCGGAGTTGGCCTGTTGCACGGCGTCCATCGCCAAAGCGCGGATCGCATCCGCCAAGGAGGGTTGACGGGCTGTCGGATTGCTCATTCGTGAGGGCTCTCTCGCCGGCTGCAACGTAACAACGAGCCGGTAGGGTTGCAAAAGCTCAAGATTTTAGCACCGCGGGATTACCCGGCCGGGACCGGTGGATCCGCCAAATGGACGAAGGGTAGATGGGGCCACTTGTGGACCAGGCATATGGTCGGAAAGGAATGCGGTCAAAATAGCGAGTTTGCAGCCTGAGCTCGGGATCCGCCATCATGCCTATACCGCGTTTTTTCGTCGATCTGCCCTTGTTGGCCCACACCCGCATCGCGCTGCCCGAAGCCGCCGCGCATCATGCCGTCCGCGTGCTGCGCCTGCGCGACGGCGCGCCCCTGTGCCTGTTCAATGGCCAAGGGGGTGAATACAACGGGGTGCTGCATGTCGAAGGGCGCGCGGCCGCGGTCGAGATAGGCGCCTTCGATCCCCGGGAAGCCGAACTGGGCGGCGCCATCACCCTGGTGCAGGGCCTGCCTTCCGGCGACAAAATGGACTGGATCCTGGAAAAAGCGGTCGAATTGGGCGTACACACCATCGTGCCGATCGCCGCGCGGCGCAGCGTGCTGCAACTGAGCGGCGCGCGCCAGGACAAGCGCCTGACCCACTGGCGCCGCATCGCCCTGTCGGCCAGCGAACAGTGCGGACGCAACCGCCTGCTGCATGTGGCGGAACCGGTCACACTGGAACAATGGTTGGCGCAGGGTTCGAATAATGCTTCGAATAGTGCACCGGATGGTACGCCGGGTGATGTCTTGAGCGGCGCGGCGACCGGCACCAGCTTGCGCGTCCTGTGCCATCCTGAAGGCGGCCAGCCCTATACGCAGGTGTTGGAGCAAGCCCGGCGCGCCGGCGCAGGCTTGCGCGCGTTGGAATTACTGGTGGGGCCCGAAGGCGGCTGGGACGACACGGAATTGGCCGCGGCCCGCCGGGCGGGCGCGCAGGCCGTCACCTTCGGCCCCCGCATCCTGCGCACGGAAACCGCCGGCCTGGCCCTGACTGCCGCGGCCGCGGCTACGCTGGGCTGGATATAAGAGACTCAGTCGCTCTCGCCATAGGGGGCGGCGGCAACGCCAGGCTCGGCCATCGGATGAGCCCCCGCGTGCTCGATCATGAAAGCGAACAGCCGGCCATTTTCGCGCGCGAATTCCGCCGCGTCGGCACAGACTGACTCGATACGGCCGGCGTCCTCTTCCAGCACCGGATCGCCCGAATGCAGTTTTTGCAGGCATAAGACCACGCCGACCTTCTGGTCCAGCAGCGTGTCGCACAGGCAATCGTAGAGGGCGTCGAAATTGCCGCCGAAGTACATGGGGAAGTCGACTGCCTTGGCGATGGCGCGCAAGACCGCGGAGCGGCTGCGGGCACGATCGCAATCGGCGACGAAGACGGCGGCTCCCAAATCGCGGGCAGCAGTGGCCAGCACTGGCTGGTCCAGGGATGCGGGATCCAGAGCGCCACCGCGCTGCAATTGCCGCTGCAAGGCGGACTGACCGGAATTGGCCATGCGGGGACCTCCTGCTAATGCTTTCTTACGCTGCATCGTATCGGCATATGCCGGCTCAATCAATCGTTCACGCAATGTGTGCGATCCGCGCACGATGGCAAGAGATCAGCACTGCGCAACACGCATCGGACAATACACTGAGTTCGGCAAAAAAACCAAGAGGCCTTGTCATCGAATGGTGACATTACGTGGCAGGGCCGCATGCGGGCGGCAGGTCGTCCGCATGCGAGACTTGCTATGCTCAGACCGCCCTGGGCGCGCGGCTGTTGGCGTCCACCACGGTCAAGGCCGTCATGTTGACGATACGGCGCACGGTCGAACTCGACGTCAGGATATGCACGGCTGCATTGCCTCCCAGCAACAGCGGACCGACCGCGACGTTGCCGCCGGCGGTGGTCTTGAGCAGGTTGTAGGCAATGTTGCCGGAATCGACGTTGGGGCAGACCAACAGATTGGCGATGCCCTTGAGCGTCGACGACGGCAGGATGCGCATGCGCAATTCTTCATCCAACGCGCAATCGCCGTGCATTTCGCCATCGACTTCCAGGTCCGGCGCCTGCTCACGGATCAAGCGCAGCGCTTCGCGCATCTTCGCGCCGGACGAAGAACTGCCCGAACCGAAATTCGAACGCGACAACAGCGCCACCTTGGGCGCCAGGTTCATGCGATCCATCTCGGCGGCGGCGGCGATGGTGTATTCAGCAATCTGTTCGGCGGTCGGCTCGTCGTTGATGTGCGTATCCACCAGCACCACGGTGCGTTCCGCCAGCAACAGGATGCTCATGGCCGCGTAGGTCTTGGCGCCCGGCTTCTTGCCGATGACCTCGTCGACCAAACGCAGGTGGTCGGCATAGGCGCCCACCGTGCCGCAGATCATGCCATCGGCATCGCCCAGGTGAACCATCATGGCGCCAATCAACGTCAGGCGGCGGCGCATTTCCACGCGGGCCATTTCCTTGGTGATGCCGCGCCGGTTCATCAGGTCCCAGTACGTCGTCCAGTAGCGATGGAAGCGTTCGTCGTACTCGGGGTTGGTGACTTCCACGTCCTGGCCCAGGCGCAGGCGCAGGCCCAGCTTTTCGATGCGCGCGGCCAGCACGGCCGGACGGCCCACCAGGATGGGACGGGCCAGGCCTTCGTCGACCACCACCTGAACCGCGCGCAAGACGCGTTCATCTTCGCCTTCGGAGAAGACGATGCGAACCTTGCCGCCGTCGCGCACATACTGCTTGGCCGCCGCGAACTGCGGCTTCATGAAGGCGCCGGAGTGATAGACGAACTGCTGCAGTTGGGCGACGTAGGCGTCCATGTCCGTCAGCGGGCGGGTAGCCACGCCTTCCTCCATGGCGGCCTTGGCCACCGCCGGCGCGATGCGCACGATCAGGCGCGGATCGAATGGCTTGGGAATGAAGTACTCGGGGCCGAAGCACAGATCGTACGTGCCGTACGCCGCGGCCACCACCTCGCTCTGTTCTTCCTGCGCCAGGGCAGCGATGGCGTGCACCGCCGCCTTTTCCATGCCGCGCGTGATGGTGGTGGCGCCCACGTCCAGCGCGCCACGGAAGATGTAGGGGAAGCACAGCACGTTGTTGACCTGGTTCGGATAGTCCGAACGGCCCGTGGCCATGACGGCGTCGTCACGCACGCTCTTGACCACTTCCGGCAGCACTTCCGGCGTCGGATTGGCCAGGGCCAGGATCAGCGGACGAGCCGCCATCTTGGCGACCATCTCGGCCTTGAGCACGCCGCCGGCCGACAGGCCCAGGAACACGTCGGCGCCTTCGATCACTTCCGTCAGCTTGCGCAGGTCGGTCTTGCGGGCGAAGCGCTCCTTGTCCGGGTCCATCAGCTCGACACGGCCTTCGTAGACCACGCCTTCGATGTCGGTGACCCAGATGTTTTCCAGCGGCAGGCCCAGGTCCACCATCAGGTCCAGGCAGGCCAGCGCGGCCGCGCCGGCGCCGGACGTGACCACTTTCACCTGCTTGATGTCCTTGCCGACCACCTTCAGGCCATTGATGAAAGCGGCGCTGACGGTGATGGCGGTGCCGTGCTGGTCGTCATGGAAGACCGGGATCTTCATGCGTTCGCGCAGCTTGCGCTCGACGGTGAAGCACTCGGGGGCCTTGATGTCTTCCAGGTTGATGCCGCCGAAGGTGGCTTCCAGCCCGGCGATGATGGTGACCAGCTTGTCGGGATCGGTTTCGTTGATCTCGATGTCGAAGACGTCGATGCCGGCGAATTTCTTGAACAGCACCGCCTTGCCTTCCATCACCGGCTTGGAGGCCAGCGCGCCGATATTGCCCAGGCCCAGCACGGCCGTACCGTTGGTGATGACGCCCACCAGATTGCCGCGGCTGGTGTAACGCACGGCATTGACGGGGTCGGCGACGATTTCCTCACAGGCCGCCGCCACGCCGGGCGTGTATGCCAAGGCCAGATCGCGCTGGTTGGTCAGTTGTTTGGTGGGCGTGACTGAAATTTTGCCGGGGCGGCCCTGCTCGTGATATTCGAGCGCGGCCTTGCGTAGATTGGCGTCCATGATCGCTTCAAGGGTGGAAAAACTGGCAGCAATGTTACTCCCTGCCGTCGGAATTCCGCTCGAAGTGTGTCAAAGCCAGCCCTGCGCCGGGCGATGACGCGCTACGGTAGCGGTGCATCCGGATACAGCCCGGCAGGGTCGAACGCGTCCTTGATACCGGCATCCAAAGCCCGCGCTTCGGCGGCGTAGGACGGCGGCTGGGCAGCGGCAAGTGCGGTGCCGGGGGCGGTGCCGGTGCTGATGCCGGGGCCAGGGGCTCTGAGGGGCGCGAGGGCGGCCCTAGCGACTACACCGGCTTGGCTCCCGCCGTCGGACGCCGCGACGGCTTGCAATACCACGCTGTCCACCCAGGCCAGGGCGCCCTCGTGGCCCGCCAGCAGGCCGGCCAGGTTGGCTTCGGCCGGCGGCGGCGGCGTCAACGCATCCAGGCGGTAACGGCCCGGCCACGCCCCCTGTGCACGGCACCACGCCGCGCCGGCGCGCGTGGACAGGGTGTACAGGGCGGGAATCAGCGCCTGCCCCGTACCGCTGCGCAAGGGCACGCCGCCACTGGCGCCGAACGGCCCCAGTGTCTCCAGCGCACCGTCGGCCAGCATCACGTCCACGCAGACCAGGCCGGGGGGAGACGCCAAGCCCGGGCTTGCGGCCGCATGCTCACGCCCGGCCAGCCAGGCGGCCACGGTCAGCGCCGCCGGCAACTCCGCGAACTGCGGGAGTCCCGCTTGTGCCAGCGCCGCCATCGTCACGCCCGGCGCCGCGCGCCAATGCGAGGCCGGCGCGGACAGGCCATCGTCCAGGCGACGCAAGGTATTCAAAGACTGTGGATCCACCCAAAGGCAAGATCGCCCGGGCGCCGTGGCGCGGGTGCCAGCCAGGGCCATTACCACGCCGTACTCGGCGCACAGCTCACGTGCCACGCGCACGTCGATGAGCGACGATGGCCGCAGGCAGGCAGAGTCGCCCGTGCTGGCAGCGGCCACGGTCGCCCCACCCTCGCAACCTCGACGCAATCGTCGTAAAAAAGCCGCCCATGGCGTCTCGGGTGGGCGGCGGCCCAATAAAAATGCGCGGCGAGTGGTCTCCATAAGACTACAATTCCTCTTTTGGCTTGGCCGTAGACGATTTTTTTCTACTAACGCGGATTTTTGATTTTCCATTCCGCGCGGCCAAAAAAACCCGCCCGGCATCTGCCTGCGTCCCGCTCCCTTGGGAGTACGGCCTTTCACCGTACCCACGGCACCCTGGACGTATCCACGCGCCGACGCCCCCCTGCCCTAACGCTTCCGCTTTGAGATCACCATGCCCCGCCTTGCCTCCCGCACCCAGGAATTCCTGACTTTCCAAGTCGTCGAATTGTTCAAGCAGGCGCAGGCGCTGCAGGCGGCGGGCCGCGACATCATCAGCCTGGGCATCGGCGAACCGGACTTTACCGCGCCGCCCCAAGTGGTGGAAGCGCTGGAACGCGCCGCCCGTGCCGGCCTCAGCGGGTACACCGCACCGGCCGGCGTGTCGGCCCTGCGCGAAGCCATCGCCCATTATTACGAAACGGAATTCGGTGCGCGCGTCGATCCGTCGCGCGTCATTGTGACCAATGGCGCCTCGGGCGCCCTGGCGCTGGCCTGCGCGGCGCTGGTCAACCCGGGAGCCGGGGTGATGATGCCCGATCCCTCCTACCCGGCCAACAGCAATTTCGTCCTGGCCAGCGGCGGACGGCCGCAATTGGTGCCCAGCACCGCGGCCAAGCGCTACCAGTTGTCCGCGCAGGACGTGCGCGAGAATTGGGCGGCGCATACCCAAGGCGTGCTGATCGCCTCGCCCAGCAATCCCACCGGCACCTCGGTGGCGCCGGCCGAACTGGCTGACTTGCTGCGTGAAGTGCGCGAGCGCGACGGCTTCGCCTTGATGGACGAAATCTACCTGGGACTGTCCTACGAGCAGGCGCCGCGCTCGGCGCTGACCCTGGACGACGACATCATCGTCATCAACAGCTTCTCCAAGTACTTCACCATGACGGGCTGGCGCCTGGGCTGGCTGGTGGTCCCGCAGAACATGGTGAGCGTGGTGGAAAAAATGGCCGCCAGCCTGCACATCTGCGCGCCGACGCTGGCACAGCACGCGGCACTGGCCTGCTTCCTGCCGGACACGCTGAAGATCTACCAGCAGCGCCGCGAGGCTTTCCGCCAACGCCGCGACTTCCTGCTGCAGGCTTTCGACGGCATGGGCCTGTCGGTGCCGGTCAAGCCGGACGGCGCCTTCTACATCTATGCGGATCTGTCGAACCAGAGCCTGGACAGCGCGACTTTCTCGCACCGCCTGCTGCACGAAACCGGCGTGGCTGCCGTTCCCGGGTTGGATTTCGGCCCGGCCCACGGACACCACACCATGCGCTTTGCCTACACCGTCGGCCTGGATCGCCTGGAGGAAGCCGCCACGCGCATCGGCGCGTTCCTGGAAACGCTGCGCGAACCGGCCCTTTGAAAGGATCCTGCCTGAAGGCAGGACCACGCCGCCCGCCCGGATGACCAGGCCGGGACGCGATCGGCCCCGGTCAGGCCCAGCTCAGTCGCGTGCCAGCGGGATGCCGGACGACACCGCCAGGCGGCGGCGTTCGGCCAGCACCTTGTCGCCGTAGCCGCCATCGTTGGGGCCGCTGGCGCCCACGTAGCAGGCCAGGCCACCCGATACCGAACCGCGACGGTTGATGCAGTCCTTGAGAATGCCGGCGCCGACACGGATGTTGGCCACCGGATCCAGCGCGCCATTCTTGGTGCCCAAGGTATCGAACTTGGACCGGTGCACGCTGGTCATGACCTGCATCAGGCCCTGCGCTCCGACGCTGCTCTCCGCGAACGGGTTGTAGCGCGACTCGATGGCGATGACCGCCAGCAGCAGCAAGGGATCGACCTTCAGGTCGCGTCCCACCTTGTACGAGGTATTGACCAACACCCCGGTGGCGTCATAAGCCACCTTGTACTTGCGCGAAATGTAATTTCGCAGGGCTTCGAGCTGGGCACTGTTGGCCGTAATATCCGGACGCGGCCGCACGGCCGCCGGCGGATGGGGCAACGGAGTCAGATATCCCGTGGCATTGCTGCCGGTGGTGTCGGGCACGGCCAAGGCCACCGCGGCCCCGGTATCGGCGTCCAGATCCCCGGCAAGCAGGCCGTCCTGGTCCGAAGACGCGTTGGACGGGACGGAAGTTGGCGCAAGCGCCGTCAGCAAGGCTTTGTGTACCTGCAAAGCCTGGTCGCGCAGACCAGGCAAGGCGAATCCCATGCTTACCGTCACAATGACCGCGATACCCAGGTAAACCGAGCAAATACGCAGCCATTCGGCAAGATAGCGGTGCACTCCTTGGGCCAAATGCCGAAACACGACACTGGCAGCTGACGCATCGGGCATGGTGACCTCCTGCGTGATTGGAAAGGGAGGGATGTTAACCTTTATCGCCAGCCGCGTATGTAACCAAGCCTCTAATAGGTTTGCAACTTTACGCAACTTAAGCTAACTCTCCTTCATCTTCCCGAGATTGCATTGAAATACCGCGACCTTAGAGACTTCATCGCCCAACTCGAATCACGCGGCGACCTGAAACGTATCCAGACGGCGGTGTCGACGCGCCTTGAGATGACGGAAATCGGCGATCGCGTGTTGCGCGCCGGCGGTCCTGCGCTACTGTTCGAAAACGCTCGGCACGAGGGCAAGCCCGCCGGCATGCCGGTGCTGACCAATCTGTTCGGCACCCCGCAGCGCGTGGCCTGGGGCATGGGCGCGGCCGATGTCGGGGCCTTGCGCGAAACCGGTGAACTGCTGGCCTCGCTGCGCGAGCCGGAAGCGCCCAAGGGACTGCGCGACGCCTTTGCCAAAGTGTCCATGCTGAAGTCGGCGCTATGGGACATGAGTCCGAAAACGGTGCGCGGCGCCGCTTGCCAGGAAATCGTGCTGGAAGGCGATGACGTCGACCTGGCGCGCCTGCCGCTGCAGGCCTGCTGGCCTGGCGACGTGGCGCCGCTGCTGACCTGGGGCCTGGTGATCACGCGCGGCCCCAATGCCAAGCGGCAGAACCTGGGCATCTACCGCCAGCAGCCCATCGGGCGGAATAAATTGATCATGCGCTGGCTGTCGCACCGCGGCGGCGCGCTGGATTTCCGCGATCATGCCCAGGCCTATCCGGGCCAGCCCTTCCCCATCGCGGTGGCCCTGGGTGCCGACCCGGCCACCATACTGGGTGCGGTGACTCCGGTGCCTGACACGCTGTCCGAATACCAGTTCGCCGGTTTGCTGCGTGGTTCGCGCACGGAAGTCACGCAAGCGCTGGGCAGCAAGCTGTCCGTGCCGGCCTATGCCGAAATCGTCCTGGAGGGCCATTTATTGCCGTCCACCGACCCGCGCGCGGTGGCGCCGGTGGTGCCCGAGGGCGTCAATCCGCCGCCGGACACCGGCTATGAAATGGCCCTGGAAGGCCCGTATGGCGACCACACCGGCTATTACAACGAGCGCGACTGGTTCCCGGTGTTCACGATCGACCGCATCACCATGCGGCGCAATCCCATCTACCACTCGACCTATACCGGCAAACCGCCCGATGAACCGGCGGTGCTGGGTGTGGCGCTGAATGAAGTCTTCGTGCCCCTGCTGCGGCGCCAACTGCCGGAGATCGTCGATTTCTACCTGCCGCCGGAAGGTTGCAGCTACCGCCTGGCGGTGGTGTCCATCCGCAAACAGTACCCGGGCCATGCCAAGCGGGTCATGTTCGGGCTATGGAGCATCTTGCGGCAGTTCATGTACACCAAGTTCATCGTGGTGGTGGACGAGGACATCGATCCGCGCGACTGGAAGGAAGTGGTGTGGGCAATGACCACCCGCATGGATCCCGTGCGCGACACCACCCTGGTGGAGCACACGCCCATCGACTATCTGGACTTCGCCTCGCCGGTGTCCGGCCTGGGCGGCAAGATGGGATTGGACGCCACCAATAAATGGCCAGGAGAAACCCAGCGCGAATGGGGCACGCCCATCGTCATGGACCAGGCGGTCAAAGACCGGGTGGATCAAATCTGGGGAGAACTGGGGTTGTAGATTGGGACTGTAAGTTGCCGCCCGGCTGCAGCGCAACCGCCTGGCGGCAACGCGGACTTCCTTACCGACTTCGGCCGTTCCCGTCCGACCTGGGACCGCGTGTTCCACTGAAGAAAGCATCATCCTGGAACGCGACATCGCTGCCAAAGGCAACGCTCCCGGGGCAAAGATTTTTTTAGGGTTTTTTATAAAAAACCCTTTTCTTCTTTTCAAGAAACTTGGCCAGGACTGCGTGGCGCCCGCTCAACGGACATGGCGTACCATCCGCTCAACAGACGTGGCCGTCGCTATCCTGCTTTTCGCGCCACACGCGCAGCGCCTGCCAGCCGACCAGGGCACCCGCGGCCAGCTTGAGCAACTTGGATTTCTTATTGCCCTTCAAGAACAGCGCGGACACGCTGGACAGGACCATGGGATAACGCCGCAACAGCGTGAAAGCCTGCATCGCGATCTTGCTGCTGCCGCCGCCACCAAGACCACCGCCGCCGACCAGCCCTTGCAGGCTGCTGGGCAAGACGCTACGCACCAGATGCGACGGCGACAAGGCCACCCCGGCCTCGGCCAGGTTATGCAGCAGTGCTTCGCGTTCGACGGCCGCCTTGGCGCGCAGCAGCTCCATACGGACGGCGCGATCGATGGCGGGCGATAGTTTCTTGCTCATCTCAGCCCCCGGTTCAAATGCGGTCGCGCCGTTCCCGACGCGCTTGCGCCGCGGCTTCTTCAGCGGCTTCCTCGGCCTGCGCGGCCGCGCGCACCCGGTCAAGGAGTTGCACGTCGCGGCCCAGTTCTTCCAGCGTGGCGGCGAAGGGCATCGGTCCGTTCGCCAGGCGACGCCAGACCACCACCAGCAGTATCAGGCCCAGCACGGCATAGCCACCGGCCAGCACGGCCAGAGCCAGGTGGCGCGACTCGGTGGGCCAGAAGTACACCGCCACCAATATGGAAAACACCAATACGGCCAGCGTCAGAAACAGCAGCGCCGCGAAAGACATACCCAGCAGACTCAACAGCCGACCCTGTTCCGCACGGGCTTCCAGCGTCAGCAGCTCGAAACGTGTACGGCCCAGCTCGACCAAACTGGAGGCAACGCCCAGCAAGGATTTTCGAATAGCCATGGAGGATCAGTATGAGGCGGAAGAAGACGCGGCCGGCACTGCAAGCGCCGTGCCGCCCCTTCTCACCGCGAGAGGGGAAGCGGACAGCGAAACGATCAGCGACGGCTGATCAGGAGGCCGATCAGCAAACCCACGCCGCCGGCGATGCCGATGGCCTGCCAGGGATTGTCATGCACGTAGTCATCGGTGGCGCGGGCCGCCTTGCGGCTGCGTTCCAGCACGGCGTCCTGTACGTCGTAAAGCGTTTCGCGGGTGCGCTTCAACGTCGCCAACGCACGTTCGCGCAGCTCCGCGGCTTTGTCGCCAGTGGTGGATGCCGCTTCGCGCAGCAGGTCCTCGGCGTCATTCAAGCTGGTCTTGACGTTGTCGATCAGGGTTTCTTTGACGGCATCCGGAGATTTTCTTGCGTTCATGGTTCGCTCCTTACGTTGCGTGTTACGTGTACGAGACCAAACGATGATACCAGCGCGTATCGCCATGTCTGTCCGTAGGGTGATGCTTTTGCTACTGACTGCTACGGCGGCCCCGCCGACGGTGCTTTTAGTTCAGCTTCGTGATCTCGACCGTCGATTTCATGCCCTGCTGGTCGATGTCCTGCTTCATGACCATATTCACCGCCGGGCAATACCAATCCGTGACCGTGGAATTGATGCCGGGGATGGGGATGGTCAGGCTTTTGAAGGTGGCCATGGTGGGATCGGAATTGCGCTCGTAGCTGACCGGGAAGCAGGTTTCCTTGCCCAGCGCGGTGTCCAGCGCCTGCTTGTTGCCCACCGTCTTCTGGCTGATATGCACCGTGGTGGAGGGCGAGCCGCCTACCGGCGCTTCCTTGCCGATGCGCAGGCGGAAACTGGAGCCGGGCAGCTTCTGGCCCGCGGCCAGTTTGCCGTCATAAGCGAACAACCCCAGCATGCGCAGGTCGAACTGGCCCTCGCTATTGGGCTTTTCACCCGCATTCTCGTATTTGACGAAAGTGGCCTGACCGGCCTTGACGGTCATCAGATAGTCCAGCTTGGACTTGCCGGGCGGCAGGCCGGCGTAGGAAAACGTGGCCACGCCATTGACGCGGGCGCGGCAGTTATCGCCGTTGGTCTTGCTGACTTCGCTGAAGGCCAGGTCCGCGCCCAATGCCAGATTGCCCTTGCCGGTCAGCTGGACGACGCCGCCGTTGTGCATGAAGGCAGCGTCGCAGACACCGGCCTGGGCAGCGCCGGCGCCCAGGGACATGGCCAAGGCGGCAGCCGCCAGAATCTTGGAATCGGAAAACACAGTGGGAACCCCGCTTTAAGCCGTGCGCCGCTGCTTCATGGAGCGGCAATCATTGCCGATACTACACCGTCCGGCTTTGCTTCTGACCCGAAGGGTCTCCAGTAAGTTTTATTCCCTGTACCTATATTTTTTGCGATTTTTATACATTTCAATAATATTGAAATTCCCCCTTGTTCGTTCGCCTCGGGCCGGCGGCAAATCTAGAATGCAGGTCGCGCGTCGAATTTGGCATTGCGCTCTTCCTTTCGGAAATTCCTTCATGAAGCTGTTCCCGCTATTCGCCGACCTGAATCAGCGACCGGTCCTGGTGGTCGGCGGTGGCGCCGTTGCCGCCCGCAAGACCCAGGCACTGCTGGAAGCAGGCGCCCAGGTGAGCGTCGGCGCGCCGCGCCTGACCGCCGATCTGACCGCGCTGGTCGAAAGCGGCCGCATCGTGCATCTGGCGGGAGAATTCCAGGAGCAGTGGCTGGAAGCGGTATGGCTGGTGGTGGCCGCCACCGACGACCGCGCGGTCAATGCCGACGTCTCGCGCCGCGCCGAAGCGCGCCGGCTGTTCTGTAATGTGGTCGACGACCCGGAGCTGTCCTCTTTCCAGGTGCCCTCCATCGTCGACCGTTCACCCATCATCGTGGCCATTTCGTCTTCCGGCGTGGCGCCCGTGCTGGCCCGGCGGCTGCGCGAACGCATCGAATCGATGTTCGACCATACGCTGGCGCCGCTGGCGCAACTGGCCGCGCGCCAGCGCGCCGCCATCCGCGCCGCGCGGCCGGACCTGGGCGCACGGCGCCGTTTCTACGACTGGCTGCTGGACGGCCCGGTGGCAGCGCTGTTGCGCCAGGCGCGCCCTGGCGACGCCGAAGCCGCGCTGACGGACGAACTGAACGTGCCGCAGCATGTGCCCGCTGGTAGCGTGGTGCTGGTGGGCGCCGGTCCGGGGGATCCTGGCCTGCTGACCCTGCGCGCGCTGCGTGCCCTGAACGAGGCCGACGTCATCCTGCACGACCGCCTGGTCAGTCCGGAAGTCCTGGCCATGGCGCGCCGCGATGCGGAACGGGTCGACGTGGGCAAGCATCAGGGCGAGGACCACCATGTCACGCAGTCGCGCATCCACGCCCTGATGGCGGACAACGCGCGGCTGGGCCGGCGCGTGGTACGGCTCAAAGGCGGCGACGCGTTCATCTTCGGCCGTGGCGGCGAAGAGCTGCAATTCCTGCGCGCGCGCAACATCCGTTATGAAGTGGTGCCGGGCATCACCGCGGCGCTGGCCTGTGCGGCCCACGCCGGCATTCCGCTGACACACCGGGCCCACGCGCAGTCGGTGCACCTGGTGACGGCGCACTCCAGCGCCGAAGCCGACACCCTGGATTGGCCGGCCCTGGCGGGCGCCACCCAGACGCTGGCGTTCTACATGGGCGTGGGGCAGCTGGATGCGCTGGCACGCCGCTTGATCCAGCACGGCCGCGATCCGCTCACGCCCTTCGCCCTGGTGGAAAACGGCAGCCGCCCGCAGCAACGCGTGCTGACCGGTCAGCTGGAAGACCTGGCGCGGCTGGCGCGCGCGCATGGCATCCATGCGCCTGCCATGCTATTCGTGGGAGAAGTGGCGCGGCTGGGTGACGAGCTGCACTGGTTCGGACAGCATCTCTCGTCACGCGTCGATGAGACGGTGTGACGTAGACCAGTTTGCGCAAGGGTAGCTACCCGAAAGGAAAGTGGCTACCCAGGGGAAGATAGCTGCCACCGGGGAGTAGCTGTCCAAAGAAGGAAAGGAGCTGCCGCGTGGCTCTCATTCCCCTTTCTGCTTGGTCCCGAAGATGCGGTCGCCGGCATCGCCCAGACCGGGGATGATGTAGCCGTCCTCATTCAGCCGCTCGTCGATCGCAGCGGTATAAATGCGCACGTCCGGGTGCAGTTTCTCGACGTGCGCGATGCCCACGGGCGCGGCCACCAGCACCAGCGCGCGGATGTCGCGGCAGCCGGCTTGCTTGAGCAGATCGATGGTCGCCGCCATCGAGCCGCCGGTGGCCAGCATGGGATCGATGATCAGGGCGGTGCGCTGGTCCAGCTCGCCCACCAGGCGTTCCAGATAGGTATGCGCCTGCAGGGTTTCCTCGTTGCGGGCGATGCCCACCACGCTGACCTTGGCGCCCGGCACCAGGCTGAGTACGCCATCCAGCATGCCGATGCCGGCGCGCAGGATAGGCACTACCGTGATCTTCTTGCCGGCGAGTTTCTCCACCGGAATGGCGCCGCACCAGCCTTGTACCGTGCAGGGTTCCAGGGGCAAATCCCGGGTGGCCTCGTAAGTCAGCAAGGCCCCGACTTCCTGCGCCAGCTCCCGAAAGCTCTTGGTGCTCAGGTCAGCGCGGCGCATGATGCCCAGCTTGTGACGAATCAGTGGGTGGCGTATTTCATGCACGGGCATGGCGGTCTCCGGTATTGATGCAGCAGGCGCATCGTAGACGGTTCATCAGCGATCCGCCAGCCAGGCAATCAGCGCATCGTCAAAGGCACGCACCGATTCGGCCTGGGGATGGTTGACGATGCTCACCACGATATAGCGCTTGCCGCTGGCGCCCAGCACATAGCCCGCGATGGACCGCACGCCGTTCAGGGTGCCTGTCTTCAGATGCGCCATGCCCTGCGTGCCTTTGCCGCGCATGCGCCGCCGCACCGTTCCATCCAGGCCGGCGATGGCCAGCGAGGACATGTATTCCGGCATGAAGGGCGAATTCCACGCCACGGTCATCATCGATGCCAGGCTGTCGGCCGACACCCGGGCCGTGCGCGACAGGCCCGCACCGTTGTCCACGACCAGTTCGGGCATGTTCAGGCCCTGGCTGGTCAGGATGCGCTTGACCACGTCGCCGCTGCTTTCCACCGTGGCCGGACGGCGGCCGCCTTCGGCACCCACGGTCAGCAGCAGGATGCGCGCCATGACGTTGTTGCTGCGCTTGTTGATCTTGCGGATGATGTCGCCCAGGGAGGGCGACTCATGCGTCGCCAAGGGCACCGCGTCGGGCGGCACCATGCCCGCGCGGACCCGGCCGCTGAACGTACCGCCCAGCTCGCGCCACAGCAGGCGCAAGACTTCCGTGGCGAACTCCGGCTGGCCCAGCGCCAGGCGATAGACATCGAACTCGCCACAGGATCCCGCGACCTTGCCGCCGATGCGTAGCGACACGCCCTGCTGGGTGATGACGGGATCCGTGCTGATCTCCGGCGAGCCGGGGCAGCGGATATCGCTCCATTCCAGCTGGCCGGCGATCTTCACCCCCGGCAAGGGCGGGTCCATGATGACATTCCATTTGCGCGCCGCCGGATCGGGCGTGAACAGCAGGCGCACGGCGCCGAAGCCCACCATCAGGGCGTCCGGATTGGCGTTGTAAGGGCGATCGGGCGCGCTGTCGAAGGCGCCGGGGTCCACCGCTACATTGCCGAACAGGGTCCGGTCTATCACCAGATCGTTGATCTGGCGCACCCCGTGCAGGCGCAGGTCGCGCAGCAGGGTCCACAGATCCTGCATCAGCAGCAAGGGATCGCCGCCGCCGCGCAGGTAAAGCGGACCGGGCAGCACGCCATCGGGCCCGACGCGGGCGCCGGGCTCGGCCAGCAGGTCGGTATGCCAGGTGTAGTTCGGGCCCAGGTCCGACAAGCCGACCCAGGTGGTGACCAGCTTCATGACCGAAGCCGGGTTGCGCGGCTCCTTGGCGTTGATCGAAATCAGGCGCGGGCCGCCGATTTCCTGCACCACCAGCGATAAGGACGAGTCCGGTAGCTTGCTGGCGCGCCACGTCTGGGCCAACTCGCGCGGCAGCACGTTCTGCGATGCGGGCGCCAGACCTTGGGCCTGGACATCCGTCACCAGCCCGGCGCTCAACAGCACCCCCGCCATCAGCGCACCAGTCACCAGCGCGTCAGCCGCAATAGCGCCCGCGACCACCGCCAGCGCGGAAAAACCCGCCGCCGCTTTCCGTACGCCCCGAACCCGTCCGCCCCAAGCTCGAATGCGCTTGCCCATCGTTTCGATCATGCCCTGACCTTCGCTCGCCGCTCCCATTGACGCCAGGGCGAGGCTCTCCAGTGTCGACAGGCCCCTCGGCCTGTTCCCGTAAAACCGTGAGCATACAGGGAACGCCAGCCCCGTCCGCGCCAGGCGAGCGGGTACCCCACGGCCAGCGCCGTACAATACCGGATTCCAAAAAATTTACGTCCTCACGCAGTGTCGCCCACCCTTACCGTCGCCGATTTCGACTACGCCCTGCCGCCGGAGCTGATCGCCCAACATCCCAGCCCCGAGCGCGGCGGCAGCCGCCTGCTGCATCTGGATGCCCAGGGCCGCCTGCACGACCGCGTGTTCGCCGATCTGGCCACCATGCTGCGCCCGCACGACCTGCTGGTCTTCAACGACACGCGCGTCATCAAGGCGCGCCTGACCGGCCACAAGGCCAGCGGCGGCAAGGTGGAAGTGCTGGTCGAGCGCATACTCGAAGCCGATCGTGCCCTGGCCCATGTGCGGGCCAGCAAATCACCCGGCCCCGGCACGGTCTTGCGCCTGGCCGACCGTTTCGACGTCACCGTGCTGGGCCGCGAGGGCGCCTTGTTCGACCTGCGCTTTCCTGGCGACGTGCTGGACCTGTTGCAGGCGCATGGCGCGACTCCGCTGCCGCCCTACATCACCCACGCCGCCGCGACCGAGGACGACGAACGCTACCAGACGGTCTACGCGCGGACGCCCGGCGCCGTCGCCGCGCCCACGGCCGGCCTGCACTTCGACACCGCCATGATGCAGCGCCTGGAAGACGCCGGCGTGGCGCGCGCCTTCGTCACCTTGCATGTGGGCGCGGGCACTTTCAAACCGGTTCAGGTGGAACGGCTGTCCGACCACGTCATGCATGCCGAGTGGTACACGGTGCCGCAGGCCACGGCCGACGCCGTGGCGCGGGCGCGCGCTGCCGGCGGCCGCGTCATCGCCGTGGGCACCACCAGCGCGCGCGCACTGGAGTCGGCCGCGGCGCAGGGCCAGGCCCAGCCACTGCGCGCCGCCCAGGGCGATACGCAGCTATTCATCACGCCCGGCTACCGCTTCCAGGTGCTGGACGGCCTGGTCACCAATTTCCACCTGCCCCAGTCGACCCTCTTGATGATGATTTCGGCGCTGGCCGGCATGGAACCCATCCGCCGCGCTTACGCCCATGCAGTCGCCGAGCGCTACCGCTTCTTCAGCTATGGCGATGCCATGTTCATCGAGTCGCCCCTGGCGCCTTCCCAATCAACGCCTGCCCCATCAGCGCATTCCCATCCGGCCGCCTCCGGCCCCGCAGCATGAACGGACTGAATTTCGAACTTCTCGCCACCGACGGCGCGGCCCGCCGCGGCCGCGTCACCTTGAACCACGGTGTGGTCGAGACCCCCATCTTCATGCCGGTGGGCACCTATGGCAGCGTCAAGGCCATGCTGCCGCACGAGCTGAAGGAAGTGGGCGCGCAGATCGTGTTGGGCAATACCTTCCACCTGTGGCTGCGTCCCGGCAACGACATCATGCGCAAGCATGGCGGCCTGCATGGCTTCATGGGCTGGGACAAACCCATCCTGACGGATTCGGGCGGCTTCCAGGTGTTCAGCCTGCAAGGCATGCGCAAGATCACCGAGGAAGGCGTCAAGTTCGCCTCGCCCATCGACGGCGCGCGGCTGTTCCTGACGCCCGAAGAATCGATGGCCATCCAGCGCGCGCTGAACTCCGACATCGCCATGGTGTTCGATGAATGCACGCCCTATGAAATCGACGGCCGCGCCGCCACCCAGGAAGAAGCGGCCAAGTCCATGCGCATGTCCCTGCGCTGGGCGCGCCGCTCGCGTGACGCCTTCGACAAACTGGAAAACCCCAATGCGCTGTTCGGCATCGTGCAGGGCGGCATGTACGAGAACCTGCGCGACGAATCCCTGGCGGGCCTGACCGACATCGGTTTCCATGGCTACGCCATCGGCGGCCTGTCCGTGGGCGAACCCAAGGAAGACATGCTGCGCATCCTCACCCACGTGGCGCCACGGCTGCCGGTCAACGCGCCGCGCTATCTGATGGGCGTGGGGACGCCGGAAGACCTGGTGGATGGCGTGGCGCGCGGCATCGACATGTTCGACTGCGTCATGCCGACGCGCAACGCCCGTAACGGCTGGCTGTTCACCCGCTTCGGCGACGTCAAGATCCGCAACTCGCGCTATCGCGACGACACCCGGCCGCTGGATCCCACCTGCGGCTGCCACACCTGCGGCCTGTTCTCGCGGGCGTACCTGCATCACCTGCAGCGCGCCAAGGAAATCACCGGTGCGCGCCTGAATACCCTGCACAATCTGCATTTCTACCTGAACCTGATGGAAGAAATGCGCGATGCCATCGCCGCCGGCACCTTCCAGGCCTGGCGCGAAAAATTCGCCGCCGACCGCGCGCGTGGGGTGGATTAGGGGAGTCCTTTACAGCGCCCGCCACGGCGCACTTTGCCGCCCGGGCGCACGCGCCGGACACACCTGACTGGCCGAGCCGTGCAACATCGCTACAATAGCGGGCTGCCCTGTATCTGGCTCGCGCTCAACGGTGGCTAAAAACATACCAAGATCCGCAAATCTGGATCCAAAACCTGCTCAGATCCGGATTCGATTCGGATTCAACCAAGGAGAATCTTATGTCCCTCATCGATAACCTCGGCATCGTCGTGGCCCAGGCCGCCCCTGCTGAAGGCGGCGCCCTGCTGGGCATGGCCCCCATCATCCTGATGTTCGTGGTCTTGTACTTCCTGATGATCCGTCCGCAGATGAAGCGCCAGAAGGAACACCGCAACCTGGTCTCGGCCCTGGCCAAGGGTGACGAAGTGGTGACCTCCGGCGGCCTGCTGGGCAAGGTTTCCAAGGTGACCGACAGCTACATCACGGTGGAAGTGGCCGAACTGGCCGACAAGCCGGTGGAAGTGGTGGTGCAGAAGACCGCCGTCTCGACCGTGCTGCCCAAGGGAACCATCAAGGCCCTGTAAGCGTCTGACCCAGGCCGTCCCGCTTGCGCACGCACAGGGGACGGCATGCCGCGCGGCGCCGGGGGCGCGTGCGCGGCTTTCTTTCATCTCCCCGGTATTTCGTCCAGACTTAGAGTTACGGCCATGAACCGCTATCCCCTTTGGAAGTACCTGACGGTCCTGATCGCGGTCGTCATCGGCCTGCTCTACACGCTTCCGAATTTCTACGGCGAATCGCCCGCGGTGCAGATTTCCGCCGCCAAGGCGACTGTCAAGGTCGACCAGGTCCTGCTGGACACGGTCGAACGCACCCTGTCCGCGGCCAATATCCCGACAGCGGGCGCCTATTACGAGCAAAACGGCGCGCTGGGCACCATACGCGCCCGTTTCCAGAATACCGACCAGCAGTTGCAGGCGCGCGACCTGCTCGACAAGACGTTGAATACGGTCGCCGGCGATCCCCACTACACCGTGGCGTTGAACCTGCTGCCCGCGTCGCCGACCTGGATGCACGGTCTGGGCTGGTTCGAGCCCAAGCCCATGTACCTGGGCCTGGATCTGCGCGGGGGCGTGTATTTCCTGCTGCAGATCGACATGCAGGGCGCGCTGACCGCCCGCTACGACTCGCTGTCGACCGATGTCCGCGCCACGCTGCGCGACCAGAACGTGCCGGTCGGCAACGTGGAGCGCAGCGGCCAGTCGGTACTGGTCACGTTCGCCAACGCCGATGCGCGCGACAAGGCCATGGCCGTGCTGCGCCAACGCCTGCCGGACCTGCAGTTCACCGATGCCAACGATGGCGGCAAGGTGCAGTTGAGCGGCGTGCTGAGCCCCGCATCGGTCACGCGGGTGCAGGAAAACGCCCTGAACCAGAACATCACCACCCTGCATAACCGGATCAACGAGCTGGGCGTGTCCGAGCCCGTGATCCAGCAGCAGGGTTCCGACCGCATCGTCGTGCAGTTGCCGGGCGTGCAGGACGTAGCCAAGGCCAAGGAACTGCTGGGCCGCACCGCCACGCTGGAAATCCGCATGGTGGACGACTCGCCGGCATCGCAGTCGGCGCTGGCCGCCAATACCGTCCCCTTCGGCCTGGAACGCTATACCGAACGCGACGGCCGTCCCGTGCTGGTACGCCGCCAGGTCATCCTGACCGGTGAGAACCTGCAGGACGCCCAGCCGGGCCGCGACCAGCAGACCCAGCAGGCGGCTGTGCACCTGACGCTGGACAGCAAGGGCGCCCGTATCTTCCGCGACGTCACCCGCGACAACATCGGCAAACGCATGGCCATCCTGCTGTTCGAAAACGGCAAGGGCGAAGTGGTCACGGCGCCGGTCATCCGCGGTGAAATCGCCGGTGGCCAGGTGCAGATCTCCGGCAGCATGACCGCCGAGGAAGCCGCCGACACGGCGCTGCTGCTGCGCGCCGGCGCGCTGGCCGCGCCCATGTCCATCATCGAAGAACGTACTGTCGGCCCCAGCCTGGGCGCCGACAATATCGCCAAGGGCTTCCATTCCACCCTGTGGGGCTTCATCGCGATCGCCGTCTTCATCATCATGTATTACCGCTTGTTCGGGGTGTTCTCCACCATCGGCCTGGCGGTGAACGTGCTGCTGCTGCTGGCGGTGCTGTCCATGTTGCAGGCCACGCTGACCCTGCCGGGTATCGCGGCCATCGCGCTGACGCTGGGCATGGCCATCGACTCCAACGTGCTGATCAACGAACGGATACGGGAAGAACTGCGTAACGGCGCCTCGCCGCAACAGGCCATTCATCATGGTTTCGAGCGCGCCTGGGGCACCATCCTGGACTCCAACCTGACCACGCTGATCGTCGGCCTGGCGCTGCTGGCCTTCGGTTCGGGCCCGATCCGCGGTTTCGCGGTGGTGCACTGCCTGGGCATCGTGACGTCGATGTTCTCGTCGGTGGTGGGCGTACGCGCCCTGGCCAACCTGTGGTACGGCCGCAAGAAGAAGCTGACCAGCATCTCCATCGGCCAGGTCTGGAAGCCGAAGAGCGAGTGAGGCGTTCGGCCTCAGCACCAGTAATAACCGCCGTACCCCAACAGCTAGACAACGAAAGCTAGGCACATCATGGAATTTTTCCGGATCCACCGCACCATACCGTTCATGCGCCATGCCCTGGTGCTGAACCTCATCAGTCTGGTGACCTTCCTGGCCGCGGTGTTTTTCATCGCCACGCGCGGCTTCCATCTGTCCATCGAATTCACCGGCGGCACGGTGATGGAAGTCAACTACGCCCAGACCGCCAAGCTGGACGAAGTGCGCAGCGCCGTCGGCAAGCTGGGCTATGCCGACTTCCAGGTGCAGAACTTCGGCACCTCGCGCGACGTGTTGATCCGCCTGCCGCTGGCCCAGGGGCAGACCTCGGCGGCGCAAAGCGACGCGGTGCTGTCGGCGCTGAAGTCGGCGGACTCCTCGGTGCAATTGCGGCGCGTGGAATTCGTCGGGCCGCAGGTCGGCCAGGAACTGGTCCACAACGGCCTGATGGCGCTGTTGTTCGTGGTGCTGGGCATCGTCATCTACCTGGGCATACGCTTCGAGTGGAAGTTCGCGCTGGCCGGCGTCATCGCCAACCTGCACGACGTGGTCATCATCCTGGGCTTCTTCGCCTTCTTCCAGTGGGAATTCTCGCTGTCGGTGCTGGCGGGCGTGCTGGCGGTGCTGGGCTATTCGGTGAACGAATCGGTCGTGATCATGGACCGGATCCGCGAAAACTTCCGCAAGCAGCGCAAGGCCAGCGTGGCGGAAGTGATCAACGGCGCCATCACGCAGACCATCTCGCGGACCATCATCACCCACGGTTCGACCCAGATGATGGTGCTGTCCATGCTGTTCTTCGGCGGCCCCACCCTGCACTACTTCGCCATGGCGCTGACCATCGGCATCTGGTTCGGTATCTATTCGTCCGTGTTCGTTGCCGCGGCACTGGCCATGTGGTTCGGCGTCAAGCGGGAAGACCTGGTCAAGCCGGTCAAGAAGGAAGGCGAGGGACCGGAAATCGCCTGAGGCAGAGCCACGGTTGCCTCCGCGACGAAAAGCCAGCCTCTTCAGGCTGGCTTTTTTACCTTGCCCCGGAGCCGGACTGAGCCCTGACCTCAACAAAAAAACAGGCCCGCAACAAATTTATTTGTTGCGGGCTTCTTGTTATCCCGTTGCCCGCCGGAACGCCACTTGCCTTATACGGCCGACCGCGCGCATGCGCGACCTGCCCATGGAGTAGGCGCAATGGATTTCCTGGAATTGCTGCAATGGCCCGCAATGGCCGCGTCGCTGGCGGCGGCATGGCTGGTCGCTTCCAGCAAAAAAGGCCCCCGCAACGTCGGATTTTGGGTATTTTTGCTAAGCAATGTGCTGTGGATCGCCTGGGGCTGGCATGACGACGCCTACGCCCTCATCGCCTTGCAGCTTGGCCTGGCGCTGACGAATATCCGCGGAGTGTTCAAGACCACCACCCCGCCCCATGGCGCGGCCCGTGGCTAGGCGGCTCAGCCCCCAGGCCGCTCTGTCGGCAGGAAGATACGAAAGCGGCGGGCCGGATCACGATCCGGCCGAAAACTATGCCGCCCGCTTGAACCACTGCCACGGCAGGCGCTTGGGCCACTGGCGCGCGGGGTCGAGAAAATACGGCGCCAGGAAAGTGACCGTCACCAGCGCGATGAGCGCGGCGGCGGTGACATCGGACGCATAGTGGTCCAGGTTGGCCAGGCGGCTGACCGCGATCAGGGAAGCCAGTGCCAGCGCCGGCCAACGGCAGCGCGGAAAGACAACGGCGATGGTGACGGCAACGCCGAAGGCGGTCAGGGTATGGCTGGACGGAAAAGAGGTGTAAAGCTTGCCGCCGAACATCCGCCCCAGCCCGTAGATCCCGCCATGCTCGAAATACATTTCAGGACGGGCCCGCGCCACCAGATGCTTCAGCACGCCGGTGACGATGCCGCCCATCGCCAGCACCCCGACCATCAGCAAGCCGCCGCGCCCCAGGCGGTCATAGGCCCCCGGCCACGGCTCCGACCAACCCCGCCGCGTGGCGTACAGGGCAAACGCATAGACCAGCAGCGCTCCCAGGGCGTAGTTTTCGCCCCGCTCACCCAGCTGCCCCACCATATTGAAGGCACCGTCGACATCGGCGGAGATATTGTTGTGGATGTAGATGGCCAGCGGCAGGTCCACGAAGGTAGCCAGCAGCGCCAGCACGACCGCGCCGGCGAGCAACACCGCGACCCAGCGCGCAGGTGGCACGAAGCGGGCAGCACCACGGCGTGTGGCGGCGGCACTGGTGGGCGACGAAGGCAATTCGCTCATCGAGAAATAAACCTGGTTGGTCGACGGACCCGGCGAATAATAGCCCGCAATCGTACCGTTGGCGCAAGACAATCAGGAGACAAGTGGCGCCACAAGGTAAAATCCTGTGTTTTCCTCCTTCAGCGCCCCCGGGATCTACACCCGTCACGGCCTCAGATCATGCAAGAAATCTCCCTCAAGCGCGCAGGCGAGCACGCCGCCGCGCCGTCCACGGCCGCGGCGGAAGCATCGGCGCCGCCCTTGGCAACCCCGTCGGCAACCCCGCCGGCGACCGCCTTGGCCAGCCCGCTCGATACCCAGCAGTCCCGCAAGCTCTTCATTCGCACCTTCGGTTGCCAGATGAACGAGTACGACTCGGAGAAGATGGCCGACGTGCTGCGCGCCGACCAGGGCCTGGAGCTCACCGATAATCCGGAAGACGCCGACGTCATCCTGTTCAACACCTGTTCGGTGCGGGAAAAGGCCCAGGAAAAAGTCTTTTCCGACCTTGGCCGGGTCCAGCATCTGAAGAAGACCAAGCCCGGCCTGGTCATCGGCGTGGGCGGCTGTGTCGCCAGCCAGGAAGGCGAGGCCATCGTCAAGCGCGCGCCCTATGTGGACGTGGTGTTCGGCCCGCAGACCCTGCACCGCCTGCCGGAACTGATCCGCCAGCGCCGCAGCGCCGGCGTGTCCCAGGTGGACATCAGCTTCCCCGACATCGAGAAATTCGACGCCCTGCCCCCGCCCCGGGTCGAAGGCGCGACCGCCTTCGTCTCCATCATGGAAGGCTGTAGCAAGTATTGCAGCTTCTGTGTGGTGCCCTACACCCGCGGCGAAGAGGTCTCCCGGCCGTTCGACGACGTACTGGTCGAGATCGCCGACCTGGCCGACCAGGGCGTCAAGGAAGTGACCCTGCTGGGGCAGAACGTCAATGCCTACCGTGGCGCCATGGGCGACAGCGGCGAGATCGCCGATTTCGCCATGCTGCTCGACTACGTGCACGAAATTCCCGGCATCGAGCGCATCCGCTACACCACCTCGCATCCCAAGGAGATGACGGCGCGCCTGATCGAGGCCCATGGGCGCCTGCCCAAGCTGGTGTCTTTCCTGCATTTGCCGGTGCAGGCCGGCAGCGATCGCGTGCTGGCCGCCATGAAGCGCGGCTACACCACGCTGGAGTTCAAATCCATCGTGCGCCGCCTGCGCGAAGCCCGGCCGGGCCTGACCCTGTCGTCCGATTTCATCGTCGGCTTCCCCGGCGAAGAGGAAAGCGACTTCGAGAAGACCATGAAGCTGATCGAGGACGTCGGCTTCGATACCTCGTTCTCCTTCGTCTACTCGCGTCGTCCGGGCACCCCGGCGGCCGACCTGCAGGACGACGTGCCGCAGGAACTCAAGCTCAAGCGGCTGCAGCGCCTGCAGGCCCTGATCAACGAGCAGGCCGCGGCGATCAGCCAGGGCATGGTCGGCACCACGCAGCGCGTGTTGGTCGAAGGCCCGTCGCGCCGTGATCCCAATGAAATGATGGGCCGCACCGAGAACAACCGCATCGTCAACTTCCCCGCTTCGGCCCGCCTGATCGGGCAGATGGTGGACGTGATCATTACCCAGGCCTATACCAATTCCCTGCGTGCCGAAGTGGCGGGCATCGAGCAAGCGCGCGCCGTCGCCGCTGGAGTACATCAAGGATGAGCAGCGCCCCTCGCAGCCGCGGCACCCGCCGCGCCCTGCCCGTCACCGTCACCCTGGACGGCGACAACACCCACCTGGCCAATCTGTGCGGTCCGCTGGACGAAAACCTGCGCCAACTGGCCGACGGCCTTGGCGTGAAGCTGCAGCGCCGTGGCAATCGGGTCGTCGTGGAAGGCGAACAGGCCGACCTGGCGGCGCGCGCCCTGCGCCGCTTTCACGAGCAGGCCGTGCACAAGCCGCTGTCGGTGGACGATATCCAGCTGGGTTTGGTGGAAATCGGCGTGTCACGAACGCGCGCCGACGCCCCTGCGGACACCTCTGCCGACCCGCGCGCGCTCGAGCCGCAAGCCTTGCCGGAGCTGGATGACGAGAGCGGCGGCATCTCCCTGCGTACGCGCCGCAGCGACCTGCGCCCGCGCACGCCACGCCAGCGCGACTACCTGAACAACATTCTCAAGCACGACATCACGTTCGGTGTCGGCCCTGCCGGCACCGGCAAGACCTGGTTGGCGGTGGCATGCGCCATCGACGCCCTGGAGCGCGACACCGTACAGCGGCTGGTGCTGACGCGGCCCGCGGTGGAAGCCGGTGAACGCCTGGGCTTCTTGCCGGGCGACCTGGCGCAGAAGGTCGATCCCTATTTGCGCCCGCTCTACGACGCACTGTACGACCTGATGGGCTTCGAACGCGTACAGCGCCTGTTCGAAAAGCAGACCATAGAAATCGCCCCCCTGGCCTATATGCGCGGCCGTACGTTGAACCACGCCTTCGTCATCCTGGACGAGGCGCAGAACACGACGCCCGAGCAGATGAAGATGTTCCTCACCCGCATCGGTTTCGGCAGCAAGGCGGTGATCACCGGCGATCCTTCCCAGGTCGATCTGCCGCGCGGCCAGCAGAGCGGGCTGGCGCACGCGGTGGGCGTGCTCAAGGATGTGCAGGGCATCGCCACGACCCGCTTCACCAGCCGTGACGTGGTGCGCCATCCGCTGGTCGCCCGCATCGTCGATGCCTACGACCTGGCCGCGGACAATGAAGCCTGAACTATCGCTCTCGGTGCAGTACGCCGTGGCCGAACCGCGCCTGCCGCGCTGGCGCCTGCGCCGCTGGGTGGCCCATGCGCTGGCCGGCGCGCTGGCCGATGGCCTGCTGGACTTCCAAGGCGCGGAAATCAGTCTGCGCCTGGTGGGCCAGGCCGAAGGCCGGCGGCTGAACCGTGAGTTCCGCGGCCGCGACTATGCCACCAACGTGCTGACCTTCGAATACGGTGTCGATCCGCTGGGCACCGCCCGTGGCGATATCGTGCTGTGCGTGCCGGTGCTGGTGCGTGAAGCGCGCGAACAGCGCAAGACGCTGCTGGCGCATGCTGCCCACCTGACGGTGCATGGCGTCCTGCACTCCCTGGGCTACGACCATGTGAAGGCCCGTGACGCGCGCCGCATGGAGGACCTGGAGACCGAGCTGCTGGCGGCCCTGCGCATCGCCGACCCGTACGCGCCCGTGTAGGCCCGGAGCGGACGCCACGCCCACGCAGGAATAGCCCGCCGGGGCGGCGGGGCGGCACGGAGCGCCCCTGCCCTGCGCAGGACGGCCAACCCCTGGCGTCTTCATAAGCACGGGTAATTCCGATGTCCCGGGTTACAAAACGGGTCGGCAACATCGGTTATGCTGGCCCATTCTGTAACTTGTCCTCTGGACGATGCCCGACCCTTACCCTGCCAACGAGGCCGACGCGAGCCGCCCGGCCAAATCCTCCAACAAATCCCTGCTCGACCGCATCCTGTCCGTGGTCCGGCGCGAACCCGAAGACCGCGAAGGCATCAAGGCGGTGTTGGAGGCGGCGCACGAGCGCAAGCTGCTCGACGCCGAATCCTACGCCATGATCAAGGGCGCCCTGGCCGTATCGGAGCGCACTGTCGGCGACATCATGGTGCCGCGCTCGCGCATGGACCTGCTGGATATCGCCCAGCCGCTGCCCTACCTGCTGTCGACCATCATCGAGACGGCGCACTCGCGCTTCCCCGTGTATGAGGACGACCGCGACAACATCGTGGGCATCCTGCTGGCCAAGGACCTGCTGCGCTGCATGCTGGAACCCGGCATCGAGGTGCGCTCGCTGGTGCGCCCGGCCGTCTTCATTCCCGAGACCAAGCGCCTGAACGTCCTGCTGCACGACTTCCGCGCCAGCCGCAATCACCTGGCCATCGTCATCGACGAACATGGTGGCATTTCCGGTCTGGTCAGCATGGAAGACGTGCTGGAGCAGATCGTCGGCGATATCGAGGACGAATTCGACGAAGACGAGGAAACCACCATCTTCGCCGAAGGCAACAACCTGTGGCGCGTGCAGGCCACCACTGAAATCAGCCGTTTCAACGAGAGCTTCGGCAGCGCTTTGCCGGATGACGACTACGACACGGTCGGCGGTTGGGTCAGCGCCCAACTGGGACGCATCCCGCGCCGCGGTGAATTCGTCCAGCACGACGGCCTGCGCATCGAAGTGGTGCGTGCCGACGCGCGGCGCCCGCTGTGGCTGCGCGTCAAGCGTCTACCCCCCGTCCAGCCGCAGGAATGATGTCGACGGCCCGCTTCCCGCGCCTGTCGCGCGCGGCCGCCATGATGGCGGTCGGCGCCGTGCAGGCGCTCACTTTCGCGCCCGGCCCCTTGCCCGATGGGGTACTGGCGCCCTTGCAGTTGTTGATGCTGGCGGTGCTCGCCTGGCATGTGCTGACCGCGCCGCGCCCACGCCGCGCCTTCTGGTACGGCTGGCTGTTCAACACCGCCTGCTATACGGTGGGGCTGTACTGGCTGTATATCAGCATGCATCGCTATGGCGACCTGGCCGCGCCCCTGGCCGCGGCTGGAGTGTTCGCGCTGGCTGCGTTCCTTGCCCTGTTTCCCGCCGCGGCCTGCGCCCTGGCGCGCTGGCTGGCGCCGCTTCCGCCCGACGGCGGTGCCTGGCGCGCCCGGCTGCGCGCGGCGCTGGCTTTCGGCGTGGCCTGGGGTGCGCTGGAATGGGTGCGCGGCAATCTGTGGACCGGCTTTCCCTGGCTGAATATCGGCTATGCCCACGTCGACAGTCCCTTGGCGGGCTGGGCGCCAGTGTTGGGGCTGTATGGCATCGTGCTCATCGCCGCCTTCGTCGCCGCGGCCCTGGCCATGCTCTGGCAACCGCGCAAGGATGCGGAAGTCGATGCACGCCGTGCCGTACCCGCGCTGCTGGCGCTGCTGTTGGCGCTTGGTGGGTGGGCGCTGGGCCTGCGCACCTGGTCGCAGCCCGTCGGGGCGCCATTGCAGGTGCGCCTGGTTCAAGGCAATGTGGGGCAGTCGGAGAAATTCGATCCGGCGTTGATGGAACAGGGTCTGATCCAGCACATGAATCAGGCTTCGATGCCGCCGCCGGCCGGCAAGCCGGCACCGCAGTTGATCGTGTTGCCGGAAACCGTGCTACCCGTGTTCCAGGATCAATTGCCGCCGGAAGTGTGGGGCATCTGGAAGCGCATCGCCGCCGAGCGCCAGGCCGCCATCATCATGGGCGTGCCGCTGCATCGCGTGGTCAACGGCAAGGACCGCTGGACCAATAGCGCCATCGGCTTCGACGCCAACAGCTCCGTCGAGGACATGCGCAGCGGCGAGATCGCCACGCGCTATGACAAACAGCATCTGGTGCCCTGGGGCGAGTTCGTGCCGCCGGGCTTTCGCTGGTTCGTCGAGCTGTTGAATATCCCCTTGGGCGATTTCGACAATGGCGCGCGGTGGCAGGCGCCTTTCCCCGTGGCTGACCAGCGCATCGCGCTGAACATCTGCTACGAAGACCTGTTCGGCGAGGAGCTGCTGCCGGCGATACGGCCGGGACCCAATGGCGAAGCCGGGGCCAGCATCCTGTTGAACATCAGCAATCTGGGTTGGTTCGGCGATTCCTGGGCGCTGCGCCAGCATCTGCAGATCGGCCGCATGCGTACGCTGGAAACCGCGCGGCCGATGCTGGCCGCGACCAATACCGGCATGACTGTCGCCATCGATCCGCAGGGCCGCGTTCAAGCGTCCCTGCCGTCGATGACGCGTGCCGAACTGGCGACGCAAGTACAAGGGACGAGCGGACTGACGCCCTATGCCCGCGCCGGCAACCTGCCAGCGGAAGTGCTGCTGGCCATTGGCTTGGCGGCGTTGGGGGCGTTGCGGCTGCGGGAGCGACGCCGGGGCTGATGGCGCTTGCGGTTCCGAGCATATGCGCCTGGGCGCGGTTGCATTGCGGTTGCCGACTTCGCGGCGTGGCTGATGGGGCGCGCCGCCGGGTGATATCGCCAAGCGTCGCCTACGCGGTCACGGCAGATTCAAGCCGCTCAGGCCGCCGCTACGTTCATCCACCAGGGGCAGCGTGGCGCCGGCCTGGCGCGCGGGCGATGCGGGCCCGGTGCCGACCCCGCTGGTCTCGATGACGGCGGCGATCTGCGCCATATCATCGGCATCCAGTTCCAGGGTGGCGGCACCTAGCCAGCCGTCTACCTGCGCGGGAGCACGGGCGCCGACGATGGCCCCGCTGACCCCTTGCCACGCCAACGTCCACGCCACTGCCGTCGCCGCCACGGTGGAGCCGTGGCGTTCCGCCACGGGCTTGAACGCTTCCGCCAGCATCAGGTTGCGTGCCAGGTTGGCCCCCTGGAACTCGGCATCATGCGAACGCCAATCATCGGCCGCCAACTGCTTTGCGCGACTTTCATCGAAATGTCCGGACAGCAAGCCCGACTGCATGGGGCTGTAGACGATGACGCCCGTGCCATGGGCCGCGCACCACGGCAGCAAATCCGCCGCCACGTCGCGGCGGATCGCGGAGAACGGTGGCTGCAGCGTGTCGACATGGCCCAATCGCTCGGCGTCTTCCAGCTGCGCCACATTGTGGTTGGACAAGCCGATGGCGCGCACCTTGCCGGCCTGCTTCAGATCGAGCAGCGCTTGCCAGTATTCATCGAGGGGCGCGCCGTCACCGGACGGCCAGTGCATTTGATAGAGATCGATGCGCTCGACACCCAGCCGTTGCAGCGAGGCTTCCGCCTCGCGCCGTATGCTGGCCGCGGCGCCCACGCGGCGCGGCGCGGCCTTCCTGTTGTTCTCGTCCCAGACCAGGCCGCATTTGGTGAACACGTAGGGACGCTGGCTGGGCGCCAGTCCCTTCAAGGCCGCACGCACGATTTCCTCGGAATGCCCCAGGCCGTACACCGCCGCCGTGTCGATCCAGTTGATGCCGCGCTCGACCGCATGGCGGATGGCGGCGATGGACAGGCTGTCGTCCTGCGCCCCCCAGCCGGCGGCCCAATCCGCGCCGCCCGCCGCCCATGCGCCGAAGCCGACGCGGGTGATGGACATATCGGTACGCCCCAATGGGCGTGTGGGAAAAGACGTGTTGCTCATACCGTGCTCCTGAGTCTGGTGATGCGCTGCGACGGTCCTGAATGGCGATTGGTGCTGTGCGCGGCAGATGTGCGCCCGATGATGGCGATGCGTGCGACGTATGCGTGCCACGTCTGTGTGCGACGATGCTACGCGCTTCATGGACCTGCCGCGGCGTGGCTTTCCCAGGGGAGCAAGTGCCACACCCAAAAAAAATTTCGCACTTTCTCAAAATTTTTTCGCATCGACTTGCACACACCAAAAAGTTCATGCATAATCTCGTTTCTTCGCCGACGGAACAAAACGAAGTCAGCAAAGACGGCAGCAAAAGAGTGGTTCAGAAGCAGTAATTGACCCAGTTTTTTACGGCAAGATTTGTTGAAGTTTTCCGGACCAGGGGGTATAGCTCAGCTGGGAGAGCGCTTGCATGGCATGCAAGAGGTCAGCGGTTCGATCCCGCTTACCTCCACCACTCCAGCCGGACGCGAAGTTGCAGTAAAGTAGTTTGTTTTTTGCAGTTCCAGGTCCCCTTCGTCTAGAGGCCTAGGACATCACCCTTTCACGGTGAGTACAGGGGTTCGAATCCCCTAGGGGACGCCAGTTCACTCTGGCTAGGTTGTAGTGATACATACCGCTGCGGAGCGGTAGTTCAGTTGGTTAGAATACCGGCCTGTCACGCCGGGGGTCGCGGGTTCGAGCCCCGTCCGCTCCGCCAGAATTCATGATCGTTGTTGACGACAACGATCGGCAAAAAGCCCTGATGCTTAATCGCTCAGGGCTTTTTTGCGTCTGGGGCCAGTACAAAACGTTTGACGCGATGCGAAATATGATCTGAGACCCGCCTCCCCCAACAAGAAGGCATTGACGGAAGACGATTCCAACAAGCAGGCCACCAGCGACGAGCTGGTGGCCTGCCTGGACCGATATCGCGGCATGCTGCCACGCGACTTTATTCTCAACAGAGATGAAGCAAACGAACGGCACCCGAATGCTGTAAAGACGGCCGCCTGCCACACATAGTTGGCCTGGGCCAATCAATCAACATGGCCCGCGTCGAGCCACACCCATTCCTTGATCTACGCAGCCGGCTGCATCAGCGCCGTGAATGCGCGGGCGTCGTGGGACTTTTCCAGGGACCAGACGGTGTCGCACAGGACGCGGGACTGGGCTTCGCCCAGGACGGGCGTTAGCAGGCCCATGGCTTTGGTCTGGACTTCTTCCTGAGTCATGGGGTTCAAGGGCGTGCCGCGCACGGCCTTGGTGTGCTCCACAACGGTGCTGCCGTCACTCAGCGTGATCTCGACGATGCCCTGGCGGCTGGGCATGGCTTTGGACAACTCGTCGTCGCCCTCCAACGTGATCAAGGCCCGCAGGGCCAGCACCCGCGGATCCTGCATGCGCGCGCGATCATGGGCCGAATGGAAATCGATGTTGCCGTCGATCAGCATGGTCGCCACCAGATGCTGCAGGCAGATCTCCGGCATGTCGCGGTTGTTGACGATGGTCAGCGACTCATGCGGAATGCGTACGCGCACCGCCTTGATGGCGTCCGCCCGCAACTGGTGGCGATGCACCAGCGTATGGGTCGAATCGAGCGGCGCCTGGATGGGCGAACCCACGGTCCAGCGCTTGATGCTGGTGCCGAGGATTTCATAGCGGCTACCCAATTCCCGGCCCAGCGCCAGGCGATCAGGATCATCCCCGAACGCGTGATAGAAATTGCGCTCGCCGGAAAAGACGTCATCCACCCCCGTGCAACCACTGGCCACCATGATCGCCGCGCTCACGCCATTGCGCGCGGCCATGCCGCCGAAATCGAAGGACTTTTCGATATGGTCCTTGTCGCGCATCCAGCACGCCACGCCCGACGCCTGTTGCGCCGCATAGGACATGACATGACGACACTGCGTTTCATCCAGGCCGGCCAAGGCCCCCGCCGCCGCCGCGGCACCGAAGTTGGGGCCGAAGGTGTGGGTCGAATGTCCCGCCACCCGAAACGCATACGAATGCAGCGACAGGGTCAGGCGCGCGCAGATGTCATAGCCCAACACCATCGCACGCAGCATGTCCTGGCCGCTACGGCCGAAGAACTCGGCCGCGGCCAGCACCGCCGGCACGATGCCGCAACCGGGGTGCGTCAATGACGCCGCATGGGAATCGTCGGTCTCGTCGGCATGCGCGAACATGCCATTGGCCAGCGCCGCATGCACCGGCGATGTGTACAAGCGCGTGCCGGCCACCGCGGACCGCGTGCCGGTTTCACCCAGCGCCTTGATATACGCAATGGCCGCGCTGCCCGCTTTCATTTGCGCGCCCGACACCATGGACGCGATGGTGTCCAGCATATGCGCCTTGGCTTTGTCGACCACCTCGGCCGGCAAAGGCTGCTTGAGCGCGCGCGCCAGGTAGGCGGCCAGCTCGGGCATGGGCGTCAGGGCGTCCTGGACGGGATCGGCTTTCTTGCTATGGCTCTTGGTCATTCCTGCATCCTTCCCAAATACGAAGGGGTGCCAGTCGGTGGAACACTCCATCGGCATGCACCCGTAGGATTCATCTTCCCTGCGCACGAGCGCCACGCATCGGCGTCGCGCTCATGCATCGATTGGTCCGTTCGACCGCTTACGCCAGCAGCGCCACGAACTCACGCACATCGGCAAGCTTCTCGAATTCCCATGTGGCCTTGGCAATGGCGGCGGCCTGCGCGGCGTCGCGCGCGCCATCCGCATTGGCACGGAACTTGGCTTCGATGGCCGCGTCCGACATGGGATTGTCCGTTGTCCCGGTGGCATGCTCGACCAGGGTTTCGATGACCTCGGCACCACGCTTGACACTGCCCCAGGCCTGGTCGCGCCGCAGGTTCTCATCGACACCGATGGTGATCTTGCCGCGCAAGGCCGCGACCTGTTCATCAAGGGCACGTGCGTCGGTGTATTGGGCAATACCCGCGGCACCGTCGATCATCGCCACGGCAGCGCTGTGATAAATGCTGAACTTCGAATGCAGCCCCGTCGTCGGCGCCACCGTGCCGGTAATCGTCACGACAGCAGGATTGACCTTCAACTCGACCGCTTCAATGCCATCGAGCTGGCCGCCCAGCTTGGCGCGCAACTGGATCATGGCGTCGATGGCGGGATGCAGCACCACGCCGCAGGCGTAAGGCTTGTGGCCGTTGGTGGCGATCATCCATTCCTGGCCCAGCCCGGCCGTCAAGCGCTCCAAGGCCGTGGTCTTGCTGTAGATGCGCGCGAAGCCGCGCTTGCCTTCGATGATTTCCTCGGTGCTGTCAAAACCCTTCTGCGCCAGCAACGCGGCCAACAGGCCATTGGCGGCGGCCTTGCCGGCATGGAAGGACTTGCACATGGTGCCGCGATTCTGCTGCATGCCGGCCGCCTGCGTGCCGGCGATACCCAATGCGTGCGTCATGCGCTGCGCGTCCAGACCGAGCAGCTTGCCCACCGCCGCGGCCGCCGCGAAGGTACCCAGCGTGCCGGTCAGATGCCAGCCGCCGGGATGATGTTCCGGCGCCGCCTGGCCGATACGCACGCCGGCTTCAAAGCCCGCCACATACGCCGCGATGAAGGTGCGCCCATCGACCGGATGCAACTGCGCCGCTGAAAACAGGGCCGCCAGTACAGGCGAGCTGGCATGCAGGATGACGCCCGCCATATGCGTGTCGTCGTAGTCCAGCAGATGCCCCATCTGGCCGTTCATCAAGGCCGCGTCGGTATGCGACAGGCGCGTGCCGCGCGCCAGCACGGCGGCCTTCTCCGCGCTGCCGTTCTCCGTCAGGGCCGCCAGCAGCTTGTCCAGCGTGGGATGGCGGTAGGCGGCGAAGGCGCAGCCCAGCCAGTCGAGGATGCCGCGCCGTGCGGCCTGCACCACGTTGGACGGCAGTTCGTCGTAGGTAAAACGCGCCAGGAAGGCGGCCAGGTCCTGGGTGTAGGCGGGACCATCGCCGCTGCGGATATGCATGCCCATCGTGTTGCTCTCTTCTGGATCTCAGTCTTGCGGATTCAGTTGGCCTTGATGTTCGCGTTCTTGATCACTTCGGACCAGCGCGCGGTTTCATCGTCCAGCATCTTTTGCGCTTCGGCGGCATCGCCCTTGGCGGCTTCCAGGCCATAGTTGGCCAGTTGCTTGCGCATATCGTCAGAACGCAGGCCCTGTTGCGCCTTCTGCTGCAAGGCCTTCAATACGTCCGGGGGCACGTTGGCCTGCACGTAGACGCCATACCAACCGGTCACCTGATAGCCCTTCAAGCCCGCCTCGGTCAGCGTGGGAACGTTGGGAAACTGGCTGGTGCGGTCGGCGCTGGTCACGGCCAGGGCCCGCACTTTGCCGCTGCTCAGCATGGGCGCGGCTTCCATGGTCGAAGAGAACATCATGTCGACCTCGCCACCCAGTAGCGCGGTGAGCGCCGGCGACGCGCCCTTGTAAGGCACGTGGACGACATCCACGCCAGCCTTGGCCTTGAACAGCTCGCCGGCAAGATGGATCGCCGAGCCGGTGCCGGCGGACGAATAGTTCATCTTCCCCGGATGCGACTTGGCATTCTCGATCAACTCGGCCACCGTCTTGATGGGCGAATCGGCGCGCACCAGCAACACGTAGGGCGTGGTGCCCACCAGGGCAACGGGTGCGAAATCCTTGGGATTGATATTGGACTGTGGATACAGGGCGGGGGCCGACGCTAGCGCGATGTTGCCCAGCAGCAGCGTGTAGCCGTCCGGCGCGGCGTGCTCGGCCGCCTGGATGCCGATGGTGCCGCCGGCACCCGGGCGGTTATCCACCACCACGGACTGGCCCAGCGCCTTGCCCAGTTCGATGGCGGCAGGACGGGCGGCGCCGTCCACCGCGCCGCCGGGCGCGAACGGGACGATCAGGCGCAGCGCATGGTCGGGGTAAGCAGCATGAGCCGGCGCAGCGGCCAAACCCATCATCGAACACGCCAGCATGAGCATCGTGGCGGGAGCGCTGATCAGACGACGGACGCGGCCAGGCGCGGTACAGGATTGAGCAGCAGGGCTGCCGGTCGGCGCGGGGTACATGTTTGTCTCCAGGTAATGACTTTGTCGAACGGGCGGATTATGGCGGCGTCTTTCTGAGCTGGAAACGCTCTCCCGCAGAACAGGTGTTCACGATTTGTGACGACTTTGCCTGTCAACATCATTCAATTGCCGGTAAGAATACTTTTATTCGCAAAGTTATGGTATGCCGTTTATGGTATCCCATGTGCGGAAGCGCATCCAAATGCCGGTTTCCTGGGCAGGGGTCGATACACCACGCTAAGGTCCTGACAAACCGGAATCGGCGGAGGGGTTCGAGTCCCCTCCTCGGCCCTATGAAATCCCGACTTGCCAGGCTGAGCGAAGGGACAGCGTGGGTGGACATCCAATCCGGATACCAAAAGAAACAAATAAAACGTCGAAAAAATTGCCGCGCATTGCCGGCGAGTTAGCGCACCCGTTCCGTCAACTTCGCGTTATCGCCGTTTTCGCCGCGCAACGATCGCTCAAAAGGCGCGTTATCAGCCCTTTGCCTTGAGGAATTTTTTATTTCTACGATCGGCCCGCCTGGCCACTACCGGCCTTACGACGGAGTCCCGATGAACCCGATGCTGAACGATTCGCCAACAGATTCGCCTTTGTCCGCCAGGAGCGCGGCAAAGGCCACGACGGCCGCCATGGCGGCGTCAACCGCTACAGCGGCTACAGCGACGACGGGGACGACAGCGGCTGCGGCGATCGCTACCACGGCAAGCACTGACACCCCCACCTGGCGCGTCAAGGATATTCTGGCGCTCTACGAACTCTCCTTCGCCGATCTGCTGCATCGCGCCCAGACCGTGCACCGGCAGCATTTCGATCCGGCCGAACTGCAGCTGTCCAGCCTGCTGTCGATCAAGACGGGCGGCTGTCCGGAAGATTGCGGCTATTGTTCGCAGTCCTCCGCCCACGATGCGGGCGTGAAAGGCCAGCCCCTGATGCCGCTGGAAGAAGTGGTGGCTGCCGCGAAGGCGGCGCGCGACCAGGGCGCGCAGCGCTTCTGCATGGGCGCGGCCTGGCGGTCCCCCAAGCCCCGCCAGATGGAGGCGGTGGCGCGCATGATCAGCGCGGTCAAGGACTTGGGAATGGAGACCTGCGTCACACTGGGCATGCTGGACGACGAGCAGGCGCGGCAACTGGCCGATGCCGGCCTGGACTACTACAACCACAACCTGGACACGTCACCCGAGTTCTACGGCAGCATCATCAGCACCCGCACCTACCAGGATCGCCTGGATACGCTGGAAAACGTCCGGGCCACCGGCGTGAAGGTGTGCTGTGGCGGCATCATCGGGATGGGGGAAAGCAGGACGGTGCGGGCGGGACTGATCGCGCAGCTGGCCAATCTGGATCCGTATCCGGAGTCGGTACCGATCAATCACCTGATGCCTATCGCAGGCACGCCGTTGGAGCACGCCCCCGCGCTCGACGCCTTCGAGTTCGTCCGCACCATTGCCGTGGCGCGCATCACGATGCCGCGCGCCGTCGTGCGCCTGTCGGCCGGACGTGAAACCATGGACGATGCCACGCAGGCGCTGTGCTTCCTGGCCGGTGCCAATTCGATGTTCTATGGAGAAAAATTGCTGACGACGGGCAATCCGCGTTTGCAACACGACCGTGAACTGCTTGCGCGCCTGGGCATGCGGGCGGCGGGCACGCAGAAGGATGCGAAGGACGCAGCAGCGGCCGATGCCGGCGTCGATCCAGCCTGACGATGGCCCTGGCGCGCGAACCGCACGCAAACCGCAATCCAGCCGCGGCGGCAAGCGCGCCAATCATCACAGCGAAGGCGGCCGCGCGCCCTTCCCGGCGGCCGGATCCGGCGATTCCGCCGCCCCGGTGACAACGCCCGCTTCCGGTCCCGCAGCGCTTGCATCGGCTGCGGCCACAGTGGTGGGGTCGCCCATGTTCGCGGTCCTGCTCCCGGCCACATGTCCATCCATGTCCCCATCCACAGCGCCTTCCGTAGCGCCTTCCGTCCGGGCCGGCTGCGTGGCGGCCGACGCATCCGGTTCCACCATCTCCAGGGTCTGATCCACCGCGGGATCGACGCGCGGGTCCAGCGTGGCGACGGCTGCCGGTGAGCTCTGCAAGGTGTCGGGCATGGGCACGAAATGCACCGGCGCCGCATCCACCTGGTGCTCGCCGGTGACGCGGGCGGGACGCACGCGCCACACCAGGATGACGGCACAAGCCGACACGAACACGTAGTACATGTTCGGCCCCGCCAGTGACATCAAGGCGCCGGCGATCAGCGGGCCGATGCAGGCGCCGATGCCATACGCCATCAACAGGATGGCGCTCAGGCCCACGCGCTTGTCCGCCTCGACGTGGTCGTTGGCGAAGGCCGCGCCCAGCGGATACAACGTGAACTGCAGCACCCCGAACACGCAAGACAACGTCAGCATCAGCCAGTACGGCAGGTCCAGCCAGCCCCACATCACCGACGTGAACACCGCCAGGATGAGCGCGTTGCAGCGTATCAGGCGCGCCCGGTTGATACGGTCGGACAGCCACCCCATGGGAAACTGGGACAGCAGGCCGGCCGTCACCGACGCTGCCACGAACACGGCCACCTGCGACGTGCTCATGCCATGCCGCGCCGCATAGACGGGCACCAGGCCGTAGAAGGCGCCCGACAGATTGCCGGCCATGAACAGGACAGTCAGCGACAGCGGCACCCGCTTGGCGAAAAACTTGATGTCCAGCGGCGCGGGCACCGGCGTGGCCGGGTGGCTGCGCGCGGTCAGCGCAATGGGTACCAGGCACAGCACCTGGAAGATGGCCACCAGGGTCAGCGGCCGCAGGTCCAGGGTGCCATACATCGTCAGGGACAACTGCCCCAGCACCGTGCCCAGGCCGGACACCAGCATATAGACCGAGAACACCCGTCCGCGCAGCCGGTTTTCCGTTTGTTCGTTGAGCCAGCTCTCCAGCACCATGAATTGCGTCACCATGGCGATGCCGGCAATCAGGCGGAGCACCAGCCAGAGGGGTAGTATCTCGAACGAGGCCTGGGCCAGCACCATGGTGGCGGATATCGCCGCACAGGCCACGAATGCGCGGATATGCCCCACGCGTATCAGCAGCTTGTGGCCCAGCCGCGCGCCGCAGACCAGCCCGAAGTAGTAGCCCGCGATAAGCAGACCCACCCAGAAGGCACTGACGGATTGCGCGGTCAGGCGCAGGCCCATGAAGGTATTGAACAGGCCGGACCCGCAAAGCATCAGCAAGGCGGCGGCGTAGAGCGAAGAAAACGAGTTGAGAGTCGAGTACATGTGGCCTGTGAGCCGCGCCTGCGCAAAGCACTGGCGCGGAACGGATCGGGCTGCGCGCATCAGGCACGCGGCGTACTGGTACTGCAATGTTGCGGGGCTACGGTCTTGCGGTTCTACGATGCGGTGATACCGCGACGCTGCGACGGTGATGCTGCAAGTACCACGTCGCGGTACGGCAATCTTGCCCGCATCCCCGGCCGACCGCGATCGCGCGGCCGGCCCGGGACAAAAGCGATCAGGCCTGGCCGAGCATGGTGGCGGCGTCGCTGACTTCGAACTTGCCAGCGGCTTCGACGTTCAACTTCTTCACCACGCCATCATCCAGCAGCATCGAGAAGCGCTGCGAACGCACGCCCATGCCACGCGCGTTCAGGTCCAGTTCCAGGCCCAGGGCCTTGGTCCAGATGGCCGAGCCGTCGGCCAGCATGCGCACTTTGCCGCCGGTCTGCTGCTCGCGGCCCCAGGCGCCCATCACGAACGCATCGTTGACCGCCACGCACCAGATTTCGTCCACGCCTTTGGCCTTGAGCGCGTCAGCGCTTTCGACATAGCCCGGCAGATGCTTGGCCGAGCAGGTGGGCGTGAAAGCGCCCGGCACGGCGAACACGGCGATTTTCTTGCCCTTGACCAAGTCGGCAACCTGGAAAGCATTGGGCCCCAGCGCGCAGCTGTCGGTCGCGGTTTCGATGAATTCGGTCAGGGTGCCGTCGGGCACCTTGTCGCCGACTTTGATGGTCATGACGATCTCCAGAAGTAAAACGCGGACGGGCTTGTCCGCATTTGAAATTTGCCCTCGCGCCGCATTGGCGGTCGCGAGGGCCGTGACACCGATCCAGACCACCAAGCCTGGACCCGGGTCTGCATTCCCAACATGGTAGCGCCTTCCCGGCCTCGCCGTCGAAGGACACCATGCTCAAATCAGCACGCACATCCCATCCGCCGTGCCCCAGGCGGATCCAGGCAGACCCGAGCAGATCCAGGCGGACGGAAGTACGGAAACAACGATGGATCAACGTTTCAAGGAAAACTCCACCCGGCTGGGCGCTTCCTTGTCCTTGATCCCCTCGGCCGACAGCTCCGGCGCGACCATGAACACGCGATCCGCGGGCGCGCCATCCGCCTGCAGGGCTTCATAGACTGCCTGCGCCCGTGCATCGGCCAGCCGGCGCAACTGCTCGTCGCCCACCGGAGCCGCCTTGCGCAACAGGTCTTCCATCTGCTCGGGCGGCAAGGACTTGGCCATGCCGATGAAATTGCGCGGCTTGTCGTCCAGCTTCGTATTGTCGTAGACCACTTCCAGATATTTGTTGCGATCGGCAGCCGACAGGGGCGCATCGCTCAAGCGCGCGCTCTTGCCGGAGGCACGCGCCTGCGCGGCCCGGATGCGTTGGTCGACATAGGCCTTGCGCAGGCCCGCTTCATCGGTGACCGGGTCAGCCCGACCGGTGATGTCCATCTGCAGCGAAGGCCGGTCGGCCAGAGCCGTGGCCAGCTTCTTCAGACGTTCACGCGCCGTATCGTCCAGCTTGTCGCTGCCCGGCGCGAAGGTCACATAGGACAGCTCATCCCCGCCGCCGCCGAACGCGGAAGCCAGCAGGCTGAAGGGCGAAGTCACGGCCTTGACCACCAGATTGCCGATGACGCCGAGAATGATGCGGCCGACCGAGAAGCTGGGATCGTCCAGCGACCCCGACACCGGCAGGTCAATGTCGATATTGCCGTGGCGGTCCTTCAGCAAGGCCACCGCCAGCATCACGGGCAAGGTGGTGGCATCCTTGCTATTGGACTTCTCGCCGAAGGTCAGCTGAGTCAGCAGCACGTGGTTGCTGGCCGACAATGCGCGGTCCTTGATGCGGTATTCCAGATCCACCGACAGCTTGCCGCGCTTGATCGGGTAGCCCACGTACTTGGAAGAGTAGGTGGTGAAACGCGGCAGGTCCACGCCGCGCGCGGTCGCCTTCAGATCCAGCGTCAGGAATTTGGCGAAAGGGTTGACCACGCCGCTGATGGCCAGGGGCGCCGTGCGATAGACCCGTCCATTGACGCTGACCTTGGCGGGCTGCGGATTGGTTGACGACAGCGCCGACACCGAGCCGCTGACGCTGGACAGTTCCGCCGTGTAGTTGGGTTTGACGAAGCGGTCGTTGAAAGTGGCGCGGCCGTTCTTCAAGGTCACGCTGCGCACGGTGATGTCCGGCATGCCGCCACCGGATTTGTTGGCGGGCGCGGGCTTCGCCGGGGCACGGGTCTGCGTGTCCTGCGTGATGGAGCCGCCGGCCTTGCCCGGCTCCGCCACGAGGTCGAGGACGTTGAGCCGGCCTTCGCCATTGAGCAGCACATTGCCGTAGAAATCATCGAGGACGATATCGCCCAGGTCCAGGCGCGGCTTGTCGCCCACCACCTGGATGGCCATATTGCTGAAACCCAGTGTCTTCCAGGCAAGGAAGTCGGCGCGGTTGACGCGGTCCAGCAGATTCAGATCGTCGACGTTGACCGCGCCGGTCCAGCTGGCCTGCATGGGCTTGCCGCCCGCCGCCGCGGTGAACTTGGCCTCGCCCTTGGCGCCCACGGTAATGGAACGCACGGCGGCGTTCAGGCTGGACGCCGCGTAAGGCGCGAAGCGCGCCAGGTCCAGCTTGGACAGATCCACCTTGGCGCTGACCTGCAGGGGCTGCAACGTGAAGCTGCCCTGGGTGGCGAGCGCGCCTTGGCCCAGCAGCCCGTCGGCCTTGAGGTCGAAGTTCGACGAGCCGGAACCCAGGGTCCATTTGTCGACGCTCAGCGCCAGGCGCTTGAGACTGACATCGACGGCGGGCTTGATGCTTTCATCGCGCGCGGCGATATCGGCGGCATCGACCTTGATGTCGCTGGCGTTGACCGCCAGGACGTTATTGCGGTCGACCACATTGACTTGCGCCGATACGCCGACCGTACCGCTTTGCAGCAGCACCGGCGTGGCATTGCGCACGGCTTGCGCGAAGGGCGCCAGCGGCAGGCCGGCGGCGCGCACGTCCAGGTCCAGGGCAAGCGGCTGCAGGATCAGTTTGCCCACGCCGCGCAGCTTGGCGCCGTCGGGGTTGTCCATGGTCAGCCACAGCCCGATGGGTTGATCCTTGGGTTGCGGCAGGCGCAACTGCTGGACGGTGACATCCAGCTTGTCCATGGCGTAATCGACCTTGGTGGTGGCGTCGCGCAGATGCAGATTGCCGTTGCCGATGTTGATGGCGCCCACCGTCAACTGCCACGGGGCCGGCGCGTCAGCCGGGGCAGCAGGCGCCGTTGCGGCCGGCGGCGTATTCGACGCAGCGGCTGGATTCGAAGCGGAATTCGAAGCTGAATTCGGCGCTGGGTTCGCGCCAGCCGGTGCGCTGGCCGCGCCGGGCCCGGCCGCGTCGGCCGTACCCGCGGCTTCCGATGCCGGCACCACCGTCTTCACGGTGGTCACCTTGGCCGGCCCTTCCGTCTTGTCGCCGGCGCTCAAACGCTGGAGCTTGTCGATGAGGTCCAGCCAGTTGATCCGCTGATTGGCATCGCGCCGGGTCTGGATGCGCGGGTCGAGCAGCTCCACGTCACCTATCGCCGCGGTACGGCCGATGACGTCCAGCTCCACCTGCCGCACGCTCAGGCTGCGCCACGCCAGCAGATTTTCATCGGAGCTTTCGCGCAGGTCGAACTCCCGCACGCCCAGTCCGCCCGTGATGTGCAGCTTGGTCGGCGCGTCGTGCGGCTGCTCGAAGATGATGTGCAGATCGGAATCCAGCAAGCCGTGCTTGAGCTTGATCGGCAGCGGCTCGGGCCAGGCATCGGCCCACTGATCCAGCGCCAGCCCGGTGAACACCACGTCCAGGGTCGACCCCGGCACCTTGTCGAAGGGCCGCGCCGTGCCGCGCAGATCGAAGGGGCTGCCGTTGATGCGCGCATGGAAACGCGGCAGCACATCGATATCCGTGGCATAGCCGAAGTTGGAAATGAAAGGCACGCCCAAGGTGATTTCATCGACCACCTGCTTGCGGCCCGTGACCTGGTCATCCAGCGTGATGCTGCCGCCGTCCAGCAACAGGTTGTTCAGCGAGAAGCGCGGCAGCGGCTTGTCCTTGTCTTCATTCGGCGTGGGCGGCTGGGCCGCGGCCATGTCGGCGACTTTTTTCTGCACGTCGGAGAAATTGAAGCGGGTCGGCCCCTCGCGCACCAGCGCCACTTTGGGCTGATGCAATTCCAGGTGGTCGACCACCGGCGCGAACCAGACCAGCGACCGCCAGGCGACGCTGGCATAGGCCTCGCCCACCGCCAGCAAAGGCGTGGCCGAACCGGGTTGCGCGACCGTCAGATCATGCACGCGCAGCGACAGCGTAAATGGATTGAAGGTGATCTTGCCGACCTGGACCTCGCGGCCCAGCATCTCGGCGACCTGCCCCGTCAGCGCCTTGCGCGTGAAATTCGGCACCTGCCACGCCGCCAGCGCGAAGATCAGGAGCACGAAACCCACGATCCCCAGCACGATGCGGCCAAGCCGCCGCGACAGTCGTATCCTGGGCATCCGCAAAGACATTGAAGGTCTCTCCTATGGGGTACGGGGCGATTATCACCCCCGACGCAAGCGCGCGTCCATTATGATGACAGCCTTGCAGCCGCGCGGGTCGGCGGCGGCGCAGGTTCCATGCGGCGCGGTTTTTACGCCGGGCCGCGGGCCGTCGCGCGATGGCGGTGGGCACCAGTCCTTGTTGAACAGTGGGACGGTAAACCGCCCAGCGGACGACGAACCCGAATAGTGTCCGAATTCCGTGCCTGCGTCCGCCTTTATACCCGGGCAATTCGTTTCAAACCTTGACCACGAGGGCGACCGGTAAGCTCGGACGCCCTCCCCTTACCTTGATCGCCATGTCATCCACCCCGCCCACATTGAGCCATCTCGACGAATCCGGCCAGGTCCGCATGGTCGACGTCGGTGACAAATCCAGTACCGCACGCGTGGCCATCGCGGCCGCCCGCGTGCGCTTGAACGCCACCGCCTACGGCCTGCTCACCCAGCCGGGCCGCGGCAAGGGCGAAGTGCTGAATACCGCTCGCGTGGCCGGCATGCTGGCCGCCAAGCGCTGCGCCGAGCTGATCCCCTTGTGCCACAGCCTGCCGCTGTCCTTCGTCGGCGTGGACTTCGCGCTGGACGACGCCAAACACACCGTGGACGTGCGCGCCACCTGCCGGACAGATTTCAAAACGGGCGTCGAAATGGAAGCGATGACCGCCTGCAGCGTGGCCGCCCTGACGGTCTATGACATGTGCAAGGCCGCCGACAAAGGCATCGTCATCGAGCAAGTCCGCCTGGAATACAAGGCGGGGGGTAAAAGCGGCGAATGGCGGGCGCCGACGGAGTAGAATCCCCGGTGGATTTCTGCCCGCCCGGGCGCGGAGGTGCGCAGTGAACGGCGCAATGAATACGGCAACCGATTCCGGTTCGCCCACCATCCAGTTGCTCTACTTCGCCCGCGTGGCGGAGCTCACCGGCTGCCGTGCCGAAACCTATGCCCTGCCGCAGGGCATACCGGTCACCGGCAGCGACCTGCTGGCGCAACTGGCTCGGCGTCATCCGGACCTGGCCGGCGCCAGCCGCCTGCGCCTGGCGGTCAATCAGACCCATGCCAAGCCCAGCGTCGTGATCCAGGCCGGCGACGAAGTCGCCGTCTTCGAGCCAGTCACCGGAGGTTGATCCCATGATCGTCGTCCAGGAAGCCGACTTCGACGCCGGCACCTTACAGGCGGCCTTGCGCGAACGCTGCGTCGGCACGGCCGGCGCGCTGGTGACGTTCACCGGCTATGTGCGCGACTTTTCGTCCGACGATGCCACCCAGACGCTGACGCTGGAACACTACCCCGGCATGTGCGAGCGGGAACTCGAGGACATCGCCCGCCAGGCCTGCGAACGGTGGCGCGTGGTCGACTACGTCATCGTGCATCGCGTCGGCGCGCTGCCGCGCAATGCCCAGATCGTTTTCGTGGCGGCCGCCAGCGCGCATCGCGGCGACGCCTTCCAGGCCTGTGAATACATCATGGACGCGCTCAAGACGCGGGCGCCGTTCTGGAAACGCGAGACCCTGGCCAGTGGCCGCAGCTTCTGGGTCGAGCAAAAGGAAAGCGATACCGACCGCACCCGTTCCTGGGACGGTCATCCCTCGAAGGAAGCATCATGAACGACCAGAAAAACGATAAAAAACTGTCGCTGGCCTGCGCCGTGCTGACCGTCAGCGATTCGCGCACCGCGGGCAACGATACCTCGGGCAACTGGCTGGCCGAGACCCTGGCGCGCGACGGCCACAACTGCGTGCGGCGCGACCTGGTCAAGGACGATATCTACGCGATCCGCCGCATCATCAGCGACTGGATCTACGATCCCGCCGTGCAGGTGATCATCACCAACGGCGCCACCGGCTTTTCGCATCGCGATGCGGTACCCGCCGCCGTGACGCCCCTGTTCGATACCGAAATTCCCGGGTTCGGCGAACTGTTCCGCCAGATCTCCCACGCCGACATCGGCACTTCCACCATCCAGTCGCGCGCCGTCGCGGGCATCGCCAACGACACGGTGATCTTCTGCCTGCCAGGCTCGACCAGCGCGTGTGAAGCGGCCTGGGACCACATCCTGCGCGAGCAGTTGGACAGCCGCCACAAGCCCTGCAACTTCGCCTCGCATTTCAAGAATCGATGACTCCGGGGCGGGCGCCCCTAAGGGTGCTCCGCCTGCCAGAGCCGTCCCGTACACGGAACGACGCCCCATGCTGGAATTCGACGACGCTCAACAACAACTGGCACACGGCGCGGCCGCACCTACCCGGACCACGCAGGTGCCGCTGCACGAGGCCGCCGGCCTGGTACTGGCCACCGATCTCGCCGCTACCCTGGACTTGCCGCCGGCCGACAACAGCGCCATGGACGGCTACGCCTTGCGCTACGAGGACTACGCCGCCGCGGCTGGCGAGCCGCCCGCCTTGCCGGTGCAGCAGATCGTCTACGCCGGCCAGGCGCCGGCCGCTCAGGCACCGGGCCAGCTGACTCGCCTGTTCACGGGCAGCATCATGCCGGCGGGCGCCGACACCGTGATCATGCAGGAAGACACCCGGGCCATCGCAGACCAGGGCCAAGGCCAGAGCCAGAGCCAGACCCGGATCGAAATCCTGGCCGAACCCAAGCCGGGCCAGCACGTACGCCGGCGTGGTGAAGACGTGGCGGCCGGCCAGCCCCTGCTCGCCGCCGGCACGCGGCTGGATGCGGCGCATATCGCGCTGCTGGCATCGCAAGGCCTGGCCGAGGTCACCGTGCATCCCGCGGTACGGGTGGGCATCCTGACCACGGGCGACGAACTGGTGACGCCCGGAGCGCCCCGTACGGGCCATCAGATCTACAACTCCAATGGCGTCATGCTGGCCGCGCTGGTCAACGGCATGGGAGCACGCGCCACGCACGTGCTGCATGCGCGTGACGATGAAGCCAGCCTGAAGGCCGCGTTGCAGACGCTGACCGATGAATGCGATCTGGTACTCAGCGTCGGCGGCGTTTCGGTGGGCGACAAGGACCTGGTGAAGCCGGCTTTGGAAAGCCTGGGCGCCACGCTGGCGCTGTGGAAGGTGCGCATGAAGCCCGGCAAGCCGGTGGCCATGGCGCACGTGGCCGGTAAACCCGTGGTCTGCCTGCCGGGCAATCCGGTATCGGCCTACGCGGTCTTCACCGTGCTGGTCACCCCCTTGCTGCGCCGCATGCAAGGACGCAGGGAATTGTTCCCGCAGGTCAGCTATCTGACGTTGCGCACGCCCAAGCCGCGCCACGACTCGCGTGAGGAATTCCTGCGCGTGCAGCGCGTGGTGAATGCGGGCAGCGTCGGGGAGTTGCAGGTATTCGATCGCCAGAGTTCGGGGGTGATGAGTTCCCTGCCCTGGGCCACCGGCCTGGCGCGCATTCCGGCAGGCGTGCCTGTCTATGACGGCGAAAAAGTCGCGTACTACGACTTCCGCCATTGGCAGGCCTGAGGCCCTTTCATCTCCGCCTGGGCCAATTCGTCCGCCGTGTTGAGATTCATGAACGCGGCGGCGTCACCGCAGTCGACTTCGATGCAGCCGACGTCATTCTGCCAACGATCGACCTTGCGTTCGCCCGCATCGAGATAAGCCCGTAGCGCAGGCAGCAAGTCGATCGGCAGCAGCATGCAGACCGATTGCCGCCGGCCGCCGGCGTAAGCAACGGCGATGCGCGGCGCGGAATCAGCAGCATGATCAACAGCACGATCAGCGCGCAGGGCTGCTGCCAAACGCGCGACCAGGTCCTGCGGCAGAAAAGGCGTATCGCAAGGCGCGGTCACGACCCAGGGTAAGGGGCTGCCCGCCAAGCCGGCCGCGATACCGGCCAGCGGTCCTTGCCAGGCACCGTGCGCCGGATCGTCGGCCAGCACCGGCGCGTAGCGTGCATAGCTGTCCGCGTTGCGGTTGGCGCTGACCAGCAGACGTGCCACCTGCGGCGCCAGCGTCTGGACCACATGCTCGACCAAGGGCATACTCCGCAGCCGCGCCAAGCCCTTGTCGATCTCGCCCATGCGCGCACCGCGGCCACCGGCCAGGATCAAGCCGGCGATATTGCCGGCCACGCCCGCGGCCGCTCGTGGCCGGCCACCATCGGTCTTCGTGCCGGGCGCCATATCAGCCGACTCAGCCACCGATGTAGCTCATCTCGATCTTGTGTTCGCTGGACGCCGCCGCATCCGGACCCGCTTGCGAACGATGTTCTGAATAGTTGTCGCCGCGGCCTTGCCAGATGCCCGCCAGCGCGCTCGCCAGGCGTGTCTCGTCGCCGCTGCCGCGTATCACCGCGCGCAGATCGTGACCCTGGGTGGCGAACAGGCACAGGAACAGCCGCCCTTCGGGCGACAGCCTGGCGCGCGTACAGCCGCCACAGAAGGCCTGCGTCACGCTGGAAATCACACCCACCTCGCCGGCGCCGTCGGCATAAGCCCAACGCTCGGCCACGCGGCCCATTTCGTCGTCCACCACCGTATGCAACGGCCAGATCGCGTCGAGGCGGGCCACCACGTCGGCACTGGGCACCACCTCGGCCATGTTCCAGCCGTTGGTGCTGCCCACGTCCATGTATTCGATGAAGCGCAGAATATGGCCTGAGCCGCGGAAGTATCGCGCCATGGGTACGATCTGGTCGTCGTTGACGCCCTTGCGCACCACCATGTTGACCTTCACCGGCGCCAGGCCGGCCGCGGCCGCCGCCTCGATGCCTTCCAGCACCCGGGCGACATCGAAGTCGCTATCGCTCATGCGCGCGAATACACCGGGCTCCAACGCGTCCAGGCTGACCGTCACCCGGTCCAGGCCGGCAGCCTTGAGTGCCTGCGCCTTGCGTGCGAGCAGACTGCCATTGGTGGTCAGCGTCAGCTCGGGCTTGTGGCCTTCGGGCGTACGCAGTTCGGCCAGCAGTCCCACCAGCGTCTCGATATTCCTGCGCAACAGCGGCTCACCGCCCGTCAGCCGGATCTTGCGCACGCCCATGGCGACGAACACGCGCGCCGCGGCGGCGATTTCCTCGAAAGTCAGCAAATCGCGATGCGGCAGGAATTCGTGATTCTTATCGAACACATCGCGCGGCATGCAGTAGGTGCAACGGAAGTTGCAGCGGTCCGTGACCGAGATCCGCAGGTCGCGCAAAGGCCGCCCGCGGGCGTCGAGCAGAGGCTCGCCAGGCAGGGGCAAATATGCCGGCGCCGGAGCAATACCCGGCGCCTGGCGATGATCGGTGAGAAAAATCACTCTGGACATAGGAGAATCATAGCTTTTACGGCCTGCCTGCGCCGCCGGACTTTTCCTGTATCCCCTTGGCCGCCCCCCTTTACCGCCCCTTTACCGCCCCTTTGCCTCCCTTATTGCCGCTTACTTGCCTCCCTTTTCTCCTCTTGGCCTCCCCTCTTGCCCCCTCTCACTCGCCTTATGACCCCACCATCAGCAGGTCTTTCCCAGGACGGAGATGAGCGCCAGGGCCACGGGCCGGCCGGCGCCCGCCACCGGATCGAGCTGTGCCGCGATACCTCATGCCAGGCGATGGGTGGGGACCGTCTGGCCGATCATGCACGCAAGAAATTGGGTTGCGAATTTCATTCCCATAGCCGCGACGGGGTCTTTGCTTTGCAGCCGGTCGATTGTCTTGGGCTGTGCACACGATCGCCTGGCATGCTGATCGACGGCATTCCCTATGGCCAGCTGACACCACGCCGCTTCGACAAGATCCTGGACTACATACGCAAGGCGGCAATCTAGTTCCGGCTGCCACGAAGCGCGGTGGCACGACGGCCCCGATGCAGGCTGCCAGTGGCCGCAGCGACACGGCGCCCGGGTCAGCCTCCTCATCGGCGTGGGCGGCAAGAACGCCCCTGTCGCTTCGCACGCGGCGTGGTATATACCCATATTCATCTCCATATGGGGCTGAAGGCTGACCTTGCAGCAGCCAGCGGCCTCTTTCCGCGACATCATGGACATCGATCCCGTAACGCATCCGACGTGGCATTCCGCGCAAGTCCTGCGCGTGCGTGATGGCCGGTTGATGCCGGCACCGCAGGCCGACCAGCTGGCGGAGGAAACTCCCATCGCGTTGGAGTTCAACGGCATCAGCCACGCCACCATGTTGGCGACGCCCGCCGATCTGGACGATTTTGCGCTGGGGTTTTCACTGACCGAGGGGATCGTGGCCAGCGCCCACGACATACGCGGCATCGAGTTACGCGAAGAATGTGATGGCGTCGTCGTCGAAGTGGAAATTTCCAGCGCCTGTGCCGCGCGCCTGAAAGAGCGGCGTCGCGCCATGTCGGGGCGCACCGGCTGTGGCTTGTGTGGCGTCGAAACCCTGCCGGAAGTGGTGCGCGATGTCGCCCCCGTGGCGCGCGCCCCCGCCCTGCCCTTGGCCACGGCCCTGGCGGCCATGCAGGCCCTGCGCGAGCGCCAGCCCTTGCACGCCGCCACCGGCGCCACGCACGCCGCCGCCTGGGCGGACGCGGATGGGCAGTTGCGCTACGTGCGCGAAGACGTCGGCCGGCACAATGCGCTGGATAAGCTGGTGGGCGCGCTGGCCCGCGCGGATATCGATGCCGCGCAACGCGCCGGCAGCCTGATCGTCGTTTCCAGCCGCGCCAGTTTCGAGATGGTGCAGAAGACCGCCGCCGCGGGCGTAGGCATGCTCGCCGCCGTGTCGGCCCCGACCGCGTTGGCGCAACGCCTGTCGCAACGCCTGGGCGTCGGCCTGATGGGCTTCATGCGGGGCAATGACGCCACGATCTACGCCTGCCCTGAACGCATCTCGGGCTGAGACACTCCTTCCCGCCTTTCAGCGCCGGCCTTGACTGGCTCTTGCAGATTTCGCTACAACGCCTACGCTACGTTCACCAAGCTATTCGCCGACGTACGCATACCCGACTCGCTCGCCGTCATCATCAAGACCGACTGGCCGCTGTTCATCATGCCGCCTAGCCCCTGCCACGCAGATATTCGCTGGGCGCGGCCCCAAAACTGCGCCGGAACGCCGCCGTGAATGCGCTGGGGCTGTTATAGCCATGCTCCAGCGCCACCTCCAGCACCGAAGCCCCCGCCGCCAGGCGCGGCAGGCTCAGCAACAGCTTGGTTTCCCGGCACCACTCGCCCAGATTCATGCCCGTCTCGCGCAGGAACAGGCGCGCCAGGGAACGCGGATGCATATGCAATACCCCCGCCCAGCCCGCCAGGCTGACCTCCTGCGCCGGATCGCGCACCAATGCGCGGCATAGCGCCGCCAGCCCCGCGTGCGCCGGCATCGGCACGTGCAAGGACAAAGGCTGGGCCCGTTCGATCTCGTCCAGCACCAATGTCATCAAATGCTCGTCACGCCCTCCGGTGACATAGTCGCGCGGCAGGTCCACCGCCGCGATCACCAGTTCACGCAACAGCGGACTGACCTCGAACACCTGGCAGCTTTCCCACAAGCCGACTCGCAGGCCAGGCTCGACGAACACCGTACGCATCGCCACATCGCCGGCCATGACGATCTCGTGCTCCGTACGAGGCGGCACCCAGACCGCCCGGCCTGGCGGCACGACCCAGCTTCCACTCGCTGCCCTTACCAGCATCACGCCGGAAATCGCATACAGCATCTGCCCACGCCGGTGAGCGTGCACCGGGATGACCGTCCCATCGGCCGGGTCCATGGCATAGGCCACCACCGGTTGTGCCGTTTGCTCTCCATGCACCAGCGCGCGGTCGCCACCGCCAATATCCAGCCAATCCTGGCTGTCGTCGGCCGGTGCCGATGCCGATGCCGATGCCGATGCCTGGGGCTGGGCGTGGGACTGGGCTTGTGCCTTAACGGACGCCTGCGGCCGCACGGCTTGTGGCTTCACTGCACGCATAAATCCCGACTTGTCCATTTCGCGACGATAAAAGTGAATTTATAGAGAGATTTCCACGCTTCGCCTTTTTAGCATGTCCTTTCCTCAACCCAAGCGAACACCGCGAACGATCCGCGCGAGCGAACCACGCAAGCGAAAGGCAACTCATGACAGCGCATCAATCCCCTCCCGACCGGGTCCGTCTCGGCCTCCTGACCAGCACCCACGCGGTCAACGACCTGTACCAAGGACTGGTGCCCGCCCTGCTGCCCCTGATGGTCCTGGAGCGTGGCTACAACTACACCGCGGTAAGCGGCCTGATGTTGGCTGCCACGGGCCTGTCCAGCGTGGTACAGCCCCTGTTCGGCCTGTACGCCGACAAGGCGCCGCGCGGCTGGATGGTGCCGCTGGGCTTCCTGGTCGCCGCGCTGGGACTGGTCCTGGCCGGCATGAGCGGCGACAGCTACATCGCTACATGGCTGGCCGCGGCGCTGTGCGGGCTGGGCATCGCCGCCTATCATCCGCCCGCCACCGTGGCAGCGCGCGCGGCGGGCGGCGGCTCGCAACGAGCCATGAGCGTCTTCGCGGTGGGCGGCACCATAGGCGCGTCATTCGCGCCTTTCCTGGCCAGCTCCGTGGTCGGCGGCGGGGCCTTGAATCGCAGTTGGCTGCTGGCCTTGCCGGCCTTGCTGATGGCACTGCTGTGGGTGGCCGCCACGACCGGCTCGGGCAAGCGCGGCAAGACACATGCGAGTGCCCGCAAGATCGCCCAGCACGCGACCAACGACTGGCGCGCGTTTTTCCTGTTATGCGCTGTGATCGTCGGCTGGTCGATTCCCTACGTCACCGTGTTGTCCATGCTGTCCTTGTATGTCACCCGCGAACTGGGTGGTAAGCCATACATGGGCGCGGCGGCGCTGACCACCTTCACCGCCGCCGGCGCGGTAGGCACCTTGCTGGGCGGTTGGCTGGCGGATCGCTGGGGCCGCATGCCGGCCATCCGGCTGGGCTATATGCTGGCGTTGCCCGCTTTGGGCGGCCTGGCGCTGGCGCCCGATGCCGTGTGGGCCTGGTGCTGCACCGGGACGCTGGGCGTCGCCATGTTCATGCCGTTCTCGGCGCAGGTGACCTTGGCGCAGGATTATCTGCCACGCAATCCGGCTACCGCCAGCGGCATCACGCTGGGCCTGGCCATGTCGATCGGCGGCATGGTGTCGCCCCTGTTCGGTCTGCTGTCCGACGCGCATGGCATTCGCTATACGCTGACATGCATCCTGGTCGTACTGGCTGTGTCGGCCGCGTTGGCGTTGCGGATGAAGAATCGGGGTGTTTCCGTGGCCCGGGAACTGGCTTCGTCTTCCTGAACAGAAGGCGAAACCTTGATTATTCAATTTGGGGGCTGAACCCCCTGGAGCCCCCTTCCCAGGGGGCTCCAGGGGAGACGGGCAAGGCGTTGCCCACAACCGAACTACTTGTCCTTTTCTTCCTTGACGCGGTACACCAGCACGCCGGTGTGCGCCAGCGACAGCACCTTCGCCGTGACGCTGCCCAATAGCAGGCGTGACAGACCGCTGCGGCCGTGGCTGCCGATGAAGATCAGGTCGCAACCGGTCTCTTCAGCCGCCTGCACGATGCCGTCGGCGACGTTGAAATTGGAGATCGCCCGCGAAGTGGCCTTCACTCCCGCCGTTTCGGCGCGGTCCATGACGGCTTTCAGATAGCGGGTCGACTGCTCGGCCGAGGCTTTTTCATAGTCCTCGTCGGTGATGGCATAGGCTGCCGCCATGCCATCGAAGCCGATGGTCGCGGCGAAGGGCTGGGTCACATACAGCGCGACGACTTCGGCGCCGACCGAACGGGCAAAGCAGACGCCGGCGTTGGCGGCTTGGGCAGACAGCGGCGAACCGTCAGTGGGAATCAGGATTTTTTTAAACATGGTGCCTGCTCCTGGGAACTTGGAAATTTCAATTTACAGGAAAACAGGCACGCGCGGATGAGCACCCACCCCGGGACAACCCCAGGAGACCGCCCAGGCTGTGGCGCCGGCATCGGATCAGAAAACGATGCCGCGCCGCCTTGGCATCAACCCTGCGACGCCAGGAACAGATTGGTGCAGCGCGTACCCGAGCGGCAGTAGGCCAGCACCGGCGTGGGCATCGTGCGCAGCAGCTCGGCGAAGTGAGCCACGTCCTCGGCCGTCATGGCGCCGCTGACGACGGGCTGATATTCAACCCGCAGGCCGGCGTTCAACGCGGCTTCCGACACTTGCGCGGCGGTGGGCTGTTCCTGGCCGCCTTCATAGTCAGGCCGGTTGATGATCACGCTCTTGTAGCCGGCGGCGGCCACGGCGGGCATGTCATCGGGCGAGAGCTGGGGAGCGACCGAGAAATCGTCGGTCAGCACGCGGACGGGAAGAGACATGATGAATTCCTTGAAGGGTCGAACGCACGCGCGGCGACACCATTTGGCAGCGCACGGGACTCGACGGTCATTTGAGCCGACAGTATATGCAGGAATTGATCACGCGCCGCCGACGACGGCAACGGCCACGGTCACCGTCGCCGTCGCCGCCAGGGGCAGTCCAGGTCACTTCACCAGGAATCCCGCGCCCACGGGATCGTCGCGGTCGATGGTCCAGCGCGCCGTCCCCAGGATGCTGGCCGTGCCCTTGACGGTGGGACGCACGCCGCGCGTTCCCCCCAGGTCCACCTCGCCCAGCAGGCAGCCTTCGAAAGTACCGCTGCCCAGCAGGCCTTCCGACTGGATGGGCTGGTTCATGCCCATGCGGCCGCGGGCTTCGAACATCGCCATCATGGCGCTGGTGCCGGTGCCACCGGGAGAGCGGTCCAGCAGGCCATGGCTGAAGACGTGCACGTTCTTGTAGAAGGCCCCTTCGATGGTCGCCGGATGCCAGAAGGTCACGTAATTCAGGTTGTTGATGTGCTGGCGCGTGGGATGCTGGACTTTGTACTGCGCATTGAGCTGGTCGCGCGCCAGCAGGCCCAGGCGTGACAACTCGCTGCCGTTCTCGGGCGAAATGCGCAGGGCGCAATTCGTCAGGTCGATGATGCCGAAGTAGTTGCCGCCCCAGACGATGTCCGCCTTCAGGTCGCCATAGCCGGGCAACGTGACGGGAAGATCCTGCACCGCCACGTAGGCGGGCACGTTCTCGAACCGGGTCCACAGCACCTTGTCGCCCTCCGACATCACTTCGGCTACCACCAGGCCGGCGGTGGTTTCGAAGCGGATGCGGGTCAGGCCGTCGGCGCCGCGCTGTACCAGTCCCAGGGCCACCATGGCCATGGCGACCGCGATGGTGCCGTGGCCGCACATATGCGAATACTCGGTGCCGTCGATATAGATCAGGCCAGCGTCATAGTCGGGGCTGGAAGGCGGCGTCAGGAACACGCCGAACATATCGCGGTGCCCGCGCGGCTCGCGCATCAGCGCCAGCCGCAGCCAATCGTAATTGGCTTCGAGAAACGCACGCTTGGCCAGGATATCCGAGCCGGCGGGATAAGGAATGCCGCTATGGATGATGCACAGCGGTTCACCTTCGGTGTGGGTATAGATGACATCGAACACGTCTTGCTTGCGCATGACCAATACTCCCGGAAGAAAAAGGGATGAAGAAAAGGAAAGAAAAAGGCGGCGCGAGGTCCGCGTGGGTTCAACGGGGTTCAGCGTTTCTCAGACAGCATGTCCAGCCCCACGGTGAGGTCGAGGATGACGATGATCAGCACCGCGGCAATGATGGTCGCGCCGGAGACGGCGGCGATGGTGGGATCTATCGTGTACTGCACATAGTTGAAGAGCTTCACGGGTATCGTGTTCAAGTCGGCGGTCGTATTGAAGATCGACAGTTCGACATTGATGAACGAGGTGATGTAGGCAAGGATGGCCCCCGTCACCAGCCCGGGCCGGATCTGCGGCAGCACGACCAGGAAGAAGGTCTGCCACGGTCCCGCGCCCAGGTCGGATGACGCCTCTTCCAGCGCGCGCTGCTCCGGCGTCATCATGGCCAGTACGCTGCGCAGCACGAAAGGCGCGACGATCACGGTATGGCCTATGGCCAGCGACAGGAAGCTGCGCGTCAGCCCGAACAGCCCACCGAATTGCAGCAGGGCCGCGCCCAGCACGATATAGGGCAGCACCAGGGGCGACAGCAGCAACGCGGAGATGGCATCCCTGCCGGGGAAACGGTTACGGGTCAGCGCCAGGGCGGCGGGCACCGACAGCAGCACGGCCGCCAATGTGGCCACCCCGGCCAGCGCGGCGCTGGTCAGGAATGCCGACACGTAGGAAGGATCGGCCAGGAACTTGCGGTACCAGTCCAGCGTCCAGCCCTGCGGCGGGAAAGCCAGGAAAGACGTCGTGGTGACCGATGCCCCCAGGATGACCACCAGGGGCAATGCCAGGTAGACCAGCGCTATCCACGCCACCAGGCGCACGAGCAGGCGGGCGATCATGCCGTCCTCCCACCCGCCTGGCCCAGGCGATTCGCCGCGGCCACCAGGATCAAGGTGAGCACCAGCAGCACGATGCTCAATGCACCGCCGTGATATTGGTCGAACACGCTGGCGTACTGCTGGAAGATCAGCACGGCGAGCACCGTCACTCTTCCTCCGGACAGCAAGGCCGGCGTCACATAGGCGCTGACCGCCAGCGTCAATACCATGATGGCGCCGCTGATCACGCCAGGCAGCGTCAGCGGCAGCGTGACGTGCAGGAAGGTCTGCCAAGGCGCGGCGCCCAGGTCTGACGACGCCTGTTCAAGCGCGGGATCGACGCGCGCCAATGTGTTGCCCACCGCCAGCACCACGAAGGGCAGCAATACGTAGACCATGCCGATGAGTATCCCCAGCTCCGTGCCCAGGAAGCGCATGGGCCGGTCCAGCAGGCCCAGGCCCTGCAACGTGTCATTGACCAGGCCGTTGCGGCCCAGCATGACCATCCAGCCGAAGGAGCGCACGATATTGCTGGTGAACAGCGGCACTACCAGGATGATGACGCACGCGCGCCGCCAGGCGTGCCAGCGCACTATCCGGACCAGATACCACGCCAGGGGATAACCCAGCAGGATGCACACCAGGGTAGTACCCAGGCCGATGCGAAACGTGGTGGCGATCACGTCCCAGTGGTAGCCGTCGAACAGGATGCCCGTGTAGTTGGCCAGCGTGAACCCGCCGCCGTCGCGCGCCATGACGCTGGCCAGCGCCACCACGCACAGCGGCGCCAGGAAAAAGGCCGTGAAGAAAGCCATGGGCAGCCCCAGCAGCAGGACCGGCGCATAGCGGCGGGCGCTGCTCATGACGCGCTCCCGATCAAGTGCAGGCGCGCGGGATCGAAGGCCAGCGTGACGGTGGCGCCCACCGCCAGCCCGCAATCGTCACCCGGCATCCTGGCCTGCAGCAGCACGTCCGCCGACTGCGCGAGCACCATGGTATGGCTGCCGGCGCGGATCACGTCGGTGACGCGCGCGTCGATGCGCGGCGCGCGCGCCATGTTGTCTCCCGGCATGGGAATGAGATCCTCGGGCCGCAGCACGGCCGTGCCGCGCATGGGTGCCGCCCCGTTTACCGGCAGCTCCCCCACGGGTATGTCCAGTCCCGCCAACCCGGTCATGCGCAGGACGTCGCCCTGCCTGACGAAAGGCAGCATGTTCGCCTCGCCGATGAACTCGGCGACGAAGCGCGACGCGGGCGCGCGGTAAATTTGCGGGCCCGTGCCCACCTGTTCGATGCGGCCGCCGTTCATGACCACGATACGGTCGGCCATGGTCATGGCCTCTTCCTGGTCATGCGTGACGAAGACGAAGGCGATACCCAGGCGTTCCTGCAGATGCTTGAGTTCGAACTGCATGCGGCGGCGCAGCTTGAGGTCGAGCGCCGACAGAGGCTCGTCCAGCAACAGCAGCTTTGGCGCGTTGACGATGGCGCGCGCCAGCGCCACGCGCTGCTGCTGTCCGCCCGACATGTCACGCGGGTAGCGCGCGCCCATGTTTTCCAGGCCCACCATCGCCAGCGCCTCCAGCGCCCGGCGGCGTGCGTCGGCGCGGGCGATACCCTGGCGGCGCGGACCGTACGCCACGTTTTCCTCGACGGTCATGTGAGGAAACAGGGCGTAGTTCTGGAACACGGTGTTCAATGGCCTGCGATGCGCGGGCAGGCGGCCCACGTCCTCGCCATCGATCGCGATGCGTCCGCCGTCGATGGGCAGGAAGCCCGCGATGGCCCGCAGCAGCGAGGTCTTGCCGCATCCGCTAGGCCCCAGCAGCGCGACGAATTCTCCCTGGCTCACCCGCAGATCGACGGCATCCAGCGCCTGATGCGCGCCGTAGCGCTTGCTCACGCCCTGGACGTCCAATAACACCGACATGTTCTACCGCTCCTGGTGGCAACTTGGCAGGTTCAGCCTGGATCAACGCTTGGCGGCCGCGACCTTGCGGTTCCAGGCATCGGTGATTTCCGCGCGCCGCGCGTTGACCTCGTTCCAGTCCAGCAGCCTCAGGTCGGCCACCGAGCCTTTCTCGCCCCATGGCAGCTTGCGCGCCGTCTCCGGCGCCACCGTCACCCCTTGCACCGATGGCCCCAGGTAGAGCTTGGTGGCCAGGCAATTGGAGGCCGCCGGCGTCAGCGCGGTATCGATGAATTTCTGCGCGGCCGCCTTGTTGGGCGCGCCCTTGACCAGATGCAGGCGCGCATCGGTCGCCCACACGCCTTCCTGCGGCACCGTGAAACCGATCGGCAGGCCTTTGTCGATGAGATCCCAGGCGCCGACGTTGAAGTGCGCGCCGATCACCGCTTCTCCGGACTGGAAGGCATTGGTCGCGGCGCCCGAGCTGTCGAAGAACAGGGCCGTGTCCAGCTTGGCCAGGCGCTCGTAGAGAGGATCCAGGTTCTTGAGGTCCACGCCCCACACCTTCGCCATGAAAAACACGAAGGGCACGCCCGCGGAATTCGCCGGCGACGGCACCGCGATGGCGCCGGCATATTCAGGCTTCCACAGGTCCTTCCAGCTCTTGGGCGGCGCCTTTACCTCCTTGGTGCTGTAAGTCAGGCCCAGCGAGTAATAGCCGGTACCCACCGCATACGCCTGTGCGGCCTGGCGGTAGATGGCCTGTGGCAGCACATGCGCCAGGTTCGGCACCTGGGCGGGATCCAGGGAATCGAGCACGCCGGCGGCCTGCGCCAGTTCGCTGATGCCGCCGTCCATCCAGGCCACGTCGATGGTCGGGGCGCCCTTCTGCTGCTGCAGCTTGGCCAGCGTCGTGGTCGACGTACCGACCTCCGGCGTCACCGCGATGCCGGTCGCCTTGGTGAATGGATCGGCGACGCAAGCCTTGAAGGCGTCGCCCCAGTTGCCGCCATACCAGGCGACCGTGATGCGCTCGGCGGCGGCGAGCGGTGCGAACAGCGTGGCGGCGACCGCGGCGGCGGACGCGGCAAGACGGATGGATAAGGCCATGGCGAGATTCCCCTTGTGCTGTAGCACGGGTCTCGATCGGACCCGCGAGAACATAGTGCGCCCCCCCGGGCAAACCGGGATAGAAGGCGGTGGTCAAAAACTTGAATAATTGCGACATCACTGATGACCCGATGCCCGCCATGCAAGACTCGCACGCCAAACCCTCGGGAAAACCCGAGTTGTCCGTCGGATTGCTGCTGCTCGACCAGTTCACGCTGGCGGCCTTTTCAGGCTTTGTCGATGCGCTGCGCCTGGCGGGCGACCATGGCGGACTGAGCCGCCGCATCCATGCGACCTGGCGTGTGATGAGCTGGGATGGGCTGCCACGGACGGCCAGCGCCGGCCTGACCCTGGCGGTGGATGGTGCCTTGGCCGAAGACCCGGCCGACTTCGACTACATCGCCATCTGCGGCGGCAACGACTATCCGAACATTCACCTGCCCCCGCCTTTGCTGCAATGGCTGCACCTGGCGGCCGAACGCCGCGTGCGCCTGCTCGGCATCTGCACCGGTACGTTCGCGCTCGCGCAGGCCGGGTTGCTGGGTTCGCGATCGGTGTGCGTGCATTGGAACGTGCTGGATGCGTTCCGCGCGCGCTTTCCGGCGGTACGCGCCACCGTGGACCAGTTGTTCATCGACGAAGGCGACCTGATCACATGCGCCGGATCCACCGCGGCGATAGACCTGGCGCTTTACCTGGTGGAGCGCCATTGCGGCCGCGACAAGGCGCAGCAGGCCGTGCGCCACATGATGCTGCAGGGCGTGCGCCCGGCGCGTGTACCGCAGGCGCATTTCTATACCGATGTTTCCGCGATCCAGGATCTGCGCGTGCGCCAGGCCGCGCACTTCATCGAGCAGCGGGTGGACGACCCGCCATCGCTGGACGCCATCGCCCGTTATGTGGGCGTGGGCCGGCGCCAGCTCGAACGCGCCTTCCAACAGGCGCTCGGGATCAGTCCCATCGCGTTCCGGCGCGATCTGCGCCTGCAGTACGGGCGTTGGCTGCTGGAACAGAGCGGGCTGCCCGTCACGCAGGTGGCGCTCGACTGCGGCTTCGCCGACGGCGCGCATTTCGCCCGCGAATTCCGTGGCCGCTTCGGCGTCACGCCGCGCCAGTACAAACGCACGCGCATGGCGGCATGAGCTAGGCCGGCTCGCCGCGCGGCCCCATCAGTGCGGCTACCTGTTTCCACACGGCCTGGTTGTCCGCCATGCTGACCGTGAAGCGCATATAGGTCGACGGCGCCTGGGTGGGCGAGAACAACGTCCCCGGCGCGAGCAGCAAGCCACGCTCGGCCGCGATACGGGCCAGCGATTCCGAATCGCGGCCACAATCGGCCCACACGAACATGCCTGCCTGCGGTGGATGCGGAACCTCGAAGCCCAGCCGCAGCAATTGCCGCATGCAGCGTTCACGTGCCTCGTCGACACGGTTGCGCACGCGCTCCATGTGCAAGCGGTACTGCCCTTCCGCCAGGATGCGATGCACCACTCTTTCGCCCAACTCGGACGAGGTCAGGCCGGACAGCATCTTCAGATCGGTCAATTGCTGCTGGATGGCCGGCGCCGCGGCCACATAGCCGACGCGCAGGCTGGCCGCCATCATCTTGGAGAAACCGCCGACGAAGATCACGCGCTGCAAGCGGTCCAGCGTCGCCAGGCGCATGGCCTTGCCGGGATGCAGCTCGGCATAGGTGTCGTCCTCGACCACCATGAAGTCGTGCTTTTCGGCGATGCGCAGCACATCGTAGACCGCGCCGGCCGGCAGGCTATGGCCCGTCGGGTTGTGCACGGCACTATTGACGATGAACAGCTTGGGCTTGTGCTGCGCGGCCAGGCGCTCCAGGGCCGCCATGTCATAGCCGTCGGGCGTGCGCGGCACACCCACCACGCGCGCGCCGAAAGCGGCCAGCCGGCCAAAGATCAGGAACCAGGCGGGATCTTCCACCAGCACCGTGTCGCCGGGCTGCACCAACAGCCGCGCGATCAGGTCCAGGCCTTCCGTGACGCCGGCGGTCGTCAGCAGGTTCTCGTCGGGATGCGCGGGAATATCCATGCCTTGCAGTTGCGCCGCCAGTTGCTGGCGCAAGGCCGGCAGGCCTTGGGGATGGCCGTAGCTCACGAGATTGCTGCGCACGCTGCGCCCCACCGCGCGCACCGCGCCGGCCACCATCTCCGGATCCAGCCATTCGGGCGGCAACAGGCCGGCGCCGCCCGGCATGCCTGGCGTGGGCGATTCGCGGAACATGCTGCGCAGCAGCCAGGCGATGTCGATGCGCGCCGGGGCGGGCGGCACCTGGGGCGCCTTGGGCGCGGCGGCCAGGGGCAGCGCCGCGGCGCGCGGCGCCACGAAGAAGCCCGCGCCACGGCGGGAACGCACCAGGCCGCGGGCCGCCAGCTTCTCGTAGGCCTCGACCACGGTGAAACGGCTGACGCCGGCCTGGCCGGCCATGTCGCGGATGGACGGCAGGCGCGCGCCAGGGCGCAGGACGTCGTCCTCGATGCGCCGCGCCAGATCGGCGGCCAGCTGCGTCGCCAGCGTTGCATCGGCACCGCGCACGGGTTGCCAGGAGAGAGAGGAATTCATAGTCATCTCAGTGAAGAGCCAATATCGCTGCCACTGCGTTGCGGTTGCGGTTGCGGTTGCGGTTGCGGTTGCGGTCGAATGCTGTCGAGCTTGCGATTGCCTTGCGTGAGTTCCCGGCGGGCCCGGTGGGGCGTAGCCCCACCTTCTTGCGAAAAACTCCCGTCAGGGCAGTCGTCGCCCGAACCTGGCACAACTGTCACGGCCAAATCACCAGGCCAGTTCTCAGAATTATCTGAGAAAGTGTACAGGTACTGTACCGCACACTTTACGTAGAGTGTCAGGCATGGGGCAGGCCGGCAATCCGGATTCGCCCTGATGCCGGAGACTCGCATGCCACCCCCCGCCTCATCCCTGCCCGTCGGGCCGGATACTTCGTTCACCGGATCACCCGCCGCGACCCAGACGCCACGCCGCTGGGAAGGCTATGGCTATGGCCTGCTGGGGGTCCTGATCTTCAGTCTGACCTTGCCCATGTCGCGCATCGCCGTGGCCGAGCTGCATCCCCTGCTGGTGGGACTTGGCCGCGCGCTGGCCGCGGCCGTGCCGGCCATCCTCATGCTGTGGCTGACCCGCAGCAGACGTCCCACGCGCAAGGAATGGCGCGCCGTCATCCTGGCGGCGCTGGGCGTCGTGCTGGGCTGGCCGCTGGCGTCGACGCTGGCCATGCGCACGGTGCCGTCGGCCCATGGCGCGGTGATCAACGGCCTGCTGCCGCTATGCACCGCGGCGTTCGCCGCCCTGGGCACCGGCGAACGTCCCTCCGGCCGCTTCTGGCTGTGGGCGGTGGCGGGCGCCGCGCTGGTGGTCGGCTTTGCCCTGCGCGAAGGGGGCGGCACACCGCAACCTGGCGACCTGTGGCTGTTGCTGGCGGTGCTGCTGGGCGGCATGGGCTACGCCCAAGGCGCCCAGGCGGCCCGCACGCTGGGCGGCTGGCGCACCATCTGCTGGGCGCTGGCCATCAGCGCGCCTTTCATCGCCGCGCCGGTGGGCTGGCTGGCCTGGCAGGCGCCGGCCGCGCCATCGCCGCTGGCCTGGCTGGCCCTGGGCTATCTGTCCTTCTTCTCCATGTTCATCGGCTTCTTCGCCTGGTATCGCGGCCTGGCGCAAGGCGGCATCGCCAAGGTAGGCCAGGTGCAGCTGCTGCAACCCTTCCTGACGGTCGTCGCCGCGGCCCTGCTGTTCCAGGAAACGGTGCCGCCCAGCACCTTGATATGCGCGCTGGCCGTGATCGCCGTCATCGCCGCCGGCCGCCGCGCCGCCGTGCGGGGAGCGCGTCCATGAAAGACTTCGCCACCCTGCACGAAATTGCCACCATCCACGACTTCGCCGCCACCATCCCGCTGCTTTCCGGCGGCCTGCTGGGTCCGCTGGCCCTGTTCGCGCTGGTCAGCTCCATCACGCCGGGACCGAACAACGTCATGCTCGCCGCGTCGGGCTTGAATTTCGGCTTCCGCCGCACCTTGCCGCACCTGCTGGGCGTGTGCATCGGCTTTTCGCTGATGATCCTGCTGGTGGGCGCCGGCCTGGGCGCGGTTTTCCAGAATGCTCCCGTGCTGTACACCGTGCTGAAGTATGCCGGCGCGGCCTATTTGCTATATCTGGCCTGGAAGATCGCCCGCGCGGGCGAATTGAGCGAAGGGAACGGCCGCGCCCGGCCCATGACGTTCCTGCAGGCGGCCGCGTTCCAATGGGTCAACCCCAAGGCCTGGGTCATGGCCGTCGGCGTGGCGGCGGCCTACATTCCCGCCAACGGTTTCTACGCCAATCTGCTGATCGGGACGCTGGTGTGCGGCATCATCAACCTGCCCAGCATCGGTGTATGGGTGATGTTCGGCAGCGCGCTGCGCGGCCTCTTGCGCCAGCCGGCCGCGGTACGGATCTTCAACGGTGGCATGGCACTGCTGCTGGTGGGATCCCTGTATCCGGTGGCGCTGGACCTGGCACACGCCGTCGCGGCGGCATACTGAAGAGCAGGCGAGCGGTGTACCCATCAGCCGCACTTTGCTGCCGCGCCAGAAGTGGCGACACTCGTGGCGACACTCGTGGCGGCAGTCACGGCAGGCGTTGCGGCCGTAGCGCCGCGCCATGCGGCCCCGGCCAGGCCTCAGCCGGCCGCGCACTAGCGCTTATGATGGTGGACCGACGCATCGGGCCGGGAACCCGGCCGATGCGCAGCGGTCTACCTCGATATGCGCCTGACGACTCCCCGAAACTCCCGCCTTTCTTTCCGCACCCTGCTGGCGCTGGCCCTGTTGGCCGGCGCCTGCGCATTCGGCTGGGTCAAGCTGGATACCTGGCAGCGCCAGGCGATCTTCGCATCGGCCACGGGTGACCGGCCCTGGTTCCGCGAACCGCCCGCCGGCACGGAAGTCTTCGATATGGAAGTGGCGCCGGGCCAGAAAGTCCATGCCTGGTATTGGAAGAGCCCCAACCCGCAGGCCGCCACCGTGCTTTATCTGCACGGCGCCCGCTGGAACCTGAACGGCAGCGCCTTTCGCATGACGCGCTGGACGGAAATGGGTTATTCGGTGCTGGCGATCGACTATCGCGGCTTCGGCGAGTCCACGCCGCTGCTCCCTTCGGAAAGCACGGCCGGCGCCGATGCCGCGGCGGGATTGCGCGAACTTGCACGGCGCCAACCCGATCCCGCGCGCCGCATCATCTACGGCCACAGCCTGGGCGGCGCCATCGCCATCGATCTGGCGGCACGCAAGGATGCGCCGCCTTACGCCGGCCTCATCGTCGAATCCAGCTTCACCAGCATCAGCGCCATGGTGGGGACGCTCAAGTGGGGCTGGATCCCCGGGGCCGGACTGCTGGTGACGCAGCCTTTCGATTCCCTCGACAAAGTAGCCAAGCTGCGCAAGCCCGTGCTGTTTATGCATGGCACGGCGGATTCCGTCATCCCGCACACCATGAGCGACCAGCTCTACGCCGCGGTGCGGGACGTGGCGCCGCCGCTCAAACGGCTGGTGAAGATCGAAGGTGCATCCCACTCAGGAGCAGTCCGCAGCGGCGGAGTCTATGACGACGCCGTGCAATCCTTCATACGCGCTGCCCGCGCGGCGTATCGGCCAGCCGGCCCTGGAACCCAAGCGCAGACATGACCGCCGCCCTCCCCAAACGCCGTGCCGCCGACATTGCCTACGATGTCATCGAAAGCATGCTTGCCACGCTGGAATTGCAGCCCGGCAGCGCCGTGGTCGAAGCCGACCTGGTGCAGCGCACGGGCCTGGGCCGCACGCCTTTGCGCGAAGCCTTGCTGCGCATGCTGGCCGCGGGCCTGATCCGCCAGGAGCCCCGGCGCGGCCTGCGTGTGTCGGATGTGCAGTTGGCGGACCACCTGGACCTGATCCAGACCCGCCGCGCCCTGGAACAGTTGATCGCCGCGGCGGCCGCGCGGCGTGCCACGCCGCCGCAACGCGAGCAGATCCTGGCCTGCGCCACGGGCATGATCCACGCCGCGGAAGGCGGCAATCTGGACGACTACATGCAGGCCGATCAGCGCCTCGATCATGTCTGCCATGACGCCTGCCGCAATGCTTCCGCGGTCAACGCGGTGGAACCCCTGATCATCCAATGCCGCCGCTTCTGGTACGCGTACCAGCATGAAGGTGACATCGTCGAAGGCGCACGCCGCCACATGGCCATGGCGGCGGGCATTGCCGCCGGCGACACCGAAGCCGCGATGGCCGGCGCCGACTTGCTGATGGATTATCTGGAAGCGTTCACGCGCAAAGTCATCGACGCCTGATCGGCGCCCGGGAGTTCACGCGTGATGCGCAGCCCTTTGCGCAGCAAGGTCTCGGCGAAACCCGCATCGTTCAACACCTGGAACTCGGCGCCGCGTTGCGCCGCCATCGCCGTATCGCCCGGACAAGGCATGGCCGGGTGGCACATCAGCAGATCGCCGTCGCGCATATTGTCCAGCCACAGGGGCAGCAATGCCGCATAGGCCGCGCTGCCGCCAAGAAAGTCATACACCCCCAGCAGACGATGGTTGCAGCGCAAGCCGGCGGCCGTGGCCGCGCGGCTGAAGCGGTAGGCGCCCAGCATGCCGATGACGTGGGCCTTCCAACGCAGCGCGGTGGGCAGACCTGCCTGCTTGCCCGGCGCGGAACACCGCACCCACGGCGGCAGGCGTACCTGTGCCGCCGCGCCATAGCGGCGCGCGATGGTCGCCAGCAACGCTTCACGTATCTGCGGCAGCTGGTGCACGTGCTGATGGCCATCGACGAAATCGGGACGACGTCCCATGGCGGCTTCGAAGGCGTCGAGCTGACGCTCGATCTGGCGCGTCACACGCGGCACGTTCAAGGTTCGTGTGTAGCCCCGCGCGATCAGTTGCGACAGCGGCAGATACAAGCCCGGCTGCCCCAGCGCTTCGGTGAAATTCAAATGCAGGCCGGCGTCCACGTCCAGCTCCGCCAGTGCCCGCGCGTGCTGCTGGAAGGCAGGCGCATGCGTCATGCAACCGACCGCGCTCAGCCTACGCTTGCGGGCGAGCACGAGGATGCCCTCGTTGATCGCTGCGCTCATGCCAAAATCGTCGGCACAGACGATAATGCGGCGCGGGCTGTTTGCACGAGTGCCGCCGCCACTATCATCGCGGCCGGAGTTTTTTTTCATATGCGCGTCCTGATACGACAACTCAGCTGGTTCATCATCGTTGGCTGCGCGGCCGCCGCCACCCATTGGCTGGTGGCGGTAAGCTGCGTGCGCGGCCTGGGCCTGCAACCATTGTGGGCCAATGTCGCGGGTTGGGCCATTGCCTTCGTGGTGTCTTTCAGCGGTCATTTCCTGCTTACCTTCCGGCATCAAGCCGGTGCCTGGCATGAAGCGGCACGCCGCTTCTTCTTCGTATCGGCTGGCGGGTTCGTGGTCAACGAGCTTTCCTACGCCTGGTTACTGCACCATACCGAGGTGCGCTACGACATCCTGCTGGCGGCCATCCTGTTAGGGATAGCCGTGCTTACTTTCCTGGTCAGCCGCCTGTGGGCGTTCCGGCGCAGTACTGCCGCTTGAACGCATCGCCGGTCTCGAAATACCACAAGCCCCCGCTACGCGTCGAATAGCGCGGCGTCTGGCCCTGCAATAGCTTGTAGCCGGCACTGCCATCGTCGGGATCGGCCCAGATCCAGAAAGCCTGGCCGTCCGGCGCCGCGCACATCCGTTGCGCCATTTCCGCCTCGGATATCAGGTTCTGGTTCATGGCAACCTTGTCGAACTGGCCCGCGTCATACAGTTCCTTGCGCCAGTTATCGCGCGTGGCGATATCCGGGCGGTGCCAATCGTCCACCACCCAGACCGGCTTGCCGCTGCGCAGCGCCATGGGCAAGTCGTAAGGATAGAAGTGCATGGCGATCAGGGTGTCGCCTGGCCGGAACTCGGAACGTGCCTGCTGCCCGCTGGCCACGTTGTTCGGTTTGGCGTAGTGCGCGGCCAGGACATTGGCCACGACGCACAGCACGGCCGCGCTCGACAACGTCAGGGCAAACGCGCGGGTGCGGCGATCGGAACGCTGGTCGGCGCGCATCATGCCCACGACAATGACTTCCGCCACCAGCGCCGCCAAGGCCGGCAACGCGGGCTGGATATAGCCCACCAGCTTGGATGCGGGCACCGAGAAAAACACCAGGATCACACCCACCCAGCACAACATCAGCCAGCGCACATCCGCGCCGCGGACGGCGGCGGCGGCATGTTCGGGCAGCGGCTGCGCGGGTGCGGCGGCGGCGGCCTGAGCAGACCCAAGCGCGGGCGCGGGACTGGCCCAGAACGCCTTGCGCAAGGCACCGCCCAGCCACAGCGTCCAGGGCAGCGCCCCCGCCAGCAATACCGGCACATAAAACCAGAAAGGCTGGACGTTGTTGAAGCCGGTCTGGGTAAAACGTTGGAACTGCTGGTAGACGAAGAAGTAATGCAGGAAATCCGCGAAGCGCTGCTGCATCACCCAGAACCAGGGCAGCGCCACCGCCAGGAATGCCACGATGACGGGCGGCCACAACAGCACCGTCAGGCCACGCCAGCGGCGCCGCAGGACGATCCACAGGACCAGCACGGCGCCGGGCAGCACCACGCCGATCAGGCCCTTGGCCAGAACGGCCAGGCCGGCCAGCAGGCCGACCGTGACCGACAGCGTGTGGTACGGCTGGCCGGCATCGGCACGCAATACCACCGTGGCGCCGGTCAAAATGGTCATGCCGATCAGGCCGGCCACCAGCATGTCCAGATTGGCGAACTGCGCGCTGCCGAAGAAGAAAGGTTGCGTCAGCAGGGCCAGCAGGCCGATCAGGGCGGTGCCCTCACCACGCCAGCGGCGCAGGAAGAAATACAGCGTCAGTGCCACGCCCCAGGCCGCCAGCCATGAAGGCAACCGCGCGGCCCACACGCTGGGACCGAACACGCCATAGGCGGCTTCGGCCAACCAATAATAAAGCGGAGGCTTGTGGAAGAACGGCATGCCGTCCAAGGTCGGCACGATGTGCGAACCGTGGCTCAGCATTTCCCAGGCGACACCGCCGTAGCGCCCTTCATCAGGCAGGGTCAGCGGGCGCAGCCAGGATAGCCAGAGCAGCCATGCGCCCGAGCCAAAGAAGATCACCGCGCGAGGTGGCGCGGTCAGCAGGCGCCGCCAGGCGCCTGTACCTGTACTTGTCATTTGGTGCTTGGTTTCTCAGTGAAGACTCTACCGCGCTGCTCACGCACGACATAGAGCGGACGCCCCTTCACTTCATCGAATATGCGGCCGACGTACTCGCCGACCACACCCAGCGACAACATATTGATCCCGGCAAAGAACATCAGGGCAGCCACGATGGTCGTCCAACCGGACAAAGGATTTCCGTACAACAGGAAATCCACCACCAGATAGCAACCGTAGACGAACGAGAGCAGCGCGAACGACATGCCTATCATACTGACTACGCGCAGCGGCCAGGTCGTGAACGCGGTCAGGCCCGCGAACGCCAGCTTGAACAGCTGCCGTCCGTTGAAATTGCTGGCGCCGTGCGCGCGCTCGGCGGGCGTGTAAGGCAAGGCCTCCGTCTTGAAACCCACCCACGCGTACAGGCCTTTCATGAACCGGGTGCGTTCAGGCAATGCGTTGAGCACCTGCACCACGCGGCGATCCATCAGGCGGAAGTCGCCAGCATGCGCCGGCACCTGCACCCGGTGGCCACTGCTAAGCAGCCGATAGAAAGCCTGCGCGCCCAGGCGCTTGGCCCAGTGTTCGTCGTCGCGGTTCTGGCGCACTGCGTAGACCATGTCCGCGCCGGCACGCCAACGCTCCAGCATTTCAGGGATCAGGGCCGGCGGGTGCTGCATGTCCGCATCCAGGCAGATCACCACATCGCCGGAAGTGGCCTCCAGACCAGCGCTCAGCGCGGCTTCCTTGCCGAAGTTGCGCGACAGCTGCACGTAGCGTATGCCTTCCACGGCGGTCCACTCGCGCATCATTTCCGGCGTGCCGTCGGTGCTGCCGTCGTCGGTGACCACCACTTCCCAGGACGTGCAGAGACGACTGAGCATCGTGATGAGCGCAGGCAGCAGCACGCGCAAGTTGGCACTTTCGTTCAGGCAGGGGACGACACACGAAATTCGTATGTCGTCGAGATTTTCAGAACGCGGCGTTACTTCCGGCAACATGCTCGGGAGTAAGGCGCTGCTTCGGGATTCGATATGCATTTTTCACCGCAGGGTAAATGACTGCAGGTGGGCAGTATCAGTGCAAGCCCGTTGAATTTTCATCAAACCAGCCTGGCTCGGGACTTTCTACGGAATTCGATCCGCAAGCCTCAAAGTGCAACATACCGTTTCACGATAGTACTTCCCGGGCGCTGCCCAGGGGAACATCCTTTCAACACACCTTCGATTCCGTAAAAACGCCTCTCGTCCTGCGTGGCCGGCAGGTGGAGGGATTTTGCGTCGGATGCCACGTACAGCCGTTGGCCATTTTTCCTGCAACGTTCATGAGACGGCACGGGAACCGGATGGCTTTTCTCAGGCTTACCAATAGATCCGGCACTATGGAACTCACGTCCGACGCGGCGCCCTATGACGCCCAAAGCTCTTTGATTCATTTGAAGCAGGCACGGCGTATCGCCATGCTCATGGCGCCCCGCCTGGGCGACAGCCTGCTGATGATGAACATGGCATACAACCTGACGACACATGGCCGCGAGGTGACGGTGTTCGGCGACTACGTCCACGCGCTGCGGGAGTGGTTCCCCGGCATGGACGTGCGGCCCTCGCTGCCCGAAGACAAGGCCGGCGCGCTGTTGTCCGGCGACAGCAGCGCGGGCTTCGACTGCGCCGTACAGATGCATAAGGATTGGCCCTACCCCCTGCATCCTTACGCGCCTGCCTACTGCTACTACGACGGCCATGTCGTCATCACGGGCAAGGATTTCATCAAGCTGGAGCAGATCCGCGACTTCTGCCAGGACGAGATCGGACTCGCCTGCCCCGGCCTGGACAATGGCTTGCGGGTGCCGCCGAAGCTGCAGAAGCGCAAGTACATGCGCCGGGTGGCGATCCATCCCACGTCATCCAGCGAACAGCGCTGCTGGGCGCCGCGCCACTTCGTTGAACTGGGCCTGCGCCTGCAGCGCGACGGCTATGACCCCTATTTCATCCTGGCGCCCAACGAGCGGGACAGCTGGAACTGCCTGGCGGAAAGCGGCCTGGCACTGCTGCAAGCGGCGCGGCTGGCGGATGTGGCTGCCTTCATCCACGAATCCGGCTGGTTCATCGGTAACGAATCCGGCATCGGCCACCTGGCATCCAACGTCGGCGTGCCCACGCTCACCGTAACAGGCCGGCCTACCCGCACGCGCGCCTGGCAGCCGGCCTGGGCCAGATCACGCATTGTCTATCCAGGGTATATCATCGGCGGGCGCTGGCGCGACCAGTACTGGCGCGAGTGGCTGTTCCCGGGTCATGTGCTATACGCCTTCAAGCGCCTGATGCGGGACTGCGCTGGCGACACCAAATCCTTGGGAGCCGCCGATCCCCCGCATGCTCCGGCCCACCGATCGAGGCCGTCCTGAATGAATGAAAATGCCGACCCGACATTATTTGACCTGTGCCACCGTTCTCGCCCTGCTGGTTTGCGCGGCGGCCTTGGTCAGCGCCGCCGCTGGCCCCCTGCTGCTTTACCTGACCGCGCTGCTGGCCCTGATCGCCATGGTCGTCAATGTCCGGACCGGCAAGGAGTCTTTCCAGATAGGCACGCCCATGGTGGTGGCCTTGTGCGCCCCCTTGGCCGTGATGCTGGTAAGCAGCGTGACGCATGGACAATGGAGTTCGTCGGAGTTCGAGAAGCTGTTGCGCTTTGCCTTGGCCGCGCCGGCCGCATGGCTGCTGCTGCGCGCTGACCGGCGTTGGCTGCGCTACGTCCAATGGGCTTTCCTGTTCAGCGCGTACGCCGGCTCCCTGATGTTGATCGTCATCGTGTCGACCAATGAACTGGGCCGGATGGCGGTATCGGAGTACGGCGGCCGCTATAACGCCGTTGCCTTCGCCGACCTCACCCTGTTCTTCGGTTTCGCGGCGACCCTGACCATGCCGTGGACCAACTCGCCCTGGCCACGGCTGGAGAACGCCTTGAAGGCCGCCGCCACCCCGGTGGCCGTCTACGCGGTCTGGCTGTCGCAAACCCGCAGCAGCTGGGTGCTGGTGGGGGTATTGGCCTTGGTCATCTTCCTGGGCAACAGCCACTGGAGCCGGCGCGCCAAGGCGGGATTCGCGGCGGTCGCACTGGCTATCCTGGTGTCCGGCATGGCCATTTCCTGGTATTCGGCGGACAGCCGCATGAGTGCCGCGTGGACGGACGTGCAGCGCTATGAGCAGCAGGATCGCGACACGTCGGTGGGCATCCGCCTGCAGCTATGGCAGGCGTCCTGGCTGATGTTCAAGCAGAGTCCCTTGCTGGGGGTTTATCCCAGCAACTTCCGCAACGAGCTGGTCAAGCTGGAACAGCAAGGCATCGTCACGCCCACCGTCGTCGAAGGCTACGGCGAACCGCACAATGATTTCCTCAACGCATTGGCGGGTTACGGCCTGCTGGGGTTTCTCACCATCTGCGCGCTGTACTTCCTGCCCGCCTGGATATTCCTGCGGCGGCTGCGCCACCCGGATGAATCGGTCCGCACGGCAGCGCGCATCGGCCTGCTCTTCACCCTGGGCTACGCCTGTTTCAGCCTGACGGAAATGATGTTCCGCAATATGCGCAGCGTGCCGATCTACGGCGTCACGCTGGTCATCCTCTACGCCCTGGCCTCTCCCCGGCCATCGGCCCGTAAAGCGGGTTGATGGGCATTCCGGGCATCGCAACGCACGATGCCCGGGGGCGCAAGACCCGAGATCCAAGACCCAGGGCCCAGCCCCAGGCCCAAGCCCAAGCCCCATTGGCCTAAGGTTTTCCCCTACTTTCCACGTATTGCCAAATCGCAGACGAATACGTAGGATCCGTAAACCGATTTAGTAAACCGATTTACAAGCCTTCCTCCAAAGCCTTGGCTCGGCGCTGAATCGTGTAATACCGGCCATCGAGGACCGGAAAAAGATAACGACAACATTCAGGAGACAAAGCCATGAGGCTGACCCCGCCCCCGGCGCGCCCGTCGCGTCGCGCTTTCTTGCAGACCGCCGCCGCCGGCGCGGCCGCCCTTGCGGCGCCCAACATCATGGCGGCACCCGCCGCCGTGGCACTGCGTTGCTCGTCCTCGCAGCCCGCCGACCAGAGCGCCGCCCAATTCATCTGGTACGACCGCTTCGCCGCCAATCTGAAACAGGCGGTAGGCGACCGCATCCGTGTCGACTTCTTCCCCAACGGCCAGTTGGGTAAGGAAGCCGACGTGGTGCAGCAGGTGCGCCTGGGCTCGGTCGACATGATGATCACCGGCAGCTCCATCTGGGCCACCGCCCTGCCGGAACTGGCCTTGCTGGACATGGGCTTCCTGTTCGACAGCTGGGACCACGTCAACAAGTCCGTCGATGCGGGCGTCGGTGCCCAGTTCGACAAGCTGCTGCAGGAACGCACGGGTTGCACCTTCCTGGGTTGGGGCAACCATTTCAATGCCCGCAGCGTGTACACCAAGAAGCCGGTGCTGCGCGAGGCCGATCTCAAGAACGTGAAACTGCGCGTACTGCCCACGCCCATCTTCGTCGAGACCTTCAAGCTGATGGGCGCCATTCCCACGCCCATTCCCGTCAACGAGCTGTACACGGCGGTGCAGACCGGCGTGGTCGACGGCTTCGAACACGACGCCGCCACGGTGCTGTCCAGCAAGTTCAACGAAGTCGTCAGCAACTGCTGGCTGACGAATCACCTGTTCAGCCCCTCCATCACCGCCATCGGCAAGCGCGGCCTGGCCAAGGTGCCCAAGGATCTGCTGCCGGCCTTCCATCAGGCCGCCAAGGACGCCGACAACTACCAGCGCCAGGCTTCGGGCACCAAGGGCAAGGATGCATTGGCGGCGCTGGAAAAAGCCGGCATCGCCTTCCACCCCATGGATCCCGCCGAGCGTCAAAGCATCCGCCAGACCATGGAAACCAAGCTGTGGCCCACGGTGACCGCGCAGTATCCGGTGACCAAGCCCATGCTGGACATCATCAACGCCCAGCGCGGGTGAGCCGCGGATAAGCCGAGGGTGAGCCGCGGGGAAGCATACTCGCGGCCACGCCGCGGCGCTGCCCAGGGCATGCCGGCCAGGCCGGTGTCGCGGCGATAAAAAAATGCGCGTGCAGGGCGACGCGGGAAAAAGAAAGTGCAAGGAGACGGAAACATGAGTTCACGGGTTCTGGAAAGCACCGCTGGGGCGGAAGCCGGGGGTCAGGCCGGGGGTCAAGCCGGGGTTAACGCCGGGGCTCAAGCCCCTATGGCGCCGGCCGCGATCGAGGTCTCGGCGCATGGATCATCCGCTGCCGCAGCCCTCGCATCCGCCCCTGCGGGCCATGGCGTGGCCATGCCCGCCGCGTATCCCTTGCTGGGGCGACTGTGCACGGTGATCGAGTACTTCTGCGCCGCGGTACTCGCCGCCGATGTCGCGGTGGTGTTCACGTCCGTCATACTGCGCTACTTCCTGCACAGCCCGGTGGACTGGGCCGAGGAAATCGCCCGCAGCCTGATGGCAACCCTGGTGTTCCTGGGGGGCGCCACCGTGCTCACCCGCCGCCAGCACGTCGGCATCGAAGTGTTCCGCGGCCTGTTGCCGCGTTCCTGGCGCGAGCCGGCGATCCAGCTGGGCGGCTGGACGGTGGCCGGTATCTCGGCGGCCTTGCTGTATTCATCCGCCCTGCTGCTGGAAGATTCGGTCAACGTCACCACGCCCATCGGCACGCCGCAATGGCTCAACGTCTTGCCGGTCTGCGTCGGCGCGCTGTTCATGACCATTTCCGGGATCGCCAATGCCGTCAGCGGTGCGACCCGCAGCACCTGGGCCACCTTGGCCGGCGCGGTCGCGCTGTGCCTGGCCGTGTGGGGCTGGAACGCGTTCGTGCCGGAAGCCCTGGCCATACAGCCATGGCTGCTGCTGACCGTGGCTTTCATCGCCAGCCTGATCATGGGCATTCCCATCGCCTTCGTGCTGGCGCTGTCCTCGCTGGTCTACTTCCTGGCCGAGCCCAGCCTGCCGATGATCATCTATTCGCAGCAGGTGATGGCCGGCATGGACCACTTCGTGCTGCTGGCCATTCCCTTCTTCGTGCTGGCCGGCCTGATCATGGAAGCCAACGGCATGTCGTCGCGGCTGATCGAACTGCTGGTACGCATGTTCGGCCGCGTGCGCGGTTCCATGAACCTGATCTCCATTCTTGCCACCGCGTTCTTCTCCGGCGTGTCCGGCTCCAAGCTGGCCGACATCGCCGCGGTCGGCGGCATCGTGGTGCCGGCCGTGCGCCGCACCAAGCAGGACCCCAACGAGACGGCCGCCGTGCTGGCCGCGTCGGCGGTGATGGCCGAGACCATCCCGCCCTGCGTCAACCTGATCATCATGGGCTTCGTCGCCAACATTTCCATCGGCGGCCTGTTCCTGGCCGGCCTGGTGCCCGCTGCGGTGCTGGCCGCCGGACTGTGCGCGCTGGCCATCATCTTCGGCCGCAAGATCGATCCACACCAGGCCTTTCCGCAGCGCATGGCCTTGCCCAAGCTGCTGGGCGGCGCGCTGATCGCCCTGATCATGGTGGGCATGATAGGCAAGGGCGTGACGTCGGGCATCGCCACTTCCACGGAAGTTTCCGCCTTCGCCGTGGTCTATGCGTTGCTGGCCGGCGGCGTCGCCTTCCGCGAACTGACCCCGGGTGCCATCGTCCGCCTGTTCGTGAAGTCGGCGTCCATGGCCGGCGGCATCCTGTTCATCATCGCCGCGGCGTCCAGCGTGGCCTTCGCCCTGACGGTGCAACAACTGCCGATGTTCCTGTCCGATACCATGACCACGCTGGCTCATGAATACGGCAGCGTGGCGTTCGTCCTGGTGTCCGCCGCGTTGATGGTGGTCTTCGGCGCCATCCTGGAGGGCGCGCCGGCCTTGATCATCTTCGGTCCGCTGTTGACGCCCATCGCGCAACAGGTCGGCGTCAATCCCCTGCATTTCGGCACCGTGGTGGTGATTGCCATGGGCCTGGGCCTGTTCGCGCCGCCCTTCGGGCTGGGGCTGTTCGCCACTTGCGCCATGACCGGCACGCGCGTCGAGCAAGTCGCCCGCCCCATGATCAAATACCTGGTGCTGCTGGCGATCATGCTGGTGGTGCTGATCTTCGTTCCCGCCATATCACTGTGGCTGCCGCGCATGTTCAACATGGCTTGATAGCCAGTGAAGATGACGGCGCCTCCATTCATATGAACCTACGCGGCAAGCGCGACCCAACCCTTACCAGCTTATGACGACTATCCAGGATGTAGCAGCGCTGGCCGGCGTTTCGGTGAGTTCGGTGTCCAACGTGCTCAATGGCCGTACCGAAAGACTGGGACGCGACACCTACCGGCGGGTGGAAGAAGCCATCCGCCAGCTCAACTACCGGCCCAATCTGGTGGCGCGCCAATTGAAAACAGGCAATGCGCCGCTGCTGGGGTTGCTGGTGCCTTCCACCGCCAACCCCATGTTCGGCGAACTGGCGGTGCATGTGGAAAAGGCCGCCAGCGAACAGCATAACTACCGCGTGTTGCTCGGCAACACTCATCGCGACCAGGAGCAGGAATCGCGCATGTTCGAAGACCTGCTGTCGCAAGGCGTGCGCGGCGTCATCCTGGCGTCCTCGCGCACCGATGAAGGCCACTTGAACAGTGCCATCGAACGCGGCCTGGCGGTGGTCAGCTATGACCGCGGCGGCAGCGGCGAACCGGACTCGCGCATCGACCACGTGTCGCCCGACAACATGAAAGCGGCACGCCTGGCGGTGGAGCATCTGGTCGAACAGGGCCATCAGCGGCTGGCCCTGGTCACGCCCGACGTCAAGACGATCAGCCGGACGCTCAAGCGCGCGGGCTTTCTTGAAGCGGTGCAGGCGGCGGGCCTGGGTGACCTGGCCCAGGTTATCGAAGGCGCGACCAGCCCCGACTTCGGCGACTCGCATCTGGCGGATGTCGGCTATCACCTGGCCGAGCGTATCGCCGCCATGTCGCCGCGGCCGACCGCCATCATCACCATCAACGACATGATGGCGCTGGGTCTGATGGCAGGGCTGCAGGCTGCCGGCCTGTCGGTGCCCAAGGACATCTCCGTCATCGGCATGGACAACCTGGTCATGTGCGCCTATGTCAATCCACCACTGACCTCGGTCGACATGCCCAGCGCCGACATGGCGCGCTGCATGGTCGACATGCTGATGCAGCGCCTGGCGCAGCCGGATGCCCCGGCGCGCGAGGTGCTGTTCCAACCCACGCTGGTGCGGCGCGCTTCGGTCGCGCCGCCACCGGCAGGCGCTGAAGACGCCGCCCCCCGTATCACCAGGAAGAAGAAGGCATGACCACCATCTTGTTGACGCATTCGCCCTTGGCACGCGAGAACTATTACGGCGAACCCGCCTTGCAGGCCCTGCGCGGCCTGGGTGAAGTTCGGTTGAATCCCGGGGCGGACCCGGCTGATCCGGCCGACCTGATCCGCCTGGCGCAGGGCTGTCAGATCATCGTATCCAGCCGCCTGGCCGCGGCGCCGGCGCAGGTTTTCGATGCCTTGCCCGATCTGGTTGCCTTCTGCCGCGTGGCGGTGGATATCCGCAACATCGACGTTGCCGCCGCCAGCCGCCAGGGTGTGCTGGTTACGCATGCCACGCCAGGCTTCGCCGCGTCGGTGTCGGAGTGGATCATCGGCGTCATGATCGATGCCTCGCGCGACATCAGCCGGTCGGCCGCGGCCTACTGGCGTGGCGAGATGCCCGCCATCAACATGGGACGTGAGCTGCGCGGCGCCACGCTGGGCATCATCGGCCATGGCCATATCGGCGGCTATCTGGCACCCCTGGCGCGCGCCCTGGGCATGCGCGTGGTGATCTCCGATCCTCAGCCGGAACAGGATCCGGGCGACCTGCCGCGTCTGGGCCTGGAACAGCTGCTGGCGCAATCCGACTACGTGGTTTGCCTGGCGCCGGCCAATCCCCAGACCGCCAACCTCATCGACGCGGCCGCGCTGCGCCGCATGAAGCGCGATGCGTTTTTCATCAACGCCTCGCGCGGCGAGCTGGTCGACGAGGACGCCTTGCGCGTGGCGCTGGACGAAGGCTGGATCGCCGGCTGCGCCATGGACGTGGGCCGCGCACAGGACCAGATGCCCACCGCATCGCTGGCCGGCCATCCGCGCGTGATCGCCACGCCGCACATCGGCGGCCTGACACCGGCGGCGTCCTTGCATCAGGCCATGGATACGGTGGCTCAGGTCGGCGCCATCCTGCGCGGCGATGCGCCGCCGCATGCCGTCAACTATGACAGCGCGACGCGTCTGCAACGCTTGCAAGCCGCGTGACCACGATTACGTTCAGCCAGGAAGCTCACATGAAGAAGCCCGAACTCACGGCGCCCGCCGGCGCCTGCGATTGCCACATCCATATCTACGAACTGCAACGTTATCCGCTGGCGTCGACCGCCACGTTCGGACCGCCGCAGGCGTCGTGGGACGACTATCTGCAAGTGCGCCATGCGCTGGGACTGGAGCGCGCGGTCATCGTGCAGGCCACCGGCTACGGCTTCGACAACCGCTGCGCGCTGGAGGCCTTGGCGCTGTCGCAAGGTACCGCACGCATGATCGCCACGTTGCGCGCCGATACGCCTCTGGCGGAATTGCGCAAACTGCATGAAGCCGGCGTACGCGGTGTTCGCTTCATGATGATTCCCAACAGCGGTGGCGTCATGCAGTGGGAAGATCTGCAACCCATGGCGGAGCGGATCGCCGAGCTGGGTTGGGTCATCAACCTGCAGCTGGACGGGCGTGAATTGCCTGAATACGAAGAACGTCTTGCATCCCTGCCCTGCCAGGTGAGCCTGGATCACAATGGCAAATACCTGACGCCGGTGGCGCCCTCCGATCCCAGCTTCCGTTCTCTATTGAATCTGCTGGAGCGTGGGCACGTCTGGGTCAAGCTGTCGGCGCCGTACGAGACTTCGCGCTCGGGACCGCCGCATTACGACGATGTCAGCGCCCTGGCCAGCGCCTTGGCGGCAGCGAATCCGGATCGCTGCCTGTGGGCCAGCAATTACCCGCACCCGGGACGCACGGATCAGCCGGATAACGCGGCGATGCTGGACCTGCTGGCCCACTGGGTGCCCGTGGAGGCCGACCGCCGCAAGATCCTCACGGACAATCCCGCGCGGCTGTACGGGTTCTAAGAGCGGGCCTTCGTCCGGATCACCGCCGCGATGCGATCCCGGACGACTGGTCGAAACACACCGTCGTGCCGTGGGCGCGGTGGCACGGCGAGGCCACGCAGCGGCGCGGCAGGCGCAGGCAGGCGCGGTAAAGGCAGGACCCGGCGTGCCGGGTCCTGCCTTTGCTTTACTCGGTCTGAACAAGGTGTCCCCGTCAGGGGACACCTTGGACCTTCCCGTCTGTACATATTTAATACAACAAAACGCCAAACCCCGTAATGGGCCATCGGGAATACCCTAGGAATACCCCCTTTCCGCCTTGAGTTATAAATCGCTTTGTACTTTTTATGTATCTCCACAAGGCGATGTGATGAAGATTGCGATTCTGGGTTGCGGCGAGGTGGGTCATTGCTATGCGCAGGCATGGATGGCCGCGGGACACACCATACAGGCCGTGTGCGAACTGCGGCAGGACGAGGACATGCAGGCGCGTGTCCAGTCCTACGGCGCCACCTTGCACCCTGCCCCCGGTCCCTGGCTGGCCGATGCCGACCTGGTCGTATCCGCGGTATTCGGCCACGCCGCCCTGCACGTGGCCGAACAATCCCTGCCGCACATGCGCACAGACGCGCAGTACGCCGACTTCACCACCGCCAGCGCGGGTGACATGCGTGCGGCCGCCGCCGTCGCGGCGCGTAGCGGCATCCCGTTCACCGATGTGGCCATCATGGGCGCCATCGTGCTGCTGGGCGCACGCACACCCTTGCTGTGCGCGGGCACCGGCGCCGAAGCGGTGGCGCGTTTTGCCACCGACAGCGGCGCCCCGGCGCGTGCCATCCCCGGTGAAGCGGGCGACGCCGTGCGCCTGAAGCTCCTGCGCAGCATCATGACCAAGGGCATGGAAAGCCTGACCGTCGAATGCCTGGTCGCTGCCGAAAGCATGGGCTTGCGCGATGCGCTCTACGAAGTGCTGTCGGATATCGACCGCACGCCGCTGACGGCCTTCATGGATTCCTTCCTGCGTTCGCACGTGCTGCATGCGCAGCGCCGCCTGGCCGAGGTGCAGGAAGCGCGCGACCAGTTGACCGACGCCGGCCTGCAGCCGCTGGTGCTCAATGGCGTCGAAAGCCTGTTCGCCCGCACGTCCCAAGGCATCGCGGCAGCGCAAGCGGCGGCCGGCGGCAAGCCGCTGGACATCCCCGACACCGTATCCGCGCGCCTGGCCTGGCTGACTACCCTTGCACGACAGGAATCGGCACCTTCGGCATGAAGGGGCGGACGACAGCGCAAGGCCGCGCACCGCGACGCCGCGCAGGCATCATTAACGCCGGATCATCCCCTTTACTTCGTTGAAAGTTGAAGGATTCGTTGCCCGGGCTACAACCCCAATACAAGAAGAAGCACTAGAGAGGAAGACAATGCGATTTCTGAAAAAACTGGCGGCCGCGACGGCGCTGACCCTTTGCGCGCTACCCGCCCTGACCGCCCAAGCCGCGGACCTGGCCGGCGCGCCCATCACCTTCATCTCGCCGTTCCCGCCCGGCGGCGGCACCGACATGCTCACCCGCATGGTCAGCAACGCCATCGGCCAGAACACGCACTGGAACATCGTGGTGGAGAACAAGCCCGGCGCCGGCGGCAACCTGGCCCTGGACGCCACCGCGCGGGCACGCCCGGACGGCCACACGCTGGTGATGGCGCAGACCGACAACATCGTGCTCAACCCCTGGCTCTATACCAAGCTGACCTATGACGTGTTCAAGGACTTCCGTCCGATCGGCCTGGCCGCGTCCTCGCCCAGCGTGTTCGTGGTGCTGCCCGAATCGCCGTACAAGAACATCGCCGACGTGGTGAAGGACGCCAAGGCCAAGCCCGGCCAGATCTCGCTGGGCATCCCCGGCATCGGCGGCAGCGGCGACCTGATCGGCCACCTGTGGGGCAAGGCCGCCGGCATGGAATTGATGCATGTGCCTTATCGCGGCTGGGGCCAGGCTTTCCCCGACCTGATGAGCGGCCGTATCGCCGTCTACACCGGATCGGTGGCCACGCTGCTGCCGCAGATCCGCGGCGGCAAGGTACGCGCGCTGGCGGTGGTGGCGAAGGAGCGCTCGCCCGCCCTGCCGGATGTACCCACGTTCACGGAGAGCGGCTTCAAGACCATCGACCAGACCATCTGGTGGGGCCTGTTCGCACCGGGCAAGACGCCGGATGACGTGGTCAAGACGCTGAACACCGAGTTGAATAAAGCCCTGACGCAGCCGGAGCTGGTGCAGAAGCTGGAAGAAGCCGGCTACAGCGTCATGAAGGGCGCGCCGGAAGATCTCGCCAAGCAGTTGCAGGCCGACCATGACATCTTCGGCAAGGTCGTGCAGGACGCCGGCATTCCCAAACAGTAAAAAGGAGTCATCATGATTGGATTCGCCATCAATCCCCGCCAACGCGCCGTCAGCGCGGACGCGGTCGAGCGCTTTCGCGCCATTCCCGTCGCCAACGTCAGCGATTGCATGTCGCGCATGAGCGCCGGCGGCGCGCGCTTGCGTCCCATGCACAATGGCGCGCCCATGGCGGGGCCGGCGTTGACCGTATGTTGCCGCCCGGGTGACAACCTGCTGGTGCACAAGGCGCTGGACCTGGCCGTGCCTGGCGACGTCATCGTGGTTGATGCCGGCGGCGACCTGACCAATGCCATCATCGGTGAAATCATGGCGGCGTATGCGGAGACGCGCGGCGTGGCCGGCATCGTGATCAACGGCGCCATCCGCGACGCGGGTACGTTGCGGCAGGGTGCGCTGCCGGTCTATGCGGCCGGCGTGACGCACCGCGGTCCCTACAAGGACGGCCCCGGCGTCATCAACGGCACCATCGCGCTGGACGGCATGACGATCGAACCGGGCGACCTGATCCTGGGCGATGACGACGGCCTGCTGTGCGTGCCCTATGACCAGGTGGAAGAGCTGTATCAAGCGTCCAGCGCCAAGCACAAGGCGGAGCTGGAAATGCTGGCACAGATCGCGGCCGGCAAGCTGGACACGTCATGGATAGACGCGCGCCTGGCGGCGCAGGGGTGCAAGTTGAAATAAGCCGCCCGGTTAGCGGCGGCGATTCGATTCGCATTGCAATGAGGGGGCGGTGGGGGACCCTCCCCCCTACCAAAAATCTCTCGTCTCAGCCCGGTCCGTCAATTAGCCGCTTGGCCTTGCGTTGTCCGCGAAACAGCAGATGCGTCGCGGACAAATGAAAGCGCATGGCGGTTTCGGCATGCGCCGCATCGCCCGCCCGCAGCGCGGCGATGATGTCGCGATGATGCTCCACGCTGCGCAGCATGTCTTCGCGGCTGTAGAAATAGAAAGAACCGATGATGATGGGCAAGTCGAGCAGACTGTCCACCAGCGAACGCACGCGCGCCGATTGCGCGGCCGCCAGCAAGGCATGATGGAAGCGGTTGTTGAGCTTCTGCACCTGGTCCACGTGATCGGCGTCATCCGACTCGGCGGCCTCTTTCATGCCTTGATTGATGACTTCCAGCTCGTCGATCTGCGCCGGCGTTGCGCGTTGCGCAGCCACGCGGGCAGCGTAGGGTTCCAGCAGCAGCCTCAGCTCGAATGCCTCGTCAATGTCGCGGTCCAGCCAACCCAGCACCACGGTGCCGCGCCGGCCGTCGCGCTTGACCAGGCCGTCGGCCTCCAGACGCTCGATGGCCTGGCGCACCGGTGTACGGCTGACGTCCAGTTCCTGCGCGATATGTTCCTCGCGCAATTTTTCGCCGGGCAGGAAGGCGCCGGCCATCAGGCGGCGGCGTAACTCCCCATAAACCAGGTCGCGGGCGCTGGGCATCGGTGTTCGAACCAGGAAGGCGTTGTAGAGCCGCCGACTATACCTGATGAAATCCCGGCGCTTCAGGATCGCGGTGAGGCATGCCGCCGGCCTGGCCTTCGACGGGCGTCGACGCGGCGGTGCCGGCGGCCGGGGCATCCAGCGCAGGCTCGAAGCGCAGTCCCATCGACTGCTCGAAGGCATAGGCCAGCCCCAGCAGGCGTCCCTCGTCGTGAGGCGCGCCCATGAAGGACACGCCGATGGGCACGCCCGCGCGCGCGCGCCCTGCCGGCACGCTGATCTCCGGCAAACCGGCCGCGCTGGCGACATACAGGGCGGCATAAGGATTACCGGGATACTCGACGTAGGACGGATCAGGCTGGTCATAACGCGGCGACGCCGGGCAGGACAGCGTGGGAAACACCAGTGCCGCCAGATCGTCCTGCCGCATCCGATGCGTCAGCGCCGAACGGAAACCCGCCAGTGCGGCTTGCGCCTGGGCCCGCTGCGCCGCCGTCTGTTCACGCGCGGCGTCCAGCGCGCGCCGCATGCCGGCCAGCGTGCGCGGATTGACCGCATGCGTGGGGCACGCGGCCGACCATGCCGTCCCCGCATCCAGCAATTGCGCCATGGTGGCCGGCGCGGCGCCGATGCTCTTGCCCAGGTACTCATCCAGCTGCGCGGGCCATTCGGCGTCCGCCAACGGCCCCAGCAGAACGCCGTGCAGCGTCGTCGCCGGCGTCGGCAAGCGTACCGGCACCAGGGTTGCGCCCAGATCGCGCAAGCGCTCAAGCGCCTGTCCCAGGACGGCCCGGACCTCGTCATCCTCGCCGGAAAACTCCGTGACCACGCCGATACGCTGCCCTTGAACGGCCCGCGCATCCAACGCTCGCAGGTATTCGTCGCGCTCGCCCCCCGGCACCGCGCAGACCATCCCGCGCAACAGCAAGGCCGCATCGTGCACGCTGCGCGCCAGCGGTCCCACCGTGTCGAAGGACAAGGCCAGCGGCAACACCCCATCGACCGGAATCAGGCCCAAGGTGGGACGTAAACCCACCAGACCCGCCACGCAGGCCGGCGCGCGCACCGATCCAAAGGTGTCGGTGCCCAGGGCCGCGGCCGCGAAGCCCGCCGCCACGGCCGCGCCGCTGCCGCTGCTGGAGCCGGCGGCATTGCGCGCGCGGTTGTACGGATTCAGCGTCAGCCCCGCCAGCGAGCCATAGCCGTAGCGCCCGTTGGAGCAGGCGAACTCCGACATATTGGTCTTGCCCAGCACGATGGCGCCGGCCTGGCGCAGGCGCCGCACGACCTTGGCGTCGCGCGCGGGCTGATGTTCGCGCAACAAGGCCGATCCCGCCGTGGTCGGCAGGCCGGCCAGATCGATGTTGTCCTTCACGACGATGGGGATGCCATGCAAAGGCCCGCGCACCAGGCCCTTGGCCCTCTCCTGGTCCAACTGCCGGGCCTGGGCCTGGGCGTCGTCGCACAGCCAGGTCATGGCATTGATGCCCGCACCCTGTTTGTCGTGCGCGGCGATACGCAGCAAATAGGCGGCGACCAGTTGCTCGGACGTCATCTCGCCGCAGCCGAGGGCGGCGCCCAACTCAAAAATATTCCGGCCCAGCAGATCGTGCACGGCGTCTCCTCCATTTCGCGCGCCTGCCGATAAGCGGCGCGCTGCATTGCTTAACGGCAGCGACGCCAGGCAATTAACCGGTTGATGACACGATTTTTACAATGCAGAGCATGACTCATCTGAAATGGCACGCCACCCACTGCGTAGCCCCCGCGGCACGCCCGTCGCCGCCATCCCCGCCCGCTGGCCGCGGCGACAGCACCGGCCGCTCCCGCTTGCAGATATCCTGCGCCAGCGGGCAGCGCGTATGGAAGCGGCAGCCGCTGGGCGGGTTGGCCGGACTGGGCGGATCACCTCGCAGCAAGATGCGCTCGCTGCGCACGTGCGGATTGGGCACCGGCACGGCGGACAGCAGAATCTCCGTATACGGATGGCGCGGCTGCGCGAACAGCGTCCGGCGATCCGCCAGCTCCACCACCTGGCCCAGATACATCACGGCCACGCGATGGCTGATATGGCGCACCACGGCCAGGTCGTGGGCCACGAACAGGTAGGCAATGCCGAATTCCTGCTGCAGATCGGTCAGCAGGTTGATCACCTGCGCCTGCACCGACACGTCCAGGGCCGATACCGGCTCGTCGCACACGATCAGCTTGGGTTGCAGTGCCAAGGCGCGCGCGATGCCCAGCCGCTGGCGTTGTCCGCCCGAGAATTCGTGCGGGAATTTCTTCATGGCTTCCGGCCGCAGGCCCACCTTGGCAAACAGCCAGGCCACGCGCTCGGCGCGTTCGCGCGCGCCATGGCCCTGCGCACCGTTGAAATTGCGCATGGGCTCGGCCACGATGGCACCGGCGGTCATGCGCGGATTGAGCGAAGCGTAAGGATCCTGGAAGATGATCTGCATGTCGCGCCGACGCTCGCGCATCGTTGCGGCATCCAGCTTGGCGATGTCCTCGCCATCCAGCTTCACCGATCCCGAAGTCGGTTCGATCAAGCGCAAAATCGACTTGCCGGTGGTGGTCTTGCCGCAACCGGACTCACCCACCAGGGCCAGCGTTTCGCCGCGCTCCACATCGAAGGACACGCCATCGACCGCCTGGATGGTCGGACGCTGGCGGCTGAACCAGCTGGACGCTCCGGGATAATGCTTGACCAGATCGCGCACCTGCAGCAAAGGGACGCCGCTACTCGTCACATCATTCATGGCGTCACTCCTTCCAAGGCATCCGCCGCCACGCGCTCCGCTTCGAAGCACGCCACGACATGATCGCCGTCCAAGCCACCCAGGCTACGCAAGCCCGGCGTCTCGCGCCGGCAGCGCTCGGTGGCATAAGCACAGCGCGGCGCGAAGCTGCAGCCCGCACCCAACTGCGTCAGCGGCGGCACCATGCCGGGAATCTCGGTCAGGCGTTCAGCGCTGCTCATCGATGGCATGGATGCCATCAAGGCACGGGTATAGGGATGCAGCGGATGATCGAACAGGTCCGCCACCGCCGCTTCCTCCACCTTGCGTCCTGCGTACATCACCACCACGCGCTGACAGGATTCCGCGACCACGCCCAGGTCGTGCGTGATCATGACGATGCCCATGCCCAACTTCTCCTGCAGGCCGCGCAGCAGGTCCAGGATCTGCGCCTGGATGGTCACGTCCAGGGCCGTGGTCGGCTCGTCGGCGATCAGCACTTCCGGATTGCAGGCCAACGCTAGCGCGATCATCACGCGCTGGCGCATGCCGCCGGACAGCTGATGGGGATATTCGTCGACACGGCGCTGCGGCTCGGCGATCTGTACCAGGCGCAGCATTTCGGTGGCGCGCGCCATGGCTTCGCGCTTGCCCACCTTCTGATGCACCATGACCGTCTCGGCGATCTGCCGGCCGACGGACAGCACCGGATTCAGCGAAGTCATCGGCTCCTGGAAGATCATGGAGATGCGGTTGCCGCGGATGGCGCGCATCTGCTTCTCGGTCAGGTCCAGCAGATTGGTGCCGCGATAGCGCACCGCGCCGCTGGCAAAGCGGGCCGGCGGCATGGCCAGCAGGCGCATGATGGACAGCGCGGTGACGCTCTTGCCGCAGCCCGATTCACCCACCACGCCCAGGGTCTGGCCGGCGCGCACCTGATAGGACACGCCGTTGACGGATTTCACCGTGCCGGCCACGGTATCGAACCAGGTCGACAGATTGTCCACTTCCAGCAGGACCGGTGCGGATGACGGATCTTCGGTCATGTCCCACCTCCCTTACAGTTGATTGGCCAGGCGCGGATCGAGCGCGTCGCGCAAGCCGTCGCCGATCATATTGATCGCCAGCACGGTCAAGGCCAGCAACACGCCCGGAAACAGGATGACCGTGAAAGCCACCGCGACGAAGTTGCGGCCGTCGGCCATCATATTGCCCCAGCTTGGCACCTGGGCCGGCACGCCCACGCCCAGGAAAGACAGCACCGCTTCCGTCAGCACCGCGGTGGCGGCGATGAAGGTCGCCTGCACGATCAGCGGCGTGACGATATTGGGCAGGATATGGCGCACCAGGATTACCGGCAGCCGCGTGCCGATGGCGTGCGCCGCTTCGACGAACAGCTGCTCGCGCAAGGTCAGCGCCAAGGAGCGCACAAGCCGCACCACTCGCGGCACCTGGGGAATGGTGATGGCCAGGATGACGGTGGACAGGCTGGCGCGGATCACCGCCATCAAGGCGATGGCCAGCAGGATGTCCGGAATCGCCATCAAGCCATCCATCACGCGCATGATCAGCGAGTCGGTCCAGCGCACGAAGCCGGCCATCAGTCCCAGCGCCACACCCAGCGCGGTAGCCAGCAGCGCCACCGAGATCGCCACTACCAGCGACACGCGGCCGCCCCACACGGCGCGGCTGAACACGTCGCGGCCCAGGGCGTCGGTGCCGAAATAGTGCTCGGCGGTGGGCGGTTTCAGGCGCTGCAGGGGATTGATGGCAGTGGGATTGTGCGTGGCGATCCATGGCGCGGCCAGGGCCAGCACCGCGATGGCGATGAGCAGGACCAGGCCCAGGATCAACGTCGGGTGCTTGCGCAGCCAACGCCAGCGCAAAGACGGCGGTGCCTCCAACGCAATGGCGGTGCCGGCAGAAGTTTCGGACATCTTGTTTTCCCCCTGGGGCCGCATCAATAGCGGATGCGTGGATCGAACAGGCGGTAGCTCAGATCGATCAGCAGGTTGATCAGTACATAGGTGGCGGCCGACAGCAGCAACACGCTCTGGATGACCGGGTAGTCATGGTGCTGCACGGAATCGATCACCAGCCGGCCGATGCCTGGTATGGCGAACACGGTTTCCGTCACCACCACGCCGCCGATCAACAGCGCGATGCCCACGCCCACCGTGGTGGCGATGGGAATCGCGGCATTGCGCAGCGCGTGGCCCAGCACCGGCAGCACGGCGAGCCCTTTGGCGCGGGCGGTGCGGATGTAGTCCTCATGCAGCACTTCCAGCACGGTGGCGCGCGTCATGCGTGTGATCAGGGCGATATACACCAGCGCCAGGTTGACACAGGGCAGGATCAGGTTGCGCAGCCACGGCCACAAGCCGGTGGAGAAACGGGTATAGCCTTGCACGGGCAGCCAGTGCAGCTGCACCGCGAAACCGTAGATCAGCAGATAGCCCACCAGGAACACCGGTACCGAAAACGCCAGCACAGCGAAGAGCATCACCAGGCGATCGATCCAGCTGCCCGCCTTGTACGCCGCCAGCACACCCATGGGGATGGCCACCAGGATGGACACGCCCATGGTCAGCAACGCGATCGACAGGGTCGGTTCCAGCCGCTGCGCCAACAGCCTGGACACGGGCACCTGGGTAAACAGGGAGGTTCCCAGGTCGCCCTGCAGCACCCGGCCCGCCCACAGGAAGAACTGCTGCCACAGCGGCTGGTCCAGACCCAGCGCCGTATGCAGACGCTGGATATCCTCGGCGGTGGCCAGGTCACCGGCGATCAACGCCGCCGGATCACCGGGCGATAAATGGATAAGCAGGAAGACGATCACCGCCACCACTGCCATGACCGGCAGCGTGGCAAGAATGCGTCGTATGACATAAGCCATGCGAACTCCGTACTGTCGCGCTTACTTGTCCAGCACCCAGACATTGGGCAGGCCCCACAGCAAGTTGCTGTGCTTGATCGACGCGCGCACCGCGTGCACGCGATCGAACTGACCCACCGCGATGTACGGGAAGACCTCGTAGACGCGCGTCTGGAACTGGTCGAGCAGTTCCTTGCGCTTGGCCGGATCGGTGGCGCCTATCCACTGCGTGCGCAGTTCATCGAGCTGCTTGTCGCAAGGCCAGCCCGGCAGGCTGTTGCCGCAAGCGGCGCCCAGATAGGTGTTGTTCAGCGGCGAGTTGACGTTGTAGTCGGCGGCCGAGGACAGATAGACGCTCCAGCCGCCCTTCTCCACAGGGTTCTTGCTGGCGCGCCGCGCCGTCTCCGTGGCCCAGTCCATGGACTGGATATCCACGTTCATGCCCAGATCCTGCATGGCTTGAATCGCGACCAGCGTAATGGAATTCAGATAAGCCACGTCCGTGGGCAGCATCACCACCACTTTCTCGCCCTTGTAGCCGGATTCGGCCAGCAGCTTCTTGGCCAGCGCCATGTCCACCTTGCGATAAGGCTCGGCGCCGGCGCTGGTTTCGTTGGGGCTGCCGCAGATGAAGAAGGACGCGCAGTAGTTCATGCGCAGGTCTTCAGGGTAGCCCGTGGCCGCGACGAACTTCTCCTGGTCGATGGCGTGGCGCAGTGCCTGGCGCGCCTGCGCCTTGTCGAAGGGCGGATTGAGGTGATTCATGATCAGGTAGGCCTGCGACTTGCCGGTCACCCCCGTGTGGACGTCGCTGTCGCTGCGCAAGGCCTTGATGTAGTCGGGCGTGACTTCCTCGATCATGTCGACTTCGCCGTTTTTCAGCGCCGCCATGGCGCTGTTGGCATCCGGCAGGATGGCCCATTCGACGCGGTCCACATGTGAAGTGCGATTGCCTGCCAGGCCGGACGGCGCGTCCGTGCGCCCCACATAGGCGGGGTTGCGCAGGAACACCAGCTTGCTGCCGGGCACCCATTCGTCGCGCTTGAAGGTATACGGACCCGAGCCGACCACTTCGTTCAACGGCGCGGTGTCGGGCATTTTCGCCAGGCGCTCGGGAATGATGAAGGCGGGGTAGCTGGCCACCTTGGCCAGGCCGTCCAGCACCGGACCGAAGGGTTGGTTCAGCGTCAGCGTGAAGGTCTTGTCGTCGACCGCGGCCCACTTGCCGCCCGCCGCCACCATGGCCCGGCCGATGTTGTCGCGCTTTTCCCAGCGTTCCAGCGACGCCACCACGTCGGCGGACTTCACGGCATTGCCGTCGCTGAACTTCAGGCCGTCGCGCAGCGTGAAGGTCCAGGACTTGCCGTCGTCCGAAGTCTTGTAACTGGACACCATCTGCGGCTGCGGATTGCCCTTGGCGTCGGGTGCGAACAAGGTGTCGTACACCATGAAGCCAAAATTGCGCGTGATGTAGGCCGTGGTGAAGAAAGGATCCAACACCTTGAGATCGGCATAAGGCACCAGCCGCAGGGTCTTGCCCTGGGCCTGGGCGGGGGCGCCGGACAGACAGGCGGCGGCCATGGACAGGGCGGCAAGCGCGGAGAATAAGCGGCGTTTCATGGGACGGCTCCGTAGGTTCGGGGTCGGGGAAAGGACAGGAATCATGCGTAAGAACAGGCTGTGAAGCGGGGCTGCTAAGCGGAGCCGTGAAGCAGGGCCAATGCAGCGGCCCGATTCAAAGCGGCCATTTAGGCATGCGGATCTTCTTGTAAACCAGCGTCTTCCAGTCCGGCGTGGCCACGCCTGGCGCGCCCACGTAGACCACATGCCTGGCGACCTTCGAGTACGAAGCATGGAAGTGCTGGGCTGATTTCACCACCACGATCCCGTACGCGGCAAGGTCGCAGCCCAGTTGTGAGAACAGATCCGTGTTGATTGCCTGATTTCGATTCGACACCAGCACAATATCCACGCCCTGTGCGTGCACCAGTGCGCAATCGCCCATGGGCGCGGGACTGCCGGTAAGGCTGGTCATCTTCATATCGCGGCGCAAGGCGCGCACGGTACAGGTGACGTCCACCGGATCGCCCGACAAGGGACCCACCTTGCCGCCCAGTCGCATGGGCAGCGTGGCGCCCTCGCCCGCGTCGAACGCGATGCGCACGGCGATAGGGTCCCAAAGGGGTCCCAGCGCGGCGTTGTCGATGTGGCGTTCGAGCAGGCGGCGCAGCACGTAGGTGGAATCGCCGGGCGCGCCGCTGCCGGGGTTATCGGCGCGATCGGCCAGCACCACCGGCGCGCCATCGAAGGCCAGCGCTTCATCGATGGCCTCGTCGACCGTGCGGTACTTCACCATCAGGTTTTCGCGCTGGCCGATGAGCTCATCCGCCAGCTTGCGCGCCAGGCCGCGCGCCTGCGCCTCGTCGCCGTCGGTGTAGACCAGCACCTTGGCGCCCATCTCCGGCACGTCGCCGGTGGCGAAGCCCATGGAGAAAGACAGCGACAGCACGCCGTCCTTGCCTTCCATGGCGCGCAGGCGATCCACGAAGCCCTTGGCAGGATCACGCGAGGTGTGCATGGGCACCACCATTTCGCAATCGACCAATGCAGCCACCGGACGCGTCCTGCCTTGCGCCTTGTCCAGGCACAGGTCCAACAGCTGTTCGGCGCAATGCACGATATCGGTATGGGGATATTCCTTGTACAGCACCACCACATCGGCGCTGTCGACGATCAAGGGGCTGAGATGCGCATGGGGGTCCAGTTCCGTGCCGATGACGACATCCGGCCCCACGATCGCACGGGTCCGTTGCAACAGGTCGCCTTCGCAGTCGTCATAACCGTCGGCCACCATGGCGCCATGCAGGCCCAGCAGCACGATGTCCACCGGCAATGCCGCGCGCAGGTCCGCCAGGATTTCCTCGCGCAGCGTTTCATAGGCGTCGCGGGTGGTGGTGCCGCTGGGCTGTGCCGACGCCACCAGGCCTTCCTTCAGCGTCCACCCCAACGAAGCGCCACGCTTGCGCGCTACCCACAGGGGAGCGCCCTGCGCGGTGGGCGTGTCAGGGTGCTGGCCCGCCGGGAAATACTCCTTGCCGCGAAACGAATCGAGGCTGGTCGGCAGAGGAGCGAAGGTATTGGTCTCGGTGCCGAGACCGGCGCTGAAAATACGCATGGCGAATGTCCTTGGAATTCCGCGACAGGGATCCAGGCAGGCATCATGCCGTTCGGGTCGGACGCCGTACAAATAGCAATTGCGGCAGGGACCATAACCCGAGGTTATCCGATCGGTCTTTTCCTAGGGTTAACGCGGATGATTACGGGCGGACTCGAACGTTTGGGGACGCCGATCGAGGGTTTACCATGCTTGAAAGGTTATGGAGCATGGAGTGCGAAAGGAACATCAAACGCGGTCCGCCTCGGCTCGGGCAGCACGCGGAACGTAAGCGCCGCTCGTCGGAACGTATAGGTTCCCCCCCTCTCTTGCCTCCTTCTGTTCCAGATCACCATGCCGATAAACGGACCATCAGCTTCCGCTTCCTATCCTTGTTCCCATTCCTATCCCGCCGAGCCGGACGGCCCATCGTCCTCGGCTATCGACGCGCGGCAGGACCTGCCCGCGCATGAAATGATCGTGCGGTGCGTGGACGCCTACACAGGGCCGGCCAGCGAACCGCGTCACGGCATGGCGGTGTCGCGGCTGTTGGCCGTGTGCGCCTGCGACCTTCACGCAGCATCCATGACCGAGTCCCATCTCGACGCCATCCTGTTCAATATCCTGGGACGGCCTCCTTTTCTCGAAGTCCCGCGGGAGCAGATCCGGTCCCTGGTCGATTTCCTGAAGAACGGCCCGTACCAGCAAACACCTGGCTCCCCCCTTTACGCCCGGGAAAACCGGGAAGAAATCGCTCGGATCGTGCTGGAGCGCGACAACCGCTACTACGACGTCGAAGAATTCCTTCGCACCGTGCCCGGCGAAGAGGACAAATCCAGGGAGTCGGGTTTCAACTTGATCCAGGCCACCTATGAATACACACTCAATGCCGCGATCCTGCTGGCGGCGCCGGAACAGCGGGACGATATCAGCGCCAAAGTGGAGCTGTACCGCGGTATGGCCGGCCACATTCCGGCCGCTCTCATCGCCAGATCGATTGACGATCCCGAATCCACTCGGCTGTCAGGCAAGCATTACGATTCGCCGGTGAAGAATTACATCGAGGTGTGGAGCGCCTTGCAATGCGACCTGGCCCTGGCCCTGGCCACGCCACCGACGGATCAGCTGCTGGATTTGCCGCCGTCCGTCATATGTTTTATCGAACGCTACTCCCACGCATTGAACCAGAACTGCAGGCATCTCGAATTCGCAATGGGTAATGCGAACTATCTCGCCTCGAAGTCGCACATGGAAGCCTGCTGCGAAATGATCGACCGCCTTGTAAGCCCCCAGCTGACCGCAACGGTGCTGGGCCCCTCCATGCACGGACTCACGACGTATGCTGTACCTGTCACGGACGAGCCCATGAGGTCGATGATCACGCAACTGCAAGATCACAGGAGTCAGATCGTTACGCGCCTCGGCGAGCTGATGGCCACAGACCCCGAGCAGCCGCTCGAGCCCACGACCTGGAGCGGCGTAAGTGATATGGAACTCGCGGTCGCGAATTGGCGCACTGATGACTACGCCCCTGAAAAATGGCGAAAGGATTTGCTCGAACCTGGCGCACAAGAATTTGCCCGCACGCTTGTCGAGTTGGCCAAGATACCCTCCGAGCGCTTCGGCTCCCTGATCTCACCGGTGTTCGAGACGCTGCGAAAGCTGATCGACAACGCCGACCTTCGCAAGCACGCCTTCAAGGAAGCCAAGGCAGCATTCTCTCCAGGCCAACCGGTAAGGACCTGGATACACATCCGCCAATGCGTCGATGTCTACGAAATCCACAATGGCAGCCACGACATCCAGATCGACATGAGCGGTTATCGCTCCCGGGTCCGGAAGCCACTCATGGATATCGTGGAAGAGGACTTCCGCAACTTCGAAAAAGAAACCTGCGCCCTGGACAGGTTGATCCCGAAATGCGAGGACAGGGCCGACGAGCGGGAAAAAGAGATCGACGGGTGTCGACGCCCAGCTCTGCACAAGGATTTCCTGGCGTACGCATGGCGCTACTCCACCCTGTTCACCGCGTTCGTACGACGCATGTACCAGTGGAAGCTTCCCGATGCCGAGGTCTATCGTGGTTTGCTGGACCACGGCATGTCCATGGCGCAGATCAACGCCTCTCAGGCCGAGGGACGGATCCCTGCCCGCCTTGTACAGATTGCGCCGCAGCGGCCGGCCACGGGACCCGCGCCGGGCGTGCATCCTGTCCGCCAGGTACCGTACGTGCCGTCGCCCCTCGCCTTTGCAGGCCCCCAGGTGGCGCACGTGCCGTCGCAGTTCGCCGTGCCGGCCGGCCGAGCGGCGCCGAAACCATCGTCCACCGCGCATTCGAGTCAGTCCTCGACGGTAACGAAGCCATCTGGCACGGCTGCGCATCATCGGCCGCCGCGCAAGCGGCCAAAACCGTCTCAGCCAAACAGCGCCGGCTGATCGGACCTGCCCCGCGGGTTATGGGTCCCAGCGACTTAGGCATTAGCCAGAATCGCCGGACGGACGCACAATTCCATGCTCCGCTCCCTACTCAAGGAAATCCAGCATGGATGTCGACAGCGCTTTTGACCTGATCCTGCAAGGCGGCGACGTCGTCGATGGTACCGGCGCTCCGCGCCGCCGCGCGGATGTCGGCGTGCGCGCCGGACGCATCGCGGCCATCGGCGACCTGGCCGCGGCGGCCACGCCACCGGGTGGCCGGATAGACGTCAGCGGACTGGTCGTCGCCCCCGGCTTCATCGACTGCCATTCGCATGACGACTGGGCCGTCCTGGACACGCCCGACATGGCGCCCAAGGTTTCGCAAGGCGTCACCACCGTGATCAACGGCAATTGCGGCATCAGCCTGGCGCCCTTGCAATCGGAAGAACTGCCACCGCCGCCCTTGAACCTGCTGGGCGGCGGCTACCGCTTCGGCAGCTTCGCCGAGTATCGCGATGCCATCGCCGCGCAGGCACCGGCGGTGAACGTGGCCGCCATGGTCGGCCATTCCACCCTGCGCGTGCGTCACATGCCGAACCTGGACGTGCCGGCCGATGCGGCGCAAATCGCCGCCATGCGTGCCGACGTCGAGCAGGCGCTGCGCGACGGTGCGCTGGGTGTATCCACGGGCACCTTCTACCCGCCGGCCGCGGCCGCCACCGAAGCGGAAGTGATTGCCGTCTGTGAACCGCTGTCGCGCCTGGGCGGCGTCTATGCCACGCACATGCGCGACGAGGGCAACCAGGTCATGGACGCCATCGACGAAAGCCTGCGCATCGGCGCCGCGCTGAACGTGCCCATCGTCATCTCGCATCACAAGCTGGTGGGCAAGCAGAATCATGGCCGTTCGGAGCAGACCCTGGCCCACGTGCGCGCGGCGGCGGCACGCCAGGCGGTGTGCATGGACTGCTATCCCTACGATGCGTCATCCACCATGCTGCGGGCGGAACGCGTGGACATTTGCGATCGCATCATGATCACGTGGTCCAAGCCGCATCCCGAGGCCAGTGGCCGCTATCTTGAGGAACTGGCGGACGAATGGGGCTGCTCGCGCCGCGAGGCAGCGGAACGCCTGCTGCCCGGCGGCGCCGTCTACTTCATCATGGACGACAATGACGTGCGCCGCATCCTGGCGTACCAGGACACCATGATAGGGTCCGACGGCCTGGCCGCCGACGCCCGCCCCCACCCCCGCCTGTGGGGCACCTTTCCGCGCGTGCTGGGCCATTACGCACGTACCTTGGGGATCTTTACGCTGGAGCAAGCCGTCTTCCGCATGAGCGGCCTGACGGCCCTGCGTTTCGGCCTGCGCGAGCGCGGGCAAGTGGCGCAAGGCTTCCATGCCGACCTGGCCGTCTTCGACCCCGACACCATCATCGACCGCGCCACCTTCGACGAACCTGAAACGCCTTGCGAGGGCATGCGGCATGTGTTCGTCGGCGGCGTGGCAACCTGGCTGGACGGCGCGCCCACCGGCGCACGACCAGGACGCTTCATCGCTGAGCGGGTCGGACAAGCAAGCTAGGACAGCAGCCGCAGGGCTGTGCGCCCGTGATCGCTCCCAGCACTGCTGTAGAGGAACGCAGCCTTCTGTAAACATCCCCCGATCCGTGGCCGCACGCCATGGCGATGAAACTTATCCACGCCATGCGACACCTATGCCTGATTCAACGGCGGCATAGGCAGGGCCATGGACACTCGAAGCAATATCCCAGGACTATCTCCCCACGCTATTTCCCCCGTCAGCTCGGACGACGAGCTGCAGGACATGGCGTCCAGCGCGTTCCTGTGCCGCACCATAACGGATTACCTTGGCCCACGGGACGACCTCAAGCGGACGTGCCTTGGGCAACGTGTCATCAGCGTGATGGCAACGCTATACCTCACCGGCAACATGCGACGCTTTGCCGAGGGAGGAGACCTTTTCGATGAGGTAGGCGACTACCTGAATCGCCCGCCGCATCAGTACTGCCTTGGCGTGGATGTTGCCCTGACCCTGAGAAGCTTCCTTCTGGATGAAGCGCGCTCCGGACTGCCGCCGCGGGAGATCATGGAGCGGGCGCTAGGCGCGCTGCCCAAGGGATTGGAACTCCCCTACACACCCGGCCTCTTCCTGGCGCAACTGGCCGAGCCGCAAGAACGAGCGAGCGATGCCCGTCCCAACTTCGCCAAGGATGCGGGACGCATGGCAGTGCGAATCGGCGCCGCTCTCGCCAAACCCCAAGAACGCGAAGAATATGAGACGGCCGCAAAGGAACTGCTGGATCTGGCCGCCAATTGGCAACGCCAGCCCTGGTCCGCCGATTTCGCGGAGCCATGGCGGACGATCAGCAAGGTCCTGCGTGAAACGCCCCTGGATTTGCCGCCCGCCGTCACGCTGAAAGTGGAGCAGAATCGCAACCGGATCGTTGGCCTGCAGACTTGCCTGTGTAATTTCAAACTACCACGCAGCACGACATCATTCTTTCTCGACGCGGAAATCGAACACATCGACGAGCTGCTGGGTAGCGGCGCGGCAGCAAGAGCGGCCGCAACAGCAGCGGCGTCCGTCCAAGCGCCGATCAAGGCGATCATCACGGACCTGGATGAACTGCTCAAGCAGCTCAACGTCGCCTTGGGACACCCGGTCGGTCTGCGCGATAACGTGGCGCCACGAACCGCGACGGGATCGACCAATCTCGAAATGGAGATCGACTACTGGTATTCCCGCAATGTCGACGAGCATTCCCACAATGTCGACGAGCGGGCCTCCCAATGGCGGAAATATTCCGAGCGGGACGGTGCGCACGAATTCGCCGCATTCCTCGGCAGGCTGCGTTCATGCAAGGACGCGTACCCGGAATGGGAGCTGGACGCCGCCGTGCCCACCGCGCTTGCCACATTTGTCATGAACGAAAGCGTGGTCGATGAGGTCTTGCGCACCGTTCAAGCGCAGGCGCACAACATCGCCAACCGGACGATGGTGGTCTTTCTGGCGGTGAACCAGATCCTCGATACGCAACGCGCGAAGCAAGGCCAGTACGACCATTGCCTGTCCGACTTAATTGCCACCGGCAAAGCCGCCTTCTTCTGTGCCCAGCAGGAAAGACAGCAGCATGAGATGTATGTTGTGTGGAATCAAGCAGGTCCGGCAGCGTCTTTCGCGAACGTCCTCATGGCTCTCCGTCATCAAATCGACGGCGAAATCGCCGCGGGCACGCTGGCACCGGATGCCCCGGTCGATGCCAACGATGTCATGCGGCGACTGAAGCAATCGCAAGATCGGCACTCCGCCAGCCGCCCCGGCGATCTGCTCTCTTTCCTGTTGCTCGAATGGCCGCCGTTGCACGAGACCTTGAAGCGTCTCGATCCGGAGGCCTATGCCGAACTTGAGCGGTGCTCGCAGGCCAGCGGGCCCGATCCCGTGATCAGACTGCACTTACATCGACGCTGGATTCACAGCGTATTGACCAAACGAAATGAACATGCCGCGTTGAATGAATTATTCGGCAACGCTGGCCTGGCCAAGCCATAACAGGAGAGAACCATCCAATGGATATTTCAAACGTCGCCACCGCGTCCCCGTCATTCTCGACTGGGTCCACCAAAGCCGACACTCGTCTCACACAGGTCGGCCACTCGCTGGAAGACGTGGAGGGAACGCTGCACACCTATCACGCTCTGTGCGAGGAACCCTATCGCCATCGATTGCTGACCCGAAGCATCGCTGCGCTTGCCTGGCTGGACATGGCAGGCGCGTCCCCCACGCCAAGCCCATTCATCGATCACGAAGAGAACCTGTTTTTTCACTTCGATCGTTTCCCGAACCATGACGTCCAGGCCAGGTCCATCGCCATGGGGCTGACGGCGCTGCTGACGCAGCAGACGGCCACCCGCCAGATCACGGTGCCACTGCTGGAGACCCTGCTGGATCAATTCGGCATCTCCCATGGCGCGGACTCGCCGCTGGAACCCACTCGCCTGCTCAATCAACTTGCCCAAGACCAGGACCGGATCAGCGAAAAGAAAGACGGCCTGGTGCAAGAGGCAGCGCGCCTGGCGGTCCACATCGGCACCCTCATCGCCAAGGCGAGCGGAGACGACACGCATGAGGCCGCGGCTAAGCGCGTTCTGGCCCTCGCCGAAGAGATCGAGCGAGAGCCGCAAGATGCGGATATGCAAAAGGCGTGGTGCGAGCTGCAGGCGATAGGCTTGGCGAACCTGCCGGACCTGCCCCCTGTGCTGATGCTGAAGCTGGAACTGTATCGGGACGAACTGGTGAATCTGCGTAGCGCCCTCAAGACCATTGAAAGCCGGGAGCGCAATTCTCTCCTGCCCAGGGCCGACGTAAGCGCCGTGGCAGTGAGCGTCGTCGACCTTTTGGGACGCGATCGCGCCGAGCAGGCAATGCAGGCCAAAGGCTTCGCGCCGCTGATTTCAAGCATTGAAACGCTGCTGGACGAACTCAATGGCGTAATGGGTTTCCCAAGCCAAATTCGATGCTATAGCCCGTATCCAATACGCACCCAGACCGGTGCGACGGCCTATGAGGCCGCCCAGGCCATGCCCGAACGCCACGACCATGAACATCCGGGCGCCCGGCGCGCAAGCATCTAAAACAAAGCGGGCCGGAGATTTCTCTCCGGCCCGCTTGCTTGATCAAATGATCAGGTGATCAAGGTACTACAACCGCGATCCATCAAACGCATCAAGCGCCGATGGAATCCAGCGCCGCATTCAGCGTGGCGCTGGGACGCATGGCCTTGCTGGTCTTGTCGGCGTTGGGGCGGTAGTAGCCGCCGATGTCCACCGGCTTGCCCTGCGTCGCGCCCAGTTCCTGCACGATCTTGGCTTCGTTTTCGGTCAAGGTCTTGGCCACCGGGGCGAACTTGGCTTGCAGGTCCTTGTCCTCGGTCTGCTCGGCCAGGGCTTGGGCCCAGTAGAGCGCCAGGTAGAAGTGGCTGCCGCGGTTGTCCAGGCCGCCGACCTTGCGGGCGGGCGACTTGTCGGTATCCAGGAACTTGCCGGTAGCGGCGTCCAGGGTCTTGGCCAGCACGGAAGCCTTGGCATTCTTGTAGGTATCGCCCAGGTGTTCCAGCGAAGCGGCCAGGGCCATGAATTCGCCCAGCGAATCCCAACGCAGGAAGCCTTCCTCGACGAACTGCTGCACGTGCTTGGGCGCCGAACCACCCGCGCCGGTTTCGAACAGGCCACCGCCCGCCATCAGCGGAACGATGGACAGCATCTTGGCGCTGGTGCCCAGTTCCATGATGGGGAACAGGTCGGTCAGGTAGTCACGCAGCACGTTGCCGGTCACCGAAATCGTGTCCTTGCCGGCGCGGATGCGTTCCACCGAGAACTTGATGGCTTCGACCGGCGACAGGATGCGCAGGTCCAGGCCGTTGGTGTCGTGGTCCTTCAGGTAGCGCTCGACCTTGGCGATGATCTGGGCATCGTGCGCACGGTTCTTGTCCAGCCAGAACACGGCCGGGGCGCCGGTGGCGCGGGCACGCGAAACGGCCAGCTTGACCCAATCCTGAACCGGGGCATCCTTGGTCTGGCACATGCGGAAGATGTCGCCCGTTTCGACCGGCTGTTCCAGCAGCACCTTGCCGGCGCCGTCGGTGACGCGCACCACGCCGTCAGCGGCGATCTGGAAGGTCTTGTCGTGCGAACCGTATTCTTCGGCGGCTTGCGCCATCAGGCCGACGTTGGGCACGCTGCCCATGGTGACCGGATCGAAGGGACCGTTCTTCTTGCAGTCCTCGATGACGGCCTGGTAGATGCCGGCATAGCAACGGTCCGGAATCACGGCCTTGGTGTCGTGCAACTGGCCGTCCGGGCCCCACATGCGGCCGGAATCACGGATCATGGCGGGCATGGACGCGTCGACGATCACGTCGCTGGGCACGTGCAGGCTGGTAATGCCCTTGTCCGAGTTGACCATGGCCAGCTGCGGATGGTTGGCATACAGCGTCTTCATGTCGGCTTCGATTTCAGCCTGCTTGGCGGCCGGCAGATCCTTCAGCTTGGCGTACAGATCGCCAATACCGTTGTTGGGATCGAAACCCACTTGCTTGAGCGCGTCGGCGTGCTTGGTCAGCACGTCCTTGTAGTACACGGAGACAGCGTGGCCGAAGATGATGGGGTCGGAAACCTTCATCATGGTGGCCTTCAGGTGCACGGAGAACAGCACGCCCTTGGCCTTGGCGTCGTCGACCTGCTTTTCCAGGAAGCTGCGCAGGGCCTTCTTGCTCAGCACCGAGGCGTCGATGATTTCGCCGGCCTTGACCGCGGTCTTTTCCTTCAGCACCGTGGTGGCGCCGTCCTTGCCGACCAGTTCGATCTTGACGTTGCCGGCGTCGGCGATCAGGGCCGACTTTTCGCTGCCGAAGAAGTCACCGTTGTCCATGTGGGCGACGTGCGACTTCGAGTCGGCGGTCCAGGCACCCATCTTGTGGGGATGCTTGCGGGCGTAGTTCTTCACCGACAGCGGCGCGCGGCGATCGGAGTTGCCTTCGCGCAGCACAGGGTTGACGGCGCTGCCCTTGACCTTGTCGTAGCGGGCCTTGACGTCCTTGTCGGTGTCGTTCTTGACCTCGTCCGGGTAGTTCGGCAGCTTGTAGCCCTGCTCCTGCAGTTCCTTGATCGCGGCTTTCAGCTGCGGGATCGAGGCGCTGATGTTGGGCAGCTTGATGATGTTGGCTTCCGGCTTGGTCGCCAGTTGGCCCAGTTCGGCCAGGGCGTCCGACTGCTTTTGCGCGTCGGTCAGGGCTTCGGGGAAAACGGCGATGATGCGGCCCGCCAGCGAAATGTCGCGCGTTTCCAGCACGACACCGGAGGGACGGGTGAAGGCCTGGACGATGGGCAACAACGAATACGTTGCCAGCGCGGGCGCTTCATCAGTGAGGGTGTAAATGATCTTCGACGTAGTAGACATTTTTCTCGTAGCCCTGACTCGATTAAGGGATTGCCTGAATTCTTGGGTGACAGGAGAGTCGGCGGATCGATCATTGGGTCGGGCAGCCGACGGATCGCATCGATGGGAATCGGACGCGGGGGGCGGGCTTGCGAATTCGCGAATGCCAGCCACGGAGGGATACGGAGACGGGAAATCGTTTCCGCGACCGCCGAGGCGGGTCTGTTCGCTACGGTCGAACCTGGACTCTCACAGCGGTGTAAGAGTGTATCACCGACTTTCCGGGGGGTTCGGGGGGGCTTGGGGGGTGGATCCAGGCGCGGATAAGCCCTGGTGTTCAGCGGAGAGAAAGAAAGCGTGGCCCCGGGTTCCGGGTCGGGTTACGCCTTGCCCGCGGCCACGTTGACGCTGATGGCGATGATGAAGACATTGAAGAAGAAGGCGATGACGCTATGCATCAGGGCCAGGCGGCGGACGCGGCGATTGCTTATCTGTACGTCCGATACCTGGAATGTCATGCCCAGCACCAGCGCGAAGTAGGCGAAGTCCCAGTAATCCGGCTCGTCGTCGCCGGGGAACTCCAGGCCTTTTTGCGTGGCGGCGTGGTGGCCGTAGTAGCCATGCGCGTAATGCAGCGCGAAGATCATATTCATGTAAAGCCAGGACAGCACGATGGTGACGGCCGCCGCCAGCATGTCGACCGCCCCACTCACGTCATCCTGGCCACGCAGTTCCACCCACAGCGCGACCATGACCACACAGGACAGCGCCACGCTGCTCCACAGCACGCCCATGCGGCCCACATCCTGCTGCCTGGCATGCACGCGCATGGCGGCGGGACTGCCCTGGGCGAATATACGGGCGGTGACCAGCAGGAAGACCAGGGCACCGGCATCGAAGCCCGACAGGAGAGCCAGGCTGAAAGGGGCTTTCAGCGCGTACGCGGCCCCGCCCGCCGCCAGCGCCAGCAGCCCGCACAGCAGCATCCGCCGGTGGGCGTGGAAAAACGGCAGGCTCTCGACGGACGCGGCAGGATCTTGTTTTTGCTGCTTGCCTGGCACGGACTTCGACATGGAACGCTCCTGATGATGCTGGAGCCGTAACGCTACCCCATTCGCCGCCTCGGCGCTGGATCCGCGCGGTTCGAACGGGGCGATCCACGTTGTCGACCAACGCTAAATCTGACTACCCACTGCATACGGGCTTTCCCGGGCGCTCTCGCGGCTCAGTTCGATGGCGAAGCCCAACGCGCTGGACGGCGCTTTGGGACGGTAGGCGATGGCCAGATTGGCGATGGGTTGCTGGCCCTTCAGCGGCAGATAGCGGACCCCTTCGGCTTGCAGCTGGCTCATGGTTGCCGGGATGACGGATACGCCCATGCCCGCCGCGACGAACGTCACCACGGACGTCAACTGCGGCACCTCTATGCCTTCGGCGGGCGTGAAACCGGCCGACTCGCAAGCCTGCACGACGGCGTTGTACAGGCCGACGCCAACTTTGCGCGGATAGAAAATGAACATCTCCGCCGCCAGTTCGCGTAGATCGATCGCCTTGCGGCGCGCCAGCTCATGCGTGGCGGGCACCACCGCCAGCATGGGTTCGGACAACAAGGTTTCAACCCGCACGCCTGGCATGTCCGCGGTAGGCGCCCGCACGAACGCCAGGTCGACGGATCCCTTGTGGACCCGCTGCATGAGTTCCAGCGTCGAGTTTTCCACCAGGGACACATCGACACCTGGATATCGTCCCCGAAAAGTACGGATCAGGCGGGGCACGAAGGGATGGATGCTCGCCGACACCGTGAATCCCATCGACAAGGCGCCCAATTCGCCGCTGGCAATGCGCCGCGCGGACTCCTTGGCGCGCTCGGCCCCCTCTAACACGGATCGGGCCTCGATCAGGAAGGCTTGTCCAGCCTCGGTCAGGGCTACCCCTCGGCGGTCGCGCACGAACAGTTGCGCGCCGATCTCCTGCTCCAACTGCCGGATCTGCTGGCTCAGCGGCGGCTGCCCTATGCCAAGGCGCTCCGCCGCGCGCGTGAAATGCAGCTCAGTCGCGACGGCGACGAAATATTTGAGGTGACGCAGTTCCATATCGAAAACGTCTTACAGGGTTTTTTCCATATATTGGACAGATTCTAACCGCCCCCCTACGATCTGGCCTGGGTCTTCCATGCCCGACTCACCGCCATCCAAAAGAACGACTCCGCGAGACACCCCATGCCCATCCTCCAGCGCGACAACGGACCGAACCTGCATTACACGGTCACCGATTTCACCGATCCCTGGACCAATGCTCCCTACCTGTTCCTGCAGCATGGCTACGGCCGCCGGGGGCAATTCTGGTATCAGTGGGTGCCCCTGCTCAGCCGGCACTTCAAGATCGTCTGCCCCGACATGCGCGGGATGGGACAGTCGTCAGCGGACTTCGATCTGAAGACGGGCTACACGCTGGAAACGCTCAGCGACGATGTGATCGCCATTGCCGATGATCTGGGCGCGGACACGTTTCACTACTGCGGCGAATCCATCGGCGGACTGACGGGGCTGGCTGTGGCGGGTCGCTACCCTGACCGCGTGCGCACCCTGATCAACGTGTCCGGCCCGGTCTTCATCTCCGACGGCGCCCGCAAGGGCTACGCGTTGGGCGAAGCGTCGTGGGCGGAAGCGATCCGCGTCCTGGGTCCGCGCACCTGGCTGGACCGCACCAACGCCAGCACCCGCTTCCCGCCCGACTTCTCTCCCGGCTTCCTGCGCTGGTACACCGACACATGTGAAAAGTCCGGCACCGAGGTCCTGGCCTGCCTGGCGCAATTCGCCCTGGATGCGGACGCCCGCCCCTACCTGCCCAAGATCACCGCACCCGTCCTGTGCCTGTATCCGCAGAAAGGCGCGATCGCCAACGACGAACAACAGAATGCCCTGAAGACGCTGGTCAAGGATCTCGACCTGCGCCAGGTCGGCACCACCTTCCACATGATCCAGCACATCGTGCCGGAAGAATGCGTGGAACAGGTGTTGGCGCATATCGAACGGCACAGCCAGGCCACGAACCGAAGCCCTGCCTGAGGCACGATCTGAAGCATGGTCCGACGCACGATCCGGCGCCCAGCCGACGGCGTCCTTAAGTCGATGGGCGCGACACGGCGCCCATCTGCATCAAATCCACAAGAAAACATTCAGCAGTCGCGGGAGACACACAAATGCGTACCTTCAAACTGGCCGTCGGCGCGACGGCACTTGCGATCGCCTGCGCCACGCCGGCCCTTGCGGCGAACACGCCCATCACCATGTACGTGCCGTTCTCGGCCGGGGGATCCACGGACATCCTGGCACGCGTGATCGCCAAGGACATCGGCGAGGCGCTGGACAGCACGGTCGTGGTCGAGAACCGGCCTGGTGCGGAAGGTTTCATCGCGGCCCGCCAACTGAAGACGGCCAAACCCGACGGCAATACGGTGATGCTGGTGACAACCAGCGTCTATGCCATCAACCAGGCCATTTTCGAGAAGACGCCCTACGACTCCGGCAAGGACTTCGCGACGGTGAGCGTCATGGCGTCCTCGCCCAATGTCTTCCTGGCGCCTGCCAATTCCAAGTACAACTCCATCAAGGATCTGGTCGACGCGGCGCGTGCCAAGCCCGAGGGCGTGTTCTACGGCACGGGCGCGACGATGCACCTGCTCAATTCCAAATGGCTGGAAGCCTTGTCCGGCACCAGGATGGCGGGGGTCAACTACAAGGGCAGCGCGGCGGTTTATCCCGATCTGATCTCCGGCCGTGTCGACTTCATGGTCGATCAGCCGCTGTCCTCGATGTCCTTCATCCAGAGCAAGCAGTTGAAGGTGTTGGCCGTCACGTCCGAAAAGCGTTGGCCGCAAATGCCGGACGTGCCCACGATGGCTGAACAGGGCTATCCCACCTTTTCCACCACGTCGTGGTGGGCGCTGATTGCGCCGGCCGGCACCCCGGTCGAAACGCTGAACAAACTGCACGATGCCGTCAGCAAAGGCCTGGCCAAGCAGGACACGCAAGAGAAGATCAAGCAGATCGGCGCTGACATCACCAATATGTCCCTGGAGGAATCGCAAGCCTATACGGCCAGCGAACTGCTCAAGTGGAAATCCATTGCTGACTCGGCCCACGTCAAGCTGAGCAACTAGGAAACGGAACGAGCCGGTGCTGAAGTTATCCGCCAATATCTCGCTGCTGTTTGGTGAGCTGCCGTTCCTGGCTCGCTTTCAGGCGGCCGCCCAGGCGGGCTTCGCCGCCGTCGAAGCCATGTATCCGTACGATCAGCGCGTCGAGGACATGGCGCGCGAACTGCGCGTGCATGGCCTGACGCAATCGGTGATCAATCTGCCGCCCGGCAACGCCGCCGCCGCGGAGAAAGGCCTGGCCGTGCTGCCGGGCCGGGAGCGGGATTTCGACGCATCCTTGGAACTGGGACTGGAATACGCCCAGGGACTGGGATGCGAGCGCGTGCACCTGCTCACCGGCAATCTGCCTGAGTCGATGACCTTGCAGGACGTGCGGGGCTTGCTCCTACGCAACATCGAGCGGGCAGTCAGGTTCTTCGAGCCGCATGGCATCATCGTGTTGCTCGAACCCTTGAGTCTGCAAATGCTGCCGCGTTATTCCTTGCCGCGCGTGGAAGACGCCATTGCGCTGATCGAGGACATCGGGTCGCCATCCCTGCGCCTTCAGTTGGACCTGTATCACACGCAGATGGAACAGGGGAACCTGGCGGCCTTGATCGAGCGCTACGAATCGCACATCGATTACATTCAGATCGCCGGCGTGCCGGGGCGGCACGAACCCACCGTGGGCGAGATCAACTATGGCTATTTGCTGGAGCTGTTGTCGCAGCGTGGTTTCCAGGGATGGATCGGGTGCGAATACGTGCCAAGGGGCGACACGCTGGAGGGGCTGCGGTGGGCGCATGAGTGGGGCTTGTTGCCGCAGCGTTGATGCGGGATCGGGAATCAGGATCGGAATCGGGATTGCAGAGATGACCTACATCGCCACTGAAGCGGCGCCCTTGTGCCTGGTGCCGGATGACCGCTACACCCCTCCGTCATTTCGTCTGCCGGCGCTGTCTTGCGATGCGCACGCGCATGTCGTGTCGGCTGATACACAGGCGTATCCGCTCGTGGCGAATCGGAGCTATACGCCGGTCTCCACGCCGGAAGCCGACTATATGGCGATGCTCGATGCGACAGGCATGACGCGTGGCGTACTGGTGCAGATCAGCGTGTATGGGACCGACAACCGGTATATGGTTGAAGTGCTGCGCAGACACCCTGCGCGTCTGCGAGGCATTGCAGTCGTCGCGCCCGATGTGTCGGAGCAAGAGCTGACGGCGCTGCACGAAGCCGGCGTGCGAGGCTTGCGCCTGAACGTACTATTCGGTGGCGGTGTAGGCTTCGACGCCATGGAGACGCTGGCCGCGAAAATCGAGCAGATGGGCTGGCATCTGCAGCTACTGGCCGATGCAAGGCAGTTTGTGGATCTCATGCCACGATTGACCCGGCTGACGCTACCTGTCGTCGTCGACCACATGGGCCACATGCCTGTTGAATGTGGCACCGACCACGCTGCCTTCAAGGCGATGAAGTATTTGATGGTGAATCACGGCTGGTGGGCCAAGTTGTCGGGCGCATATCGGGTCAGCGGCCAGGACGCCGACGGCCACGACATCCATTGCGCCAAGGTCACGGAATGGGCTCAGGCCCTCGTCGACGCCGCGCCCGACCGTCTCGTATACGGCAGTGACTGGCCGCACGTCGCCACCAGCCCCATGCCGGATGCGGGAGTCCTGCGGAATCTGCTGGCGACCTGGATTCCAGACGAGGAAACGCGGCAGAAAGTGCTGGCCGACAATCCGGCCAGGCTGTATCAGTTCTAGTTCTACATGCGGCATGAACGGACAATGAGCAGAACCTCACACCGCGCCCGTCTGTCGGCATGATGTAACACGCACCTCGTGGCCGCACGCTACTTTATGCCTGCTTGTTTCCTGTTATTGCCAGCCATTCTTACTCGTCGAACGCTACCTTCGTCACTCTCCAATTCGCGATTGCGCTTACCCGTCGGTTAAACTTGGCTACCTCAATGCCGACGGAACTGTCGATGCCACTGAATGCCAAAAAGAGGGTCTACGACAAGGGAGATCGGAGACTCAAACACGTCAATACCAAGCCGAGTCCTGCATTTGAGATCGTCAATGGCAATCCGAAGCGGGTGATCGGCAAATGCCCGAGTGGCATGACCTCCACGCTTCTCGACACGTTAGTGAATGAAGCGATTGCCCCTTACGACCTGCCGGCCGGCGCGGCATTTCACAAGCGCCTATATGTGATTCACGAGGGGGCGATCTACGAGGCGCAGTCAAGTGATCATGGGAAGTCGTACCATGGCTACCCTTATAAAGGAAAGCTTTCCTCCGGATTGATCGAAAGATTACGCGAGATGGCAAGATTCAAAAAATGCTCTGATGAATATGAGCGATGGGTTGACTCGCATATTCAAAGGCACGGGAGATAAAAATGAATCTACCGAAGCTTGAATTCCACCTCGATTGGCTGGATGAAAATGCAGCGTCCCTAGTGAATTTTTCAGTCACTCTCGGAGATAAGTTCATTTGGCCAGTGGAAGGCGACAGCACCACTGACTTGGAAGTCTTTGCCGACGACATCCTTTCCTTTCTTACAGAGAATTGGCACTGCATCCTCTTGGAGCAGACTTATCCCATTTACAACGCGACTCGCCCCAGCCTCCTTCGGCCAATGGCAAGCGTAGCTTGGGAACAAAATGAGGAAGTGGATGCTGAAGCAGAAGATCTGCGGATCGAAGAATTTGAACGATCTCACAATCTCGCTTCGTGTTTCGCCGGCATGATGGACGTTCCTGCGTTTTGGCTCATGCGCCACGACAGAGTGATCCTCGTGGAAACCGATAAAGGCCATTGGCGGCTCCCCTTGAAGGAAGTCGAAGCATCTCTTTGTTCCCTTGGCGATGCGATTGCAACCAGGCTTTCCCACGATCCCAAATTTTCACACCTGATCGACACCTGGGGTCGCAGATCAGACAAAGATCCAATCACATTATTAGCAACCGCCACGAGCATACCCGCCATGTCGGCACAGAAGCTTGTCGACGCCAATATCTTACGGATGCCGGTCGACTTTGCAGATGCAGCCAATGATGACGATGAGCTTCGGATAGCGGCACGCGTTACTGGCGCGCTCAGCTTGACCCAAGTGTCCAACATCCTGGAAAAAGCGAAGAGCGTTCGCCCCGGTCGGAGCGGCATGCTGCGACAAATCAAAGATGCAATTGCTCCTGCGTTACATGTCTCGCCATCTTTACCCTACCGCAAGCCCTATGACACGGGCATTGACGTCGCAGTTAGAGCCCGGGAGTTTTTGAACTACAGCGCCGCGCAAAGAATCGATCTCGAAAAAGCGCTCTTGGATTTGCATATTCCGCTGACATGCGCCTCAGATCTGCCTAACGCGTTCAAAGGACTGGCAATCTGGGGAAAAGATCATGGCCCGGGGATCGTGGTGGCCGTCCGCGAACAAAAGGATCCGTGGGTCAGCGGTTTTTGCCGCGTGACCATCGCTCACGAACTCGGACACCTTCTCATGGACGGCGATCATGCAATTGGGGCGGTGGATGTTCTACGCGGGCGTGTCCCGTCCCATGTCGAACAAAGGGCGAAGTCCTTCGCTGGCGAGTTCTTGCTTCCTACGAAAACAGCGATAGAAGCTTGGCAACGTGCCAAACACCCGCGCGACCACGAAAACATCAATAACCTTCTCGCAAGATTACAGCGCACCTACGGCGTGACAAAGTCGGTCGCGGCGTGGAAACTGCAGCACGGGCTCAGTGCGTTGGACGTTGATTTATCTGACGTCTTGGACGAAGTCGCGCCGGAGCGCTAAGAAGATCAGTGTCATCGCGGTCCAGTGCATCGCTTGTTCATTGGAAATTCTCTTTCGTACTGGTTATGAATCGGCCGTCACCGGCCGATTGTGATGCTGCGTAATTCGCGATGTGTCGGGCGTGAGCCGTCAGGCCGGATTCATGGCTGAGAAGAGACTGTCGAAGTTGCCGTCGCGATCTGCCCAGCGGCGTGGCAGGTCGCGCTCCAGCAGGATTTCGCCGCCTGGGGTGGCGCCTGCTTCGAGCAGCCGGAAAACCTCCGCGACGTAGTCATCGAGCGGCATCGCGCGTGGATCGTCGAGCTGATGCGCGCCGGTGAGCGTGGTTTGCACATAGGGGGGCGACAGCTCCAGCACTTCTACAGGGACATGCCGCAATTGGTGGCGCAGCGACTGCAGCCACGAATGCAGGAACGCTTTCGTGGCGCAGTAGGTAGGGAAATCCGCGCGCGGCACGAAGGCCAAGGCGGAACTCGTCGCCAGGAACGCCGCGTCGGCTTTGCCCTTGATCAGAGGCAACATCGCCGCCGCCGTGCGTAACACGCCCAGGATATTGGTCTGCACGATGGCTTCGGCGTCAGCCGTGGTCCAGCTGTCGGCGCGCATGTCTTCGGTACGTGAGATGCCAGCATTGGCAATGACCACGTTGAGTTCCGGAAAGTCTTGGCGCAGTCTGGCAGCGAACCGCGGTACGGCGTGGTCATCGGCCAGATCGACTTGCAGTGCGGCCAGGCCAGGCCGGGCGGCACTGATCTGGTCGAGCAAGTCCTGGCGACGTCCCGTCACGATGACACGATTACCGCGATCGTGGAACGCTTCGGCCAGCGCGCGGCCGATACCGCTGGTGCCGCCGGTGATGAGTATGGTGTTTCCGGTGAGTTTCATAGGCTTGAACGGCGTCGTGAGTCATCGGGAACTACCCTGCTGGGCTCCTCCCGAATTGGACGCGTTGGATGACGGTAACGCCTACGGCAGCTTGGAGAAAGCTGCGGGTGAAAGTCTAGCCGGAATTTCCAAATCTGGTCAACGGGGAAGCGGCAATCTCAAAGCACTCAGGATGCGGCTCTGGTACGCAGGCCAGTCTCCTGCAGAATTCTCAATTGCGAGTTTGGTTACCGGTAGCCGATCATAAAGATCGTCAGTAAGGTGCCGGTAATCACGGTACAAGGAAATCAGCCCTTCCAGTTCCTTGTACCCCCTCCGGACACAGTACGGTCCTCTCAGCTTCCAGTTCACCTGATAGCTGACCCACTCAGGGCCGCGCTCCGTACAGACAGTTCGAACGGCTTTCTCGACATCTTCCTGCCAAAGATAGACTATCAGGGGATCAAGCGGCGCCAGGACCGCGGCTAACGCCTTCACACAATCGGAAATTAGCGCCAAGTCTGCTTCCATCACGAGCAGATGGGTCAAGTCACCATGGAACAATTGCCCGTCAAACACGGGGACTGCGGAGCCGTTCTTCGTGGCGTCCACAAACGCAGCCCAGCGCGCCAGTCCGCGCGAGGCAAGATGCTGCGGCGTAGTGTCCTTCCACGGCTCGAACCAATTTTCGAGTTCGTCCGTCGCCCGCACGGGGTGCGGGTCAGTCCTTTCATGTATGGGCAATGCCATATGCCCGGAATCTTCCAGATTCTTAGCGATGAAGCGCATCGTCGTTGATTTTCCAGAACCCATAATGCCCTCGATAATGATCAATCGATGGGCGGGATTTTCTGGAAGAAGAGAGTGAGATAGGGTCGCCATTTTTGCTACGGGTGCGCTTTATCGACCGATTGCTTCCGCCGGCAGTGCAGTCTCTATTACCGCTATGCCTTCGCGATGAGTTTCGTATGCGGTTGATCCGGTCTGCCACGAAAGCACGCTGGTCAAAGCGGTATCGATGTACAGAGCAGCCGCACAATCGTCAATGGCAATCGAAAGCGGAATCAAGGACGCTCGATGCGCTGCATGCAAGGCCTCACGCCGCTCCGGGTCGCCGTTGTAGTGGACGGAACAAGCACCCGGCAGAAACCCCATGCAGTCGAGCAAGCGATAGGGGGTCCCCCACGAGTCAGTCAGCCCGGCCTCGAACCAGCACATCGCGCCAGCACTCATACCCGCAAGCAGCACATTGCTTTCCCAGGCCTCTTTCAAGACGGAATCGAGTTCCCATTCGCGCCAGACAGCGAGGGCAGACTTGGTATTGCCGCCGCCTACGAAAATGGCGTCCTGCTCGAGGAGCCTCGTGCGCAAGTCGGACAGCGCTATCGACCTCGAATCCGTCGATCGAAAGAATGCCAGATGAGACGTTTCACAGCCGAGATTGCCATAGGCCACGTGGAATTTCTCGAGATGTGGGGCAAGATCTCCACTTGCCGTACCTACAAAGCAGATGCGCGGTCGTTCCTTTCCGGTGAGACGAACCACATGTTCATCGATAGGAGATGGCGCATCCTCCATCAAGAAACCACCGCCACCAATCGCCAGGATACGTCGCATGCTTGCTCCAGTTGCCGACCGCCGGTCCCCGGTCCCCTCGCGATCGGTTGCGTGCTCGGACCCGTAATCTTCAACGAAATCGATTTCCTTGTCGAACGTCAATTCTCCCCGCAAGCCGATGGCTTTATAGAGGAGAACGGTCACAGCCTAAGCGGCTTGCGCATCCACTGGGCGCATGCGGCGCAGCTCGACGACCTGCGCTGCGCCTACGGCGCGAGCGCGCAACTGGCCACAGCCGGCGTCTACGTCCTGCCCCGCGCTATTCCTTACCTTGGCCAGCACACCGCGGCTGTGCAGGTAGCGGACGATTTCGCGGATGCGTTCGAGATCGGGGCGTTGGTAGTCATCCCCTTCGAGGCTATTGAAAGGGATGACGTTGAGCACGCCATATTTGCCCTTGAGCAGGCGTATCACCGCATCGAGTTCGTCGTTGCCGTCGTTGACGCCCTTGAGCAGGGTCCATTGGTATTGGATCGGATAGCCGATGTCGCGCGCGTATTTTTCGCCGAGTTCGACCAGTTCTGCCGGCGCGATTCTTGGCGCGCGCGGCAGCAGGTGCTCGCGCAGCTCGGCCTTGGTCGTATGCAGTGACAGCGCCAGTGCGGGTTTGACCCGTTGCCGCGGCAGGGCTTCGAACACACGCCGGTCACCCACCGTCGAAAACACCAGATTCTTGTGGCCGATATTGCCCTCGGTGCCGAGCAGATCGATGGCTTCGAGCACGTTGTCCAGGTTGTGCGCCGGCTCGCCCATGCCCATGAAAACCACCTTTTTCACGGCTCGCAGGCGTCGCGCCAGCACGACTTGAGCAAGGATTTCCATGCTCGATACCTGGCGGATCAATCCGCTCTTGCCGGTCATACAGAAACGGCAGCCTACCGCGCAACCGATCTGGGTCGAGACACAGAGTCCATCCCGTGGCAGCAGAACGCTTTCCACCATCTGCCCATCGCAGAGTTCGACGAGCAGGCGCGAGCCATCACTGCCGGCATGTTCCGAGCGGATGCGGGCAAGGCCGTCCAGCTCAGTCGTCAAGGCAGGCACGGCATCACGCAATGCCAGTGGCAAAAAGTCCTGGGAACTCCGCCGCCGCGTACCCGTATCCAGCGCCTGCCCTTGCAACCAGACGCGCACCAGCCTGCCCTGATGGACGGGTAGAGAGCCGAGAGCGGCAAGGCGCTGATGGAAGTCGGATATACGCATGGGGAACGGATTTTACTCCGCCGCCAGCACGGGTCGCGCACTATCGCCAACCCAGCGCAGGAGCGACATGCGTCAAGATCGATCCGATGACGTGTGCGCAGTATTCCACGCCTAGTTGATTGGGTACGGTCAGCAGTAGCGTGTCGGCTTCCGCGATTGCTTCGTCCTTGGCAAGTTCTTTCACGAGCGTCTCAGGTTCCGCGGCGTAATTGCGTCCGAAGATCGCCCGGATGTTGTCGTCGAGCATGCCGATCGTATCGTCACTCTTGGCATCGCTGCCGAAATACATCCGGTCCCGATCATTCATCAGCGCGAATATGCTGCGGCTGACCGACACGCGCGGTTCCCGGGCATGCCCGGCGTCTTTCCATGCCTGGCGATACGCGCGAATCTGTTCTGCCTGTTGAATGTGCAGCGGGCGGCCCGACTCATCGTTCTTCAGCGTCGAGCACTGAAGGTTCATGCCCATCTTGGCGGCCCAGACCGCTGTCGCATCCGAGCCGGATCCCCACCAGATCCGATCGCGCAGCCCTTCGGAATGCGGCTCGACGCGTAGCAGGCCCGGCGGGTTGGCGAACATTGGCCGCGGATTGGGTTCAGCAAAGCCCTCGCCGCGTAGCACCTCGTAGAAAACTTCAGTATGGTGCCGCGCCAGATCGGCATGGGTCTCGCCTTCGCCAGGCGCGTAACCGAAGTAGCGCCAGCCGTCGATCACCTGCTCACCGGAGCCGCGGCTGATGCCGAGTTGCAGTCGCCCACCGGCGATGAGGTCGGCGGCGCCCGCATCCTCCGCCATGTAAAGCGGATTTTCATAACGCATGTCGATGACGGCGGTGCCGATTTCGATGCGGCTAGTCCTGGCGCCGACCGCGGCAAGCAGTGGAAACGGCGACGCCAGCTGGCGCGCGAAATGATGCACGCGGAAATACGCGCCATCCGCACCGAGTTCCTCGGCGGCGACAGCTAGCTCTATGGATTGCAGCAAGACATCAGACGCCGAACGCGCGAGCGAATGCAGCGAAGCATTCCAATGGCCAAACGAAAGAAAACCGATCTTTTTCATGTCAACTCTTGCAAGCATGTTTGGGTAGGCGATGACGGTATCTTGCCCGATTCGCGTTGACGCCGCTTGGACTGGTCGTGGCGGCAGAGGCTGACGAAGGCCGTCTATTGCGAGTAAGGTACGGCATACAGGCCTTGTTCAGCACTCGGGCTTATGCCCCCAGCGGGAACCACAAGATCATGACGACACTTCATTCAGCAATCCGGCCGGCCCTTGCCGCGCTGGCGTGCGCATCGCTTTGCGCCTGCGCGGATACTCCGCCCCGCAAAGCCGATATGGATTATCAAAGCCGGCCGGTTCCCACCTCGCAAAGTGCAAGCAGTCCGCCTGGTTATTCAGGGAAGGGCTTGAGCATACAGTCCGGCGAGGGGGAAAAGTTGAACCTTCCGTGGTTCATCCGGGATACCCAAGACTGGATCAACAGCAACTGAGTCGGACTTGCCCGGTTCAAAATTGCTTGACGCGTTCGGCGCGCCTTCTCGGCGCCCTTTCTTATCAAACGTCCACTGTCGCTTTCCCAGGCCATGAACATCTTGAACGACTTGCCCAAGCCGGATGACCTGAATACCAAGGCAAAGGCCCTGGCCATTCTTGACGCCATCTATTGCCAGGAATGGGACATGAGATATTTCAGCCATAACGCCAGGTGGGCTGAAAATCAGCAAATGAGCTCGATGCGCAATGGCGAGGGCGATGATTACTTTCTCATCCACGCGCCTTATGGATGCGCCATCAAAGGCGGCTTTTCCGGGAGCAGGATCGCGGCCGGCGGCGCTTTCTTCAAAAACGTAGCCCGACAGATTCCCCCACGCTTCGCCGAGTTCCTGGCCGAACCCGCGTTCTCCATGGACCAGGCGTCGTTCGTGCTGTGGTTCGACGAAGACGCGCAGGCGTGGCGTGCAGCGGCGTCGAACGATGCACCTGGCGGTGCCGATGATGGCGGTCAGGCGGAGCTGCTCAAGTGGCTTTGCGAAGGGCCGGGGTTCTACCAATCGTGGGCCGAGAAATACTACGGCGTGGACATCGACCTCGCGTTGGTGAACCGTGCGTTCAACCACCAGCCCATTTCGATCGCATACATCGAATCGCTGAACATTCCCATCGATCGGGCCACCCTGGCCGCCGACATCGAAGAGATCGGCTTTCCATTCATGAAGTAAAAGGAACCAGGTAACCGGAACGCATGAATAAATAAGCGGGACGCAAAAAAGCCGGCGCGAGGCCGGCTTTTTAACTTCGGAATTCCTGGTGGGCGGTACAAGTTTCGAACTTGTGACCCCTGCCGTGTGAAGGCAGTGCTCTACCACTGAGCTAACCGCCCGAAGTGAGACAGCGAATATAGCACGGATTTTTGCGGATCGGCAAGCGCTAGTGAAAAATCACGACACGATCGTCAGGATCGAGCGTCGACGGGAAACATTTGTCAGGCTGGCTTTATCAGAACGGCGCATCTCTGCCGCAAGGGTCCGCGGGAACATCCGCCTGCGCCCCCGTCGCGCCCATTCGACCCATCACGCCGCGGGCGCAGCCTCCGCGGCCGGCGGCAAGGGATCGTACGTGCGCCAAACGCTGGCCCCGCCTACGGATTTGTCCAATACCAGCAGATACTCCTGATGCTCCGCCAGCTCTTCCGGGCTGGCCATCAACACCGGCAGGCCAGACGCGTCGAAACGGGCCAGGACTTCGCGGCCGGTCTGGGCGCTGTCACCGTCATCATCGACTTCGATCAGCAAGGCATCCTGGCCGCGCGTCATCGCCAGCCAGACTTCGCCCAACAGTTGGGCATCCAGCAACGCCCCGTGCAGCGTGCGATGCGCGTTGGAAATACCGTAGAAGTCGCACAAGGCGTCGAGCGAATTGCGCTTGCCGGGGCGCTGTTGGCGCGCTTCCATCAGCGAGTCGGTGATCTTGCCGCAATAGTCGGCCATCACGGGCTTGCCCAGACGAGCCATCTCCGCATTGACGAACTTGGTGTCGAACGCGGCGTTGTGAATGATCACCTCGGCGCCACGCATGAACTCCATCAGTTCATCGGCAACCTCGGCGAAACGCGGCTTGTCGGACAGGAACTCGGTGGTCAGGCCATGCACCGCCAACGCTTCGGGATCGCTGTCGCGGTCCGGGTTGAGGTACACGTGCATGTTGCGGCCCGTGACCGTGCGGTTGAGGATTTCTACACAACCGATTTCGACGATGCGGTGGCCCTGGGCGGGATCCAGCCCGGTGGTTTCAGTATCGAAGATGATCTGGCGCATGGAGGCAATGAAGTGGCAAAAACGGCAAGGCGACAGTGTACGCCACGCCCAGGCCCTGCTCCCAACACGCTACATCGCCTCATTCCCGGCGTGACTGCGGCCTCAGCCCGCTTCAGGCGCCCGTGCGCGATCCTGCCGCCGTGCCTCATCCACGCCGCGATTGGCCAGCAGATCGGCCATCTCGTTACCCGGATCCCCAGCATGCCCGCGCACCCAGCGCCACGTCACATCGTGACGCTGCACTTGCTCGTCAAGCAAGCGCCACAGATCGGCATTCTTCACGGGCTTCTTCTCGGCCGTGACCCACCCGCGCCGCTTCCAGTTGGCCAACCACTCGGTCATGCCCTTCATCACATACTGCGAGTCGGTATGGATGGTGACGCTGCAAGCCTTGTTCAGCACCCCCAGACCCTCGATGACGGCCGTCAATTCCATGCGGTTGTTGGTGGTCGACATCTCGCCCCCATGCATGGTCTTCTCATGCGTGCCCGCACGCAGCAATACGCCCCACCCTCCGGGGCCAGGATTGCCCTTGCAAGCGCCATCAGTCCAGATTTCCACTTGGGGCGGGGCCGCGCCAGGCCGGGCCGCGCTAGGCTGAGCGTCAGTAGTCAAAACGAGAATTTCCAGTCATATCGAAAGATGTAGCCGCGCATGATACGCGCAGCCGTGTCAGCGCTTGCGCCGACACCAAGGCCGATAACAATGCGAACATCGAGGCCAATATCAAAGCCAATACCAGGGACAACGCCAACGCGTTGCTCCAATCAAAGATCGCCCACCCGATGAGCCACCACTGAAGCCGCCGCCGGCGCCTTGCGCTTCTGCTTCCATGCCGGCCCGATCAAACGCATGCTGGCGACCCGCTTCACGGCCGACACGACGTAAACCGCCCCGCCTACCGCCCACCACCGATCCCCGGCCGACTCCATGAATTTCCAGCGATCCAGCCAGATATTGGTCTGGCAAGCCGGCGCATAGCAGCCGAAACGCCCGCGATCCACCTCGAAGGACAGCAGCTTGAGCCAATCCTTCACCCGCGCCAGCGATACTTGCGCCGACGGCGCATGCGGCAGCCACGGCTCCATGCCCGGCATGCGATTACGCGCGCCCCACAGGCTCCAGGGATTGAAGCCGGATATCACCACGCGCCCTTCCGGCATCAGCACACGTTCCACTTCGCGCAGGACCTCGTGCGGTGCGTCGGTACATTCGAAGGCATGCGGCAGGATCAGCAGGTCGATGCTGCCGGACTCGAACGGCAGCGCCTGCGGATCCGCCACCGTGCAGGCCTGCCAGCGCGCAGCCACCTCCGGCTCGGGCATGACTTCACCCACATAAGCCTTGAACGGCATGCGGTTCGCGCGCAGCAGATCCAGCTCGGCCAGGCCCACCTGCAGGGCATTGAAACCGAAGACGTCCGCCACCACCGCATCGAACTGAGCCTGCTCCCAGCGCAGCGCATACTGGCCCGGTGGTGTCTCGAACCACTCGGCCAGTTCTACAATCGGCGCAATTTCTTCTGCCACGCTTTGGATTCCTTAGATCATGCAAGCTACCCACGCCCCCGCTGGCGTCGGCGCCCAGGGTCCCGCCATCCTGCCGCTGCCGGCCTTCGCCGACAACTACATCTGGCTGCTACGCAATCAGGGTCTGGCCGCCGTGGTCGACCCCGGCGACGCAGCCCCCGTTTTCGATGCACTGGAAAAACAGGACCTGCAACTGCGCGCCATTCTACTCACGCATCACCACGCCGACCACGTGGGCGGTGTGCTGGAGTTGTCCCGCGCCACCGGCGCCGTGGTGTATGGCCCCGCTCTTGAAACATTGCCGCACTGCGACTTTCGCTTACAAGAGGGCGATCGGGTGCAACTCCCTGAGCTGGATCTGGACCTCGATGTGCTCGATGTTCCCGGTCACACCGCGGGCCATATCGCCTATTGGGGACGCGCCGCCGGCGTGACGCCCGCACTGTTCTGCGGGGATACCCTGTTCGCGGGTGGCTGTGGCCGGCTATTCGAAGGAACGCCCGCACAAATGCATGCATCCTTGGAAAAATTCGTAACATTACCGCCTGAAACACAAGTTTTCTGCGCTCACGAGTACACTCTGGGCAACTTGCGCTGGGCATCGGCCGTAGAACCCGCCAACCGCACCCTGCATCAGTGGTATCAGCGGGCCCAGCAACTGCGCGAACGAGGTCTTCCCACCCTGCCCTCTTCAATAGGCCAGGAGAAGGACACCAATCCCTTCCTGCGCACCCAGCAAGTTGATGTTGCCAAAGCTGCCGCAGTTCAGGCTGGGCGTTCACTAACCTCGCCGGTCGAAGTATTTGCCGTACTTCGGGAATGGAAGAATAACTTCAAGTGATCTGACTGATGAAATTGCTCCGACTGATTGTTCCCCTGCTCTTTGCCGTATTGGCGGGTTGCGCGGGAACAGCGCCGAAACAGAACCTTTCTGACGCCGATTCCAAGCAGCCTGGATATCCCAATCGATATGTCGCCGCGGTGACATCGCGCACCGTCGACCTGACGCACCCCGCGCGCGACGTCTGGGACCGTATCCGTCGTGGCTTCGCCATCCCCAATCTGAATACGCCGCTGTCGCAGCAATGGACCGAGTATTACGCGTCGCATCCTGAAGCCATGCAACGCATGGCCGAGCGCGCGGGCAAGTACCTTTATTACGTTACCGACGAAATCAACCAGCGCGGCCTGCCTACCGAACTGGCGCTGCTGCCCTTTGTTGAAAGCGCCTACAACCCGAAGGCGCTGTCGCGTTCGCAAGCCTCGGGCCTGTGGCAATTTGTGCCCGCGACGGGCACGCACTACAACCTCAAGCAGGACTGGTGGCGCGACGAACGCCGTGACCCGATCGCGTCGACCAATGCGGCGCTCGATTACCTGAGCAATCTGTTTGAAATGCAGGGCGACTGGTACCTGGCGCTTGCCTCCTACAACTGGGGCGAAGGGTCGGTGCAGCGCGCCATGGCCAAGAACGCCGCCGCGGGTTTGCCGACCGACTACCTGTCGCTGTCGATGCCCGATGAGACCCGCAACTACGTGCCCAAGTTGCAGGCCATCAAGAACATCATCGCCGACCCCGCCAAATATGCGGTGGTACTGCCGCCGGTGGGCAACCAGCCCTACTTCGCCACGGTCCAGAAGAATCAGGACATGGATGTCGAAGTCGCCGCCCGGCTGGCTGAAATGCCGGTGGATGAGTTCAAGGCCTTGAATCCATCCTTCAACCGCCCCTTGATTCGCGGCGAACACGCATCGTCGCTGATTCTGCCGGCTGACCGCGTCGCCATCTTCAACGCCAATATCGACGCCTACAAGGGCCAGCTGTCCAGCTGGAAGGTGTATAGCGCGCGGCGCGGCGAGTCGTATGCCGCCATCGCCAAGCGTTTCGGCGTGACCGAAGCCACGCTGCGCCAGGTCAATGAGATTCCGTACAAGCAGAAGTCGGCCGTGGCGCAGAATCTGCTGGTGCCGGGTGGCGGAGGTGTGCAAGTGGCGTCGCTCGATATGTCGGCGGGCGCCGAACGCGCCGAGATCAAGCCGGCGGTGGCACAGAGCCAGGCCCGCCTGGCCTCGGTCAAGCCCAATGCCGCCAAGCCCAACGTCCGCCAGCACAAGGTGCGCAATGGCGATACCTTGTTCTCGCTGGCGCGTCAGTACAGCACTTCGGTGGACGCGCTGCGGGCACTGAATAATCTGAAGGGTAATAACCTGAAGGTGGGCAGCACGCTGCGCGTGCCGGGCACCGACGTGCGGGGCTGATACCTACCGAGCTATACCCCGCCCTTGTGCGGGAGATACGGCCCGATCCGCCACCGGCGATCGGGCCGTGTGTATTTTGGAGCCAGGGAAAGCGCCGGGGTAGCACCCAGCGGTGGCAGTGGCCCGGCCTACGCCGGCGCGTCGACCGGGTAGTCGAACACCAGCACGCCGCCTTGCGGCGCCAGCAGCGGGCCGACGAAAGCCTTGAATGCATCATGATGCGGATCGAAATGCGCCGGGTCATTCACAATGGGCTTGCCGACGTAATAGTTACGGTCGCCAGCGGATTTGAACGCCACGGTGAAACCCTGCTCGAAGCCCAGGCCCACCCCCTCCATGCTGCTCTGATAGCCCGAGGTGATGGAAAGAATATAGGGTGCGCCGGCTCCGCTGCGCTTTGATTCGCGCAGGGCCAGGAAGCGGCGCTGTACCTCGCGCTTCTGCTCCATCGTCACCTCCGGCTTGTACTTGAACAGCACCACGTGCAGCAGCAGGCCAGGTTGAAAACCTTCACTGGTAAATACATCATCAGGCGGACGCGCGGTCATGGAATCTCCGGCTACGGCGGTCGTTGTCAGCAGGCTGGCGGGGATGGCGGTAATGGACAAGCGGCTCAACAGGGAAGCGGCGCCGCCTTGCAGCAAGCGGCGTCTCATATCGTACATGGCAGGGTGACTCCAGAATGACCGGACCAGCCCGATCGCCCGCCGTTATAGCCGTCCCCAGGACGCTGCCACCATCAGATATATCTTCCTCTTCCCTGCCCCGCCGCCAAGCTTCTCCACATAACCTAAAATGGCGGTTTTCCAGATCCGTCATCAAGGACCAACCATGGGTTTTCTCGCCGGTAAACGCATTCTCGTCACGGGCGTCCTGTCCAACCGTTCGATCGCCTACGGCATCGCGCGCGCCTGCCATCGCGAAGGGGCCGAACTGGCCTTCACCTACGTCGGCGAGCGATTCAAGGACCGCGTGAGCGAGTTCGCCGCCGAATTCGGCAGCAAGATCGTGCTGGAATGCGACGTAGCCGAAGACGCACAGATCGCCTCCACCTTCGACAGCCTGGCCCAGCACTGGGACGGCCTGGATGGCCTGGTGCACTCGATCGGCTTCGCGCCGCGCGAGGCCATCGCCGGTGACTTCCTGGAAGGCCTGTCGCGCGAAGGTTTCCGCGTCGCCCACGACATTTCCGCCTACAGCTTCGCCGCCATGGCCAAAGCCGCGCTGCCGCTGATGAAGGACCGCAAGGGGTCGGTATTGACGCTGACCTACCTGGGCGCGGAACGCGTGGTTCCCAACTACAACACCATGGGTCTGGCCAAGGCTTCGCTGGAAGCCAGCGTGCGCTATCTGGCCACGTCGCTGGGCCCCCTGGGCATACGCGCCAACGGCATTTCCGCCGGCCCCATCAAGACGCTGGCTGCCAGCGGCATCAAGGACTTCTCGTCCATCCTGAAGTACGTCGAAGCGAATGCACCGCTGCGCCGTAATGTCAGCATCGACGATGTCGGCAATGTGGCGGCTTTCATGCTGTCGGATCTGGCCAATGGCGTGACCGGTGAAATCACGCACGTGGATGCGGGGTTTTCCACCATCGTTCCCGGGATGGAGTAAGCAGTAGCGCTGTTGGTAGGGATTTTTTTGAGGATGGGGGGTACCCCCATCGCCCCTTTCCTGGCTCCCGCCCTTTGGCGACGCCGAGGATGTTCGCCCGGCTGTCCGCAATTACGCTGTTGGCCGTGTGCGCTGCGTGCACTGCTTGCGCTCCGTACACATAGGACGATGGAAGGCCGCCCAAATGTAGTGCTCCCGAAAGTTGCACGTTGATCCAACCTTGGGGGCAGTTCAAAAGGCGGCCTTTTGCGTGCTCAAGCCGTCGGCGCGAGTTCCGTCGAGACCTGCACGTCGGTCTGCGTCATCAGCTTGTGGATGGGGCAGCGGCCGGCGATGTCCAGCAGTTCCGCCCGTTGTTCATCGGTGAGATCGCCCTGCAACGTCAGCACGGTCTTCAGGCGATAGACACCCTTCTTTTCTTCCGCGTTGTCGCGCTGGATGTCGACGTCGATCGACATCAACGGGATACCCTTGCGCCGCGCATACAGGGTGACGGTCAGCGCCTTGCAGGCGCCCAGCGAGGTATCGAACAGATCATGCGGATCCGGGCCTTCGCCTTCCGGCGGCGGCATGTCGATGGGCAGATCGTGATCGTTGGCCGTGGCAGTGAATTGCAGGCCCTGCAAGGCGTTCTGGCGGATATGTATGGTCATCGCGGCTCCATGTGGACGATGGCGGCCACGGGTCGCGCGGCCGCCGGCATGCTTGCCCGTGCTTTTTAGCATTCATCGTGCCGCCGCGTGGGGCGCGCCATGGCGGGCCTGCCTCCAGACGCAGCCCACGGTGATAACCGCCGGGTCACCCCGGCCCCCTGCCGCCTCTGTCGGTCCGCGTGCGGATTCATGCTCGCGGCCAGCGTGCAGATCAGTCCGCATGCAGATCCATGCTCGCGGTCAGCGTGGAAATCAATCCGCATGCAGACCCATGCTCGCGGTCAGCGTGGAGAAGCGGTCGATATCGTTGTCGATCAAGGTCTGGAAGACTTGCGGCGAGCTGCGCGTCGGGCTGAAGCCCAGCTGCCGCAAATCGTGCTGCACGTCTTCCCGCCGCATGATGTCCGCCACGGCGGTGTTCAAGCGGTTGATGACCGCGGTGGGTGTACCCGCCGGCGCCAGCAAGCCGTGCCATTGATCCAGCGTGTAGCCGGGAAAGCCCTGCTCCGCCACGGTCGGTACGTCCGGCATCAATTCCGAACGCCGTGGTGACGTGACCGCCAACGCGCGCAGGCGCCCCGAGGCCAGGAACGGCGCGGCACTGGAGGCCGTGACGATACCCATGCCGACCTGGCTCGACAGCACGTCCGTCAACGCCGGTCCGCAGCCTCGATAGGGAACGTGCTGCAAGGCGCGCCCGCTGGAGCGACGCAACATTTCGCCGGCCAGATGCTGGGGCGTGCCGTTGCCGCAGGAAGCGTATGCCAATTGCGGAACGGATATCGACGGCTTGCCCGTGGCCGCGGGATCTTGCCGGCCGGCGCTGGCCAGCGCCTGCTCCAGGGTATGCAGCGGCGAAGCCGCCGGCACCACCAGCACCGAGGGTACGAACGCGACGTTGATGACCGCGCGCAGGTCGCGTTTCGGAGAGAACGGCAGATTGCGATAGACACCTGGATTGATCGCGTAGGAACTGTTGACCATCAGCAGCGTGTAGCCATCCGGCGCGGCTTCGGCGACCGCTCGCGCGCCCAGGTTGCCGCTGGCGCCCGGGCGGTTTTCGACGATGACGTTCTGGCCCAGTTCACGCTGCAATTCCGCACCCAGGCGGCGCGCCAACAAGTCGGTGCCGCCCCCCGGGGGAAAGGTCACCAGGATGGTGATGGGCCGCTTGGGAAAGCTCGCGGCCCCGGACGCGGCGGCTGCCGGCCCGGCCGCAGGCTCGGCCACGCCCAGCCGCAAGGCGCCCAGCGACAGGCCGATGGCGGCGATCACGAAGGCGCCCGCGGCACGCAGGCGTCGCCGCACCCGGGGCGGCTCGGGCGCGTTGGTGGCGCTGTGGGCGGCGCTGTTGGCGGCGTGCACCGCATCATCCTCGCGATCAGGCTCGATGGACATGATGGTTTCCTCAGGCGTCCAAGCCGATATCCAGCACGCGCGCGCTGTGCGTGATCCAACCCACGGCGATCAGGTCCACGCCGGTGGCGGCCACTTCCGGCGCGGTCTCCGGCGTGATGCGGCCGGATGCTTCCGTCACCGCGCGGCCCCGGCACATCTCGGCGGCCTGGCGCAACTCGTCCAGGCTCATGTTGTCCAGCAGCACGACTTCCACGCCCAGCGCCAAGGCCTCTTCCAACTGTGCCAGCGTGTCGACCTCCAGTTCGATGCGCACCATGTGGCCAACGGCGGCGCGGGCGCGTTCGATGGCATTGCGCACGCCACCGGCCAGGGCCACGTGGTTGTCCTTGATCAGGACGGCGTCATCCAGGCCATGGCGATGATTGCTGCCGCCGCCCACCCGCACGGCGTATTTCTGCACGGCGCGCAGGCCGGGCATGGTCTTGCGGGTGCAGGTGACGCGCGTGCCGTAGGCGCGGATGGCGTCGGCGATGCCGGCGGTGGCGCTTGCCACGCCGCTCAGGTGGCACAGGAAATTCAGCGCCGTGCGTTCGGCGGTGAGGATGCCGCGCGCGGGTCCCCGCAGCGTGGCGATATGGCTGCCGGCCTGCAGGCGCGCGCCGTCGCGCAGCACGGGCTGGAAGTCGATGCGCGCGTCGGTCAGGCGCAAGGCCAGGCGCACCAGATCCAGTCCGGCCAGCACGCCTTCCTGGCGCGCCATCAGCCGCAAGCTGGCCTGGGCGTCGGGCGGCACGATGGCATCGGTAGTGATGTCGCCCGCGCGCCCCAGGTCTTCCAACAAAGTGGCGCGCACCAGGGGTTCCAGCATGACATCGGGCAAAGGCGGCACGGTGCGCGGGAAAGTAGCGGTATCCAGGCTGAAAGCAGCGGTCATGATATTTATGCTCGTATTGAGTATTAATAAACCGAAAAAATCACGTGACGTTGTCTCCACCCAAGATCACGGATTTATGCTGGCTTTGAGCATAAGTCTGTCCGCTTCGTTTTGTCAACGACGATTCGTGAATCAGGAGATAACAGTGACGAGATCCCACACCGGAACTGGCGGCGGGTGTCGGCGCCTGCCGGTCAAACCGGATGCAGCTCGCGTGCCAGTGGCAGCTTGCTGCCGGAAATGGCCCGCTCCAACAGCACGTCGCGCCGGAAGCGGAACAGTTTGGCCGGTCGGCCGGCGCCGCCGCTAGCCATGCCGCCGGTTTCCTCGACCAGTTCCTGCTGTTCGATCAGGCGGCGAAAATTCTGCTTGTGCAGGCCGCGCCCGGCCAACGCTTCCACGGCCTGCTGCAATTGCAGCAAGGTGAACTCGGCGGGCATCAGCTCGAATACCACCGGCCGATATTTGATCTTGGCGCGCAGGCGCGCGATGCCGGTGGCAAGAATCCGTCGATGGTCGTGCCGCATGGCGGTGCCCGGCAAGGGCGCGACGGGCGGCAACGGCGGCAAGCCAGGAATGCCCTGCGCTTCCGGCACCAACCCCACCTCGAACAGCAGCTCGTAACGCTGCAACACCATGTCCTCGTTCCACGCGCCACCATGCAGGCCAAAGCTGATGGCCGCGCGGTCGGCGCGCCGCTGGCGCATGGCGGCATCATCGGCCAGCGCCACCCAGGCCGCCAGCCGTGGCTCGATGGCTTGGGCCATCAAGACGTCCGGCCCCTGGCGGCGGTCTTCCCACGGAAAATAGCGATACCAACTCTGCCAGCCCACACTGGCCACGCCCGTTTCTTCCGGCTCGCGCGTCAGCCCCAAATAGCTGACGGAGATGACCTGGGTATTGCCCAGATCAGAGCGGTCACGGTCGGCGAAGGTGTACAGCTGTTCGACATAGCCCAGGGGATGATGGGTCTGCGTCTCGACCCACGCCCGCAAGCCCGCCTGCAGCGACCGGTGATTGGGCTCGAACGGCCCCGCCGGCAACGCGCGCGCGTCCTCCGTGGTCAGCACTCGAGGCTGGCCATCGGTCACCGCGGCGAGCACGGCGACGAGTTCGGCGGCAACGGGATTTTCCATCGGCGGGTTCGGCGGCAAACTGGCCAGGCCAGGGTGTCGGGATTATACGGGGCCGGATGTGACGCGACGCCCCCAAGCCCCCACTGTTCCGTCTTCTGGAATGCAGAAACCGGGACCCGCCCCTTTTTCCCGACCGCCACCTCGGCGATCATCGTTGATTCGCGAATCGCATCCAGCGACTCGCCCATGCACGATTCACTGTGCACGATTCATTCAGCGAGGTGGTTTACATGGAATACCGACACTTGGGCGCATCCGGTTTCACGGTGCCCGTACTCAGTTTCGGGACCGGCACATTCGGCGGCAAAGGCGAATTCTTCCAGGCCTGGGGCAGCACCGACGTCGCTGAAGCACGCCGCTTGATCGACATCTGCCTGGAAGCAGGCGTGACGATGTTCGACACCGCGGATATCTACTCGCGCGGCGCCTCCGAGGAAGTCCTTGGCGCTGCCCTCAAGGGACGCCGGGACCAGGTCATCATTTCGACCAAGGCAACTTTCCGTTTCGACGACACGCCGAACAATGTAGGCTCGTCGCGCTTCCATCTGATCCGTGCCGTCGACAACGCGCTCAAGCGCCTGGGCACGGACTACATCGACCTGTTCCAGCTGCACGGCTTCGATGCCAAGACCCCGGTGGAAGAAGTGCTGTCGACCTTGGACACACTGGTGCGCGCCGGCAAGATCCGCTACACGGGCGTATCCAACTTCTCCGGCTGGCACCTGATGAAATCGCAAGCGGCGGCCGACCGCTACGGCTATCCGCGCTACGTCGCCAACCAGACCTACTACTCGCTGATCGGCCGCGACTACGAATGGGAGCTGATGCCGCTCGGCCAGGACCAGGGCGTGGGCGCGGTGGTGTGGAGCCCCTTGGGCTGGGGCCGCCTGACCGGCAAGATCCGTCGCGGCCAGCCGCTGCCGGCCAACAGCCGGCTGCACAAAACGGCGGACATGGGACCGCAGATGCCTGACGAATATCTCTATCGTGTGATCGACGCCTTGGACGAAGTGGCCGGGGAAACCGGCAAGACCGTGCCGCAGATCGCGCTGAATTGGCTGCTGCAACGCCCGACGGTCAGCACGGTACTGATCGGCGCGCGCGACGAAACCCAATTGCGGGCAAATCTGGGCGCCGTGGGCTGGAACCTGACCCCCGAACAGGTGGCGAAGCTGGATGCCGCCAGCAAGGTGGACCGCCCCTACCCCTACTGGCATCAAGCCGGCTTCGCGGAACGCAACCCCTTCCCGACGGAATAAGCCTGGCGCGCTTTCAGTGCATCCGCTCCGCGTGCGCAAATCAGCTCGCGCGAGTGGATGTCCCGGTCAGAAGGCCGCGGGGGCGCTCAGTCCCAACAGGGCATTCACCAACAGCTCCCGCAGGATCAATTCGTTGTCTTCCAGGTCGACCATGGCGCCGGCCCCGGCCAGCACCTTGAATTTCTGCGACAGTGGATCGCAGTTCGCCAGCAAATGCATGGCGGAGCCCCGCACGAACTCATAGCGCCAGATCAACTCGGCACGCTTGAACTGCGGCAAAGCGGCGGCCAGTGCGTCGATGAAGAGCTGCGCATAGCTATCCAGTTGGCGGGACACGAACAGGGTGTAGTCGCTGTCCGGCACTGCGCGCAAATGGTTCTCGATGCGTACGAACAGGCGCCCGCCGTCGGCGGATCGCTCGCACGCAACCAGCGGCCGCAACAAGGCCTCCAATACCATCGGGACCGGGATGGGCGCATTGCCGAACTGCCGGCGCGCGTCTTCCAGGCGCACGCGGCGTTCGATATTCACCGGCTCCAGCACCGCCAACAGTACCGACTTCACTAGCGCTTCCTTCGAGCCGTAGTAGTAGTGAATCGAGGCCACATTCACTTCGGACGCATCGCAGATATCGCGCACGGTCGTCGCCACCGGTCCTTTGCGGGCAATCAATTCCTTCGCCGCCCGCAGGATGCGGTCGGGGACCGGCATGTCCGCGGATGCCGCGTCGGTCAGCGCAATCGTCGAATCGGACTCGCCACGAGTTTCCGCCATGTCGTCCTCAATGAATCAATTGTTTTAATTTGTTTAAGGCGAAATTCTAAGCTTTTCAGCGCCCACCTTTCAAGTGACGTGAATACTGCATTGCAGCATTCGTATTTACCCCTACGAAACAACCATCTACAGAGGGAAACGTTGGACTAGGGCTTTCCATGATGCGATGTTTTTTCTGCATTTGCATATTGACGTTCGAAATCGGCCTACCTAGAATCAAACAACTGTTTAATTCGGCATTTACAGGTCAAGTAGTTGAAAACAGGGACTTGTGCACCTGCAGCACGCACATGAACCCAGACATATCAAGGGGCTTCACCGTGTCCGATTCAGTCATTTCCCGTCCCCCGGCGGGCTCATCCCGCTCGTCCGAATCTTGTGCATCCGCAGCAAAAACAAGTGTTTGCGACGCGGCCTCTCCCGAACTGACCTTGGCCGTGCTTGCCGCGCATGCAGGCATGACGCTCGCGCCGCCCCACCTGGCGGAGCTGGTCGATGCTTACCGCTACGTCGGTCCGATGCTGGGACGCATTCGCCGTGGCAATGCGCGGGCCGATGAGCCAGCCCACATCTTCGTCGCCAAGGCTTTCGATCAGGCAGCCTGAGACCTGAAACCGCGCGCCCGGCGCCGCGCTGGCGGTCCTCGGCTAATCCGCGCACCTCGCACCGTCCCAAGCAAGGCAACACGAAGCGCATCAGCGCGAAGGTTCTCGCATGCACACGGATCCGACTTTTCTGACCTTGGCTGAAGCCAGCCGCCTGATTGCCACAAAAGTGCTGTCTCCCGTCGAATTGACCGATGCGTGCCTTGCGCGGGCGAATGACGTCGACGGCGCCTTGCACAGTCTCATCACCCCCACGCCCGAACGGGCGCGCATCGAGGCGCGCCTGGCCGAAACGCAAATCATGCGCGACGGACCGCGCAGCGCGCTGCATGGCATCCCCTATACACTCAAGGACGTCTACGAAACCGCGGGCGTTCGCACCACCGGGCAGTCGCGCCTGCTTGCCGATAACGTTCCCGGACATGACTGCCATGCCCAGACGGCGTTGGCTGGCGCCGGCGGCGTGTTCCTGGGCAAGACCACCACTTGGGAATTCGCGCACGGCGGGCCATCCTGGGATGTGGTGGCCCCGCCCGCGCACAATCCCTGGAACATCGCGCGCCATCCCGCCGGCTCGTCATCGGGCTCGGGCGCGGCCATCGCCGCCGGGCTTTGCCTGGCCACAATGGGCACTGACACGGGTGGCTCCATCCGCATGCCGGCGGCAGCCTGCGGCATCGCGGGCATCAAGCCTACTTACGGCCGCGTCAGCCGCAACGGTGTGCTGCCCAATTCTTTCAGCCATGACCATGCCGGTCCGATGGCCTGGACCACCGAAGACCTGGCCATCCTGCTCGGGGTAGTGGCGGGCCACGACCCGCGCGATCCCGCCAGCGTCGACCTGCCGGTGCCGAATTATCGCGCGGCGCTCAACGGCGACGCGCGCGGCCTGGTGATAGGCGTGCCCTGGCATTGGCTGGATGAAGAAGTGCCGCTGTCGCCCGGCAACCGGCGGGCGTTCGAAGCAGCGTTGGAAGTACTGCGCGGTCTTGGCGCGACGCTACGGCCGGTGACTCTGCCCTCCCTGCTCGAATACAACGACGCGAAACGCGTCATCGCCATGAGCGAGCTGTACGCCATCCACGAAACGGACATGCGTATGCGGCCCGACCTGTTCGGCGCCAGCCTGCGCTATCGCATCATCTGTGGCGCGGTGCTGCGCGCCGAGGACTACATCCAGGCCATGCGCATGCGGACGCGGCTGGCGGCCGCCATGCAGGCGGTCTATCAAACGGTGGATCTGCTGGCCGTGCCCTGCACCGAGCCGGCCGGCAAGCTCGAACCCACTTCGCCGCACTGGATGTTCGAGGCACCGAACTACACCACGCCGTTCAATTCGGCCGGTAATCCGGCCTTGTCCATCTGCAATGGCTACGACGACGATGGCATGCCCTATTCGCTGCAGCTGGCGGGCCGGTTGTTCGACGAAGCCACGGTGCTGCGCGTTGGTGACGCCTATGAAAAAGCCACGCCGTGGCGCCAGCGCCGTCCCGACATCGCCAGCCTGAGCGCGCAGTCCGCAGCAGCGCTTTCTTAAACGCAACACCCGCATTGCCCGGCGCGCGCCGGGTTCAACGTCAAACCGTGTTTCGCTTCGGAGAACCATCTTGTTCCTGAAAAAACTTGCGCCTCCTCTCATGGCCGCCGCGCTCGCGCTGGCCCTGCCTACCGCCGACGCACGGGCGGAATCCGTGCTGCGCGTCGCCACCACCCTGTCCGATGTTCCCTTGACCACAGGCCAGGCCAGCCAAGGAGGCGAAGGCATGCGCTTCATCGGTTTCACCTTGTACGACGGTCTCATCAATTGGGACTTGTCGCGTTCAGACGTCGCCGCCAAGCTGCGTCCCGCGCTGGCCGAGAGCTGGTCGGTGGATGAGGCCACGCACACCAAGTGGACTTTCAAGCTGCGCCCCAACGTCAAGTTCCACGATGGCTCCGCCTTCACCGCCGATGCCATCGTATGGAACCTGGACAAACTGCTCAAGCGCGACGCGCCGCAGTTCGACCAGGCCCAGGCCACGCAGGCCAGCCAATACGTACTGAACATCGCGTCCTACCGTGTCATTGATCCGATGACCGTCGAAATCACCACCAAGTCGGCCGATGCCGTCTTTCCCTACCTGATCGCCGACGTCGGCATCTCAAGCCCGGCCCGCTACAAGGAGGTCGGCGGCGACTGGAACAAATTCGCCATGACACCGTCTGGCACCGGCCCCTGGAAGCTGGACAAGCTGGTCCCACGCGAACGCGCGGAACTCGTCCGCAATTCCAATTACTGGGACCCGAAGCGCGTGCCGAAAGCGGATCGCATGGTGCTGTTGATGATGCCGGATCCCAATACCCGCGTCGCCGCGCTGCTGTCCAAGCAGGTGGACTGGATCGAGGCCCCACCGCCAGACACCCTGCCGCGCCTGAAAGAAGCGGGCATGCAGATCGTCACCAACATCTATCCGCATAACTGGCCTTATCAACTGAGCTATTCGGAAGGCTCGCCTTTCCGCGACATCCGCATCCGCAAGGCCGCCAACCTGGCCATCGACCGCAAGGGCCTGGTGGAATTCCTCGGGGGCACCGCCATTCCGTCCGAAGGCATGGTGGATCCCAAGCATCCGTGGTTCGGCAAACCGACCTTCAAGATCCGCTACGACCCGGACGAGGCACGCAAACTGATGAAGGAAGCCGGCTATAGCCCCGAGCATCCGCTGCACGTCAAGTTCGCCATCTCGACCTCGGGGTCGGGACAGATGCAACCCCTGCCCATGAACGAATTCATCCAGGAAAATCTCAAGGCGGTCGGCTTCGACGTCGAACTGGAAGTGCTCGAATGGGAAGCGCTGCGCGCACGACGGCGCGCTGGTTCCGATGCGCCGGAAAACAAGGGCGTGTACGGCATCAACAACAGCTTCGGCTATTGGGATCCGGACATCGGCCTGATCGGTACGGCGTGGTCCAAGATGAAGCCTCCGGCCGGCTACAACTGGGGCGGCTTCAGCGACAGGGAAGCCGATGAACTGGCGGCCCAGGCCAAGGTGGAATTCGACCCCGCCAAGCAGGACGCCATTCTGGCCAGATTGCATGCCCGCATCGTCGACCAGGCCATGTGGATCTGGGTAGTACACGACCTGAATCCACGTGCCCTGGCACCCAACGTCAAAGGTTTCGTACAGGCGCAAAGCTGGTTTCAAGACCTGACGCCTGTCTACCTGCAGTAGGGATCGCGCCATGTTCAGATACTTCCTGCGCCGCCTGGCTTACACCCTGCCGATCGCGCTGGGCGTCACCCTGGTCTGCTTCGCCTTGGTGCATCTTGCACCGGGTGACCCCATCAGCGCGGTATTGCCGGAGAACGCGTCGGCCTCGGTGGTCCAGGAAATCAAGGCCGCGTATGGCTTCGATAAACCGCTGCCCCTGCAATATCTGATCTGGCTGGGTCATATCACGCAGGGCGACCTTGGCACCTCGATCAAGACCGGTCGACCGGTAGCGGCCGAAATCGGTCCGGCCATCGCCAACTCCATGCTGCTGGCGGCGGCGAGCATCTTCCTGGCTTTCGTGGGGGGATGCGCGCTGGGCGCCGTGGCCGGCTATACGCGGCGGCACGGCGTGGACCGTGCCGTGACGGCAGTGGCCGTGACCGGGGTGTCCCTCCCGCATTACTGGCTGGGCATGGTCCTTATCGTGTTCTTTTCGGTGGAGCTGCGCTGGCTGCCCGCTACCGGCATGGGCGGCCCGGACCTGGCGCACCTGATACTGCCTGCCGTGACGCTGGCCGTCATTCCCATGGGCATCATCGCGCGCTCGGTACGGGCCTCGGTCAGTGAGATCCGCCGCCAGGAATTCGTGCAGACGCTGTATGCCAAGGGCCTGCGGGGCCCGCAAGTCTTGCTGCACGTCGCCAAGAACGTGGCGCCCACCGTCATGGCGGTGATGGGCTTGCAGTTCGCGCAGATGCTGGGCGGATCCATCCTGGTGGAGACCGTTTTTTCCTGGCCCGGCACCGGCTTCCTGTTGAACACGGCCATCTTCACGCGCGACCTGCCCATCCTGCAGGGAACCATCCTCGTGCTGGCGATGTTATTCGTCTTCACCAACCTGCTTGTCGACGTGCTGCAGATGCTCGTCGACCCGCGCGTCAAGCGCGCCTGACAGGAGACCTCCATGCGCATGCAGACCGCACCGTCCACCGCGGCCGCCATCACCCCCGCCGCCGCGTTCCGCCGGCCGAGCCGCGGCTACTGGCACACCGTCAGGCGCCGCCTGTCGCGCGATCCCCTTACGCTGGGCTGTGCCGCCGTGCTGCTGTTGCTCGTCGGCATCGCCATCGCCGCGCCGTGGCTAGGGCTGGACGATCCCTTCAAGATGAGCATGATCCGGCGTTTGAAACCGCCCGGCTACCAGGGCCACCTGCTCGGCACCGATGAACTGGGACGCGACATGCTGGCGCGGCTGATCTTCGGCGCACGGCTGTCGCTGTTCACCGGCTTCGTGCCCGTGGTGCTGGCCACGCTGATCGGCGGCGGACTGGGCATCATCGCGGGGTTCACGGGCGGTCGTTGGAACATGGTCATCATGCGCCTGATCGACGTGTTCTACGCCTTCCCCTCGGTGCTGCTGGCAGTGGCGATTTCCGGCGCGCTAGGCGCCGGTCTGCTCAATAGCATAGTCTCGCTGACGCTGGTCTTCATTCCGCCCATCGCACGCATCGCCGAGAGCGTCACCACCCAGGTGCGCGAGCAGGACTTTGTCGAGGCCGCGCGCGCCACCGGTGCATCGGGTTGGCGCATTGTGCAGGGCCATGTGCTCGCCAATGTCACCGGTCCCATCCTGGTCTATGCGTCCAGCCTGATCAGCGTCAGCATCGTCATCGCTTCGGGGCTGAGCTTCCTTGGACTTGGCGTCAGCCCGCCCAACGCGGAATGGGGCCTGATGCTGAACACCTTGCGCCAGGCCATCTACGTCGCCCCGATGACGGCCATCTTACCCGGCATCATGATTTTCGTGACCTCGATGTGCTTCAACCTGATGAGCGACGGCCTGCGCGGCGCCATGGACATCAAGAACGGATAAGGAGAGTCACATGCTATTGCGCGCCAAGAAGCACGACCGATCCAAGGCCGCCCTCGCCGCCGCCACCCGCGACGGCGACGCGCTGCGCCTGCTGGACCGCGACAGCGGCCCCGATCCGCGCGATCGGGGTGGCCCGGCCCAGCCGATGTTGATCGTCAAGGACTTGCAGAAGCACTACGACATCGGCCGCACGGCATTGCGCGGCCCGCGCAGCGTCGTACGCGCTGTCGACGGCGTCAGCTTCGAGGTTGCCAAGGGCGAAACCCTGGGCATCGTCGGCGAATCGGGCTGTGGCAAGTCCACCACTGCCCGCCTGTTGATGCACCTGATCGAACCGGACGCCGGCTCGGTGATCTTTGACGGCGAGGAAGTATCCGACGTCCGGGGCATCAGCGTGCGCGACCTGCGCCGCAATATGCAGATGGTGTTCCAGGACAGCTACGCGTCGCTCAATCCGCGCCTGACGCTGGCCGACAGCATCGCCTTCGGGCCCGCCGTGGGCGGCATGCCGCGCGCGCAGGCACAGGCCCGCGCCTTGACGCTGCTGCGCATGGTGGGACTGGACCCCGAAAGCTACGCGCAGCGTTATCCGCATGAACTGTCCGGCGGCCAGCGACAGCGCGTCAACATCGCCCGCGCGCTGGCCATGGGGCCGCGCGTGCTGATCTTGGACGAGTCGGTGTCGGCGCTGGACAAGTCCGTCGAAGCGCAGGTGCTGAACCTGTTGCGAGAGCTCAAGCGCGACCTCGGCCTGACGTACATCTTCATCTCCCACGACCTGAACGTGGTGCAGTACATCAGCGACCGCGTGATGGTGATGTATCTGGGCCAGGTCGTGGAGTCGGGACCGGTGGATCGAATTTACGGCGCCACCCGCCACCCCTATACCGCTGCGCTGCTGTCATCACGGCCGTCCATGGATCCGCGCAGGCGCGTGGCGAAGCCGCCGCTATCCGGCGATCCGCCCAATCCGATCAACCCGCCTTCGGGCTGCCGCTTCCGCACCCGCTGTCCCCGGGCGCAGGAACGCTGCGCAAGTGAAGCCCCCATGCTGGCGGCGGCGCCGGACCACGACGCCCACCTGACCGCCTGCCACTTCCCGCTGTCGGCCGCCGGCGGCGCGACGCCGACCGGGATGGAAGGCTTGCACGGTGCCGCGGCTACCGACTCCGGCCACGCCTATGGTCACACCACCAAGCGCCTGTTGCGCCTGCAGGCCTGAGGAGACTGCCATGACAGACCCAAGCTCCCCCGCTGCGCTGGTCCAGGTGCAGGACCTGACCGTGCGCTTCTCCAACCGCGACATGAACCTGCCGGTCGTCAACGGCGTCAGCTTCTCGCTGAACCAGGGCGAAGTGCTGTGCCTGCTCGGAGAGTCGGGTTCGGGCAAGAGCGTGACCATGCGGGCGTTGATGCGGCTGTTGCCCGACAGCGCGCGGCTGGGCGGCCAGGTCCGCGTGGACGGCACCGACATCCTGGCTCTGCCACACAGGAAACTGCCTGACATCCGCGGATCCCTGATTTCGATGATCTTCCAGGAACCGCTCACCGCGCTGGATCCCGTATACACCATCGGCCAGCAGATCGCCGAAACCGTGCGACGCCACGATGGCTGCGACCGCCGTGCAGCCATGCGGCGCGCGCTCGATCTGCTGGAACTGGTGCAGATTCCTTCGGCGGCACGGCGCCTGGCCGCGTATCCGCACGAATTGTCGGGCGGATTGCGCCAACGCGCCATGATCGCGCTGGCCCTGTCCTGCCGGCCCAAGCTGCTGCTGGCCGATGAGCCGACCACAGCGCTGGATGCCACGGTGCAGATCCAGGTTCTTCTGCTGATGCGTGAATTGCAGCGCGAACTGGGCATGGCCACCATCTTCGTCACGCATGATCTGGGCGTGGCCTGCGAAGTCGCCGACAAGGTAGCCGTGATGTATGCCGGCCGCTTCGTCGAGACCGGTGCCATCGCCGACATCATGGACCATCCCGCCCATCCTTATACACAGGGCCTGCTGCGCTCCACCGTCCATGGCGGCCACCGTGGCGAAGACTTGGCCCCCATCCCGGGCGCGCCGCCTGACCTGGCGGCATTACCGCCCGGCTGCTGCTTCGCGCCGCGCTGTGGGGTGCGCCAGAGCGTCTGCGACAGCGCCGTGCCCGCCCTGTCCGGACGTGAAGGGCCCGGCCACGCGGCACGCTGCATTCTGCCACCGTCCCAGATCACTCTTCTACAGGAACATACCGCATGAGCGCCCAGCGTCATCACCTGTCCGTTGGCGAAGCCGCCCGCCTGCTGCAAGCGCGCAAGCTGTCGCCGGTCGAATTGCTGGAAGACTTTCTGGCGCGGATCGAAGCCGTGGACGCCCGCGTGCACAGTTACCTGCTGGTCACCGCCGACAGCGCCCGTGCCAGCGCGCGCCAGGCCGAAGCCGACATCATGGCCGGCCGCTGGCGTGGGCCGCTGCACGGCATTCCGTACGGCGTGAAGGACAACTATTACACCCGCGGCGTGCGTACCTGCGCCGGCTCGCGCCTGCTGCTGGACTTCGTTCCCGATTACGACGCCGCAGTCATAGAAAGACTGCGCGACGCCGGCGCCATCCTGCTGGGCAAGCTGAACACGTGGGAGTATGGGACCGGCACCGGCGCCGTGCATTTCGACCTGCCCTTCGAACCGGCGCGCAATCCCTGGAATCTGGATCATTTCACCGGTGGCTCGTCCACCGGCGCCGGTGCCGCGGTAGCGGCCGGCACCGCCATGTTCGCGCTGGGTTCGGACACCGGCGGATCGGTGCGCCTGCCGGCGGCCGCCTGCGGTCTGCAGGGCATGAAACCGACTTATGGCCGCGTCAGCCGCCACGGCATCCTGCCCAATTGCTACACCCTGGACGTACCCGGTCCCCTGACCTGGACAGTGGAAGACAGCGCCATCGCGCTGCGCGCCATGGCCGGCCATGATGCTCGCGACCCGGGCAGCGTGGACGCACCGGTGCCGGATTACCTGGCAGGTATCGAACGCGGGGTGCGCGGGTTGCGGATAGGCATCGTGCGCGACCTGGGCACCGAAGGCGAACGGGTCGATGCCGCCAACTGGCAAGGCATCGAGGACATGGCGCGCGTGCTGAACGCGCAAGGCGCAACACTGGTAGATGTGTGCTTGCCGGCGACCGTGACCGACTACCGCCAGGCCAGCTCAGTCATCAATTGGACCGAATCGCTGTCCATCCACGAGCAGGATTTCATGATGCGCGCAGCCGACATGGGACAGGCCCTGCGCGACAAGATGATGAATGGCTTCTTGACCCGCGCGGTCGACTACCTGGCCGCCCAGCGCCGTCGGCGCGAACTGGCCTCGGCCACGGACGCGGTGCTACGCAGCGTCGACGCCCTGGTGCTGCCCTGCGCCTTCCATACAGCGCCACCTTACGCCGACCCCGACCGCGTCGTTGCCTACACCACCGATACCGCCTGCCCTCCCTTCAATATGTCCGGGCATCCGGCGATGGCCGTGTGCACGGGTTTCGACGCCACCGGCCTGCCGACGAATGCACAGATCGTCGGTCGCTGGTTCGACGAAGCCACGGTATTCCAGGTGGCGCGGGCCTACGAACGCGACACGAGCTGGCGCGCGCAACGGCCCAAGCTCTGACAACGGGCACAGCCCTGCCCTCCAACCCAATCCCACCAGCCTCGCCACGGGAAGACCATGCCCCCCACCCTGGACCACGCGCTCTTTCATCTATCCGCGGGCGAAGCAGCGCGTCTGCTGCAAGCCCGGGAGCTGTCGCCGGTCGACCTGCTCGATGCCTTCCTCGGCCGCATCGAAGAGGTCGACCACCGGGTGCATAGCTACCTGCTGCTTACCGCGGACAGCGCGCGCGCCAGCGCCCGCCAGGCCGAGGCCGACATCATGGCGGGCCGTTGGCGCGGTCCGCTGCACGGTATTCCGTATGCGGTGAAGGACAACTTCTACACCCGCGGCGTGCGCACCTGCGGCGGCTCGCGCCTGCTACTGGACTTCGTGCCCGACCACGATGCCGCGGTGGTGGAGAAACTGGCCGGCGCCGGGGCGGTGTTGCTGGGCAAGCTCAACACCTGGGAATATGGCACCGGCAATGGCGGCGTCTACTTCGATCTGCCCTTCGAGCCCGCGCGCAACCCTTGGAATCTGGACCACTTCACCGGCGGATCATCCACCGGTTCCGGGGCCGCGGTGGCCGCCGGAACCGCCATGGTGGCCATGGGATCCGACACCACCGGATCAGTACGGCTACCGGCGGCCGCCTGCGGCTTGCAGGGCCTGAAGCCGACCTATGGTCGCATCAGCCGGCACGGGATCCTGCCCAATTGCTACTCCATGGACACACCCGGTCCGCTGACCTGGACGGTGGAGGACAGCGCGATCATGCTGCGCGCGGTGGCGGGCCATGATGCCCGTGACCCTGGTAGCGCCAACGTGCCGGTGGCTGATTACCTGACCGCGCTGGAGCGTGGTGTGCGCGGCCTGACCATAGGCGTGCTGCGCGACCTGGGGAGTGAGACCGGCCTGGTCGACCCGGCCAACCGCGCCGGCCTGGAGGACATGGCGCGGGTCTTGCAAGCACAAGGCGCCCGCCTGGTCGACGTGGTGCTGCCTGCCGCGGTCTCGGACTACCGCGCGGTGACGTCGGTCATCAACTGGAGCGAATCGCTCACCATCCACGAGCGCGACCTGCAAGAGCGTGGCGCCGACATGGGCTACGCGTTGCGCGACAAGCTGATGTCAGGCTACACCACGCGCGCGGTCGACTATCTGGCGGCGCAACGGCGCCGGCGTGAATTGACCGACGCCACCAATGCCATGCTGAATTCGGTCGACGCCGTGATCGCGCCCTGTGCCTACCACGTAGCGCCGCCCTTCGCGGATAACGACGTGCTGCGCACCTTCACCAGCGAGAACGCCTGTCCGCCCTTCAACGCGTCCGGCCATCCTGCCATGACGATCTGCACCGGTTTCGATGCGAGCGGCCTGCCCACCAACGCGCAGGTCGTCGGGCGCTGGTTCGACGAGGCGACCGTGTTGCAGGTGGCACGCGCCTATGAACGCGAGACCGACTGGCGCGCGCGCCGGCCGCTGACCTGATCCGCTGCGGCTTCCGTTTCCCGTTTCCCGTTTCCCGTTTCCTGCTTTCTGCTTTCTGCTTTCTGCTTTCCGTTTTCCGTTTTCCGTTTTCCGTTTTCCGTTTTCCGTTTTCCGTTTTCCGTTCCGTGTTTTTCCTGTTGCCACTTTCCATGTCTGTCACCTGGAGCTTGTGATGCCTCTAGAACCCACGCCCGCCTGGACCACCGACGACATCGCCTCGCACTGCCGGCGCTATGGCCTGACGCTGCCGGCCGCGATGCTTGCGCGCATGCACGAACTGTCCGCCAACGTCACCCGCACTGGCCTGGCCATACCGCGCCAGCCGGTAAAGGACAATGAGCCGGCCCTGGTGTTCGCCATGCCGACGCCCATGCCCACGCGGCGTTGAACACGCGGTCCGCGCTCCTTGCGCTGACCGCGCCGCTGCCCATCCCGGCGCTGGCGGATCGCCTGTCCAGCGCCGTGCCGGACGCACCCGCCCGTCCGTGCCATCTTTCATCGAGGATTTTCCATGCAGCCCTATGAATTGACCGCCTCCGAAGCCTCGGCACTGATTGCCGATCGCAAGCTGTCCGTGGAGGAACTGGCCCGCTCCACCCTGGACTACATCGCCACGCGCGAGCCGGTGATCCGCGCCTGGAGCCACCTCGACCCCGACCTGGTCCTGCGCAATGCGCGGGAGCTGGACAAGACCGCGCCGCGCAGCCCGCTGCATGGCCTGACCTTCGGCGTCAAGGACGTGATCGATACCTTGGACATGCCCACTCAGCACAACTCGCCGCTCTACGTGAATCATCGCCCGGGCCAGGACGCCGCCTGCGTAGCGGTCGTGCGCCATAGCGGCGCGCTGGTTGTCGGCAAGACCGACACGGTGGAATTCGCTTCTGGCGGACGCCGCGCCTCCAGCCGCAATTCGCACAATCTGGCGCACACGCCGGGCGGCTCGTCCTCGGGTTCAGGCGCGGCGGTCGGCGATCGCCAGGTGCAGTTGGCCTTCGGCACGCAAACCGGCGGCTCCCACATACGGCCGGCCGCGTTCAACGGCATCTACGGCATCAAGCCCACCCATGGCATCGTCAGCCGCGAAGGCGCCAAGATGTACTCGCACACGCTGGACACCATAGGATGGTATGGCCGCTCGGTCGCCGACCTGCAATTGGTGGGCGGCGCTTTCCGCCTGCCGGGCATGGACGGCGCCCGGGCGCCATCGTTGCGCGGCCTGCGGGTGGCCCTGTGCCGTGGTCCCCAATGGGAAGCCGCGGACGCCTGGGGCCAGGCCGCCTTCCTGGAGGCGGGACGGCGCCTGGAAGCCGCGGGCGCCACGGTGGTGGAATTCGATTTGCCCGCCCCTTTCAAAGGGCTCGATGCCGCGCAACAGACGGTCATGCGCGGCGAGGGCCGCGCCGCTTTCCTGCCGGATTATCTAGGCCGCCACCACCTGCTGCACCAGGACTTTCGCGATCTGGTGGAAAACCAGCGCCAGATAACGCCAGCGCAATTGACCGACGCGTATGACCTGGCCGCGCGCTGCCGCACGGAATTCGACACGCTGTTTGCCGCCACCAGCGGCGGCCGGGGTGGCCAGTTCGACGTCCTGATCACGCCGCCTTCGCCCGGTGAGGCGCCTGAAGGCCTGCAGGACACCGGCGATCCTGCGTTCAACGCCATGTGGACGCTGCTGCACGTTCCCTGCGTGGGCATTCCAGTAGGCAAAAGCGCCCGCGCGCTGCCCTTGGGCGTCCAATTGGTGGGACCGCGCTTTTCGGACGCCCAGCTGCTGGCTATCGCAGCGGCGTGCGCGCCGGCCATCCATGCCGGCGGCCGCCTCGATCCGATCGCCTTGGCATGATGCTCAGCTGCCCAGCAGGTCTTCGATCATGATGGGCAGTTCCCGCTTGCGTACCCCGGTGGCGTGATGAACGGCATTGCCGATCGCCGCCGCGGTGCCCGCCAGGCCGATTTCCCCCACGCCCCGCGCGCCCAATTCGTTGAGCACAGGGTCGGGATAGTCCAGGAAGGTGACGTCGATTTTCGGACTGTCGGCGTGGGTGGCCATGACGTAGTCAGCCAGGTTGCGATTCACCGGCGCGCCGGTGGCGGGATCATAGTGCGTGTGCTCGAACAGCGCCATGCCCACGCCCATGACCACCGCGCCTTCGATCTGGTTGCGTGCCGCGCGGGGGTTGAGCATGCGGCCGGCATCGATCACCGTGACGACGCGATTGACGCGCAAGCGGGCGATCTCGGGCCACCACATCACTTCGACGAAGTGCGCGCCGTAGGAATTGATGGACCACTTCTTCTTCAGGGGATCGCCGCTGAAACCGCCCTCCGCGGCATTGGCATCCGCGCTGACGGCGCTCAGCCCCGCCTCCTTCACGATATCGCTGAAGGGAACGCCGGCGTCCGCATCGGCGCCCTTCACGTAGACGCGGCCCGCGCTCAGCGCCAGCGTATCGGGCTTGCGGTCCGCGTATGCCTTGGTCTTGGCGGCCGTCTTGAGCAAGCGCTTGACCGCGCCGCGAGTGGCCTGCAGCACCGCCGGGATGACCGATGCCGTGGCCGTGGACCCGCCGGATATGGGACCCTCCGGCAAAGAGGTGTCACCCAGGACCACTTCGATGCGTTCCAATGGAATGCCGGTTTCCTCGCTGACCAGTTGCGCCATGATGGTATAGGTGCCCGTGCCCAGATCCTGGGTCGCGCAGGCTACCCGTGCGCTGCCATCGGCGCGCAGGGCCACGCTGGCCTGGGCAGGCTGGCGCGCGCCCAGCCAGGAACAGGACGCCATGCCCCATCCCAGCACCGCGCCATCGCGCCGCATCGATCCCACCGCCGGATTGCGTTCGGCCCAGCCGAAGCGTTCGGCCCCCACGCGCAGGCTTTCCACCAGGTGGCGTGAGGAAAACGGCAGGCCGTTGCCTTCGTCATGATCCGGTTCATTGCGCAGGCGCAGCGCCAGCGGATCCATGTCCAGCGCCAGCGCCAACTCGTCCATGGCGGATTCCAGCGCGTAAAGCCCAGGTACGGCCCCCGGCCCCCGCATCGAAGTGGGAGTGCCGATATGCCGGCGCGCCAAGCCCGACGTGACCCGCAGGTTGGCCGTGCGATACATATGCGGCGTGGCTTCCCCGCAGCTTTCCTCATAGTCATCGAGGATGGACGTATGGTTCAGGTAGTCGTGTTGCAAGGACAGCAGCTTGCCGTCCCGCTCAGCGCCGAGGCGCATGCGCTGCTGCGTGCGCGGCCGGTGCCCCACGCTCTGGAACATCATGGGCCGCGACAACACCAGCTTGACCGGCACGCCCAACTGGCGCGCGGCGCACGCGGCCAGGGCCGAGTGGGGCCAGGGCCACAGCTTGCCGCCGAAGCCGGAGCCCAGGAAACGCGTGATCACCCGCACGTTCTCCTTGCTCGTCCCCAGCATCTGCGCCATCACGGCCTTGTGGTTGACCACCGCCTGCGAAGTCTCGTAGAGCGTATAGGCCTCGCCATCCCAGACCGCCACGGTGGCATGCAGCTCGATGGGATTGTGCGTCTCGGCGGGGGTGGCATAGGTCTGGTCGACCCGCACGGGCGCGGCGTCGTAGGCAGCCGCCGCATCGCCCCGTTCGCTTTGCACCTTGGGTGGATCCTGGCTTTCGAGATGCGGATCGACGTTCGGCTCCCCCGCCACATAGCTGATGCGCACGGCCGCGGCCGCCGCGGTGGCCTGTTCGAACGTATCGGCGACCACCAGTGCCACGTACTGGCCGTAGTAGCGGATAACATCATCGTCAAAAGGCGGACGGGCTTCGTCCAGCGACGCCCCCTGCACCCGGTACAGGGGATCGATATTGCCGCGATGCAATACCAGGCGCACACCGGGCATCGTTTCAGCAGGCGCGGTATCCAGCGCGGCGATGCGGCCATGGGCGATGGTGCTGCACACCGGGACGGCGTAGCGCATGCCGACAAAATGGAAATCGGCGGTGTAGGCCGCCTGGCCGCTGACCTTCAAGGGTCCATCGATACGGCTTACCGCCTTGCCGATGACGGCATAGCCGGCAGACGCCGGCGCGGGCGTCGTGGTTTTCTCTGCAACAGTGGACATGGCTGCTCCTTATCCCGCTGATCCTGCTTATTCCGATAGGGCCGCGGCCGGCTGTGCCGCTGCCTGGCGCAGGGCCTGCACCAGGCAGCGGCGCGCCAGCTCGACCTTGAAGCCGTTATCCCGCAGTGGCTTGGCGTCGCGCAAGGCGGCATCCGCGGCGGCACGGAAGACCCCGTCGTCGGGCGCCTGGTCGTGCAGCAGGGCTTCCGCTTCAGGCGCGCGCCACGGCCGTGTGCCGACACCGCCCAAGGCCACCCGCACATGGTCGATACGCCCATCGGCGACACCCAGCACCACGGCCGCCGATGCCAGGGCGAATTCATAGGAAGCGCGATCGCGCAGCTTCAGATACACCGAGCGGCTGCCCGGCCGGGGCGGCGGCAAGGACACATGCGTTACCAGGTCACCCGGCTGCAGCACCGTCTCCCGTTGCGGCATATCGTCCGGCAAGTAGAAAAACTCGCCGATGGGCACGGCGCGCTGGCCCTGCATCCCCTCGATATGGACCGTGGCTTCCAATGCCATCAGGGCCACGTTCATATCGGATGGATTGGTGGCCACACAGTGTTCGCTGGTGCCTAGTATCGCCAGATTGCGGTGAAAGCCCTGGATGGCGGGGCAGCCGCTGCCGGGATCGCGCTTGTTGCACGGCGATACCGGGTCACGGAAATAGACGCAGCGGGTGCGCTGCAACAGGTTGCCGCCGGTGCTGGCCATATTGCGCAATTGCGCCGAGGCTCCCGCCATCAGGGCCTGCGACAATACGGCATAGTCACGCTGGACATCGGCATGCTGCGCCAGATCCGCGTTGCGCACCAAGGCGCCGATGCGCAGGCCGCCTTCGGGCGTCGGCTCGACGTCCTCCAGGGGCAAGCGGTTGATGTCGACCACATACTCGGGCCGTTCGACCTCCAGCTTCATCAGGTCGACCAAAGTGGTGCCGCCGGCCAGGAAGCGCACCCGGGCGCCTTGCTGAGCGGTCGGGGTAGCGCCGCCGGCCTGTACCGCGCCCGCGATGTCGGCGGCGCGCACGAAATGGAAATTCTGCATGGCCGCCTCCTCACGCCTTGCGGCGCACGTCCTGGATGGCGGCGACTATGTTGCCGTAGGCGCCGCAGCGACAGATATTGCCGCTCATGGCTTCCTGCACCTCTGCGTCGCCCGGCCCCCACGGCTCCTCCAGCAGGGCCACGGCGGACATGATCTGCCCCGACGTACAGTAGCCGCACTGGTAGCCGTCATGCTCGACAAAAGCCTGTTGCATCGGGTGGAGGTGGCCGGGCTGGCCCAGGCCTTCGATGGTCGTGATGGCGTTGCCCACATGGGCAATCGCCAGCGCCAGACAGGCATTCACGCGCCTGCCGTTGACATGCACCGTACAGGCCCCGCACTGGCCGTGGTCGCAGCCCTTTTTCGTGCCGGTCAGGCCAACATGGTCACGCAAGGCGTCAAGGAGCGTGGTGCGGGGATCGAGTTCCAGCTCGTGCGATTCGCCGTTGACGACGAGAGTGGTGGAGACCAGACAGGACGCCCCAGAGGGGCCGTCTGGCCCAATAGTGTGGGAAGCGGGGCGGGAAGGGGGTCGGGGCGCATCGGGTGCCATGGCAATCTCCGAAGAAGGGACAGCCGAGGCGACCTGAAACGGGAACCTCGTGCAAATATCCGTCACGCCGGTGCAAGCGCCATGCCAGCGTTCAGCTAAACACCGGCGGATTCCGCAGGGGCGTCCGAAATTTACAAAAACACACAAACTCGAACGGACGTTATTTCATCGCTTTTGCATGCAAAAGCCACAGATTTAGCGCCAATCGCCCTCCTCACTCCCAGAGTTGCGATAGTCTTTTGTACACAATCTTCGTTTACGATTATTAGCAACATCCTTGTTAGGATCCGATTGAAATAATTAATTAAGTTCACTACTATTCACTACATCCTTTGTAGTAGCCAGTTTCACATGGCACCGGTAGCGCGGCCGCGTCGCGCTGTCACGGCACAAACCCTCGTGCCGCCCGCACGACCACCATGCAAATCAAAGCGTTCCTCTGCAGGTTGGTTTTCGCCCTCTCCGCGCTCCTGGGCGTGGCGACGGCATGGGCGGGGGAATTTCGTCTGGAAGGCGCACCCACCGAGCCGGTCGACCTGGCGCCCTATGTGGATGTCTATGACGATGTGACCGGCCGGCTCCATCTCTCTGACGTGCTGAGCATGATGCGAGCGTCGCCCGTCATCTTCCAGCGCGTCGGCAAACATCCGCAGCCGCAGCCCACACAAGCCACACGCTGGTTGCGCGTCACCGTTCAAAACGGTTCCCCCGCTGCCCAACGGCTTGCCTTGATCCCCGCGCCCGCCAATGCGGACGACGTCGAGGTCAACATGGAGTTGGACGGGGCCTGGACCACGACTCGCTTCGGCAGCTCCGTGCCCTTGAACGAACATACCAATACCAACGAGCGCCACGGCAATCATTTCGCGCTCCCCCCCGGGTCGCAGGTGCATTTCTACATCAGTGTGCGCAATGCCCTGCCCGACACCACCATGCCGATCCTGGAATCGGCGGAACGGCACACCCAGGTCAAATCGACCACGCTGGCCTGGGACGCCGCCCTGATCGGCGGCCTGGCCGCCCTGGCCTGGTGCGCGGTGCTGATCGGCTGCATTACCCAGCGCATGCCCTACGTCTACCTGGGCTTGCTGGCCGCCACGGAGGCGTTGTACGAAGCAGCCATCCGCGGCCAGGCGCAGACCATGCTCTGGCCCGAGGCCGTCGGCTGGGGCAGCCGCGCGGAACTGCTGCTGGGCAGCATCAGCGTGGTGCTGTTCGTTCTTTTCCTGCGCAGCGTGGCGCGGCGCGACCCGCTGCTGGCCGGTGGGCTGCTGGCGGTGGACATGGTGCTGGCACTGCTGGCCGGCCTGCTGGTGGCGTCGTGGACCACCGATCTGTATACGGTGTCGGTGCTGTTGACCGCCATCGGCGCGGTGGTGGGTGTCAGCCTTTTGGCGGTCCTGCCTTTTCTGCCGCACCGCACCTTGCCCACGATCCGGCTGCTCGGCACCGCCGCCGCGCTATTGCTATGCCACACGGTGCTGCATACGAGCAGCCTGCGCGAACTGCAATCGCATTTCACGCTGTATCCCGAGCTGGGGATGAACGCCATGTCGGCGCTGATGCTGCTGGCGCTGGGATCGACCCTGGCCATGCTCGCCGCCTGGACCAACCGTTTGCCCCGCCGTATCCGCGGCACCGCTGCCATGGGTCCGCGCGACCGCGCCAAGCTGCGCGTGCAGGTGCAGATGCAAACCGCCGCGCTGGACCAGGCCTTGCAGCAAGCCACCGAAAAAAGCCGGCAGCAGGACCAGTTGCTCGGGTATATCAGCCATGACCTGCGTGCGCCGCTGGCCACCATTGCCAACTACATGCGCCTGGTGCGGGCAGCCGCCACGCCGGAGCAGCAATCCCACCTGGACGTCATCGAACGCAGCCTGGGCCACCAATTCCAGCTGGTCGACGAGGTGCTGACCTTCGCCCGCGGCCAGACCCAGCCTTTGGAATTGGTACCGGCGCCGGCTTCACCGACCCAACTGCTAAGCGAAGTGATCGGCAATGCCGTGGCCTTCTGCGCGCCCAAGCGCAATGCATTCCATTTCCTGCCGCCGGCCAGCCTGCCGGTCAGCATGATGATCGATGCGGGACGGCTGCGGCAGGTGCTGCTGAATCTGCTGGACAATGCCGCCAAATTCACCCAGGACGGCCGCGTGTCATTGTGCGTGACCTCATTGCGGCGTGACGACCGCTGGATCCTGGAGTTCATGGTCGCCGACGATGGCCCCGGCATTCCGCTGGAACGCCAGGCGGAGATCTTCAGCGCCTTCCAGCAACTGCGCACCGAACACGGCGGCGTCGGGCTGGGCTTGTTCATCGCCGAACATATCGTCCGCGGCATGGGTAGCCAATTGAGCCTGGCGAGCACGCCCGGCGATGGCGCGCGCTTCAGCTTCCGTCTTGAAGTGCCAGGCGTGGACCAGACACTGGTCTCGATGTCGCCTGTCAGCGTGGCGCCCCCGCCGCGCTTCCTCGAAGCCGCCTTGACGCTGCCGCCGCTGGCGTCGCGTCAAACGCTGGCCCGACTGGCGCATGATGGCGAGGTCAGTGAACTGCGCGTGTGGCTGGCGCAGGCGCGTGCCAGCCATCCGGAATGCGACGCCTTCCTCAAGCGGGTCGACACTGCCCTGGTGGACCTGGACCTGAAGACTATCGAGAACCTGGCCGCCGCATCCTACGACGCGCCTTCCGCCAGCGCCGCGACGGCGACGCTAACCACCGCGCCGGTGTTGGAAGTCACGCCCGCGGCGCCTCCACGGGCAGCTCGCCGCTACAAGCGTAGCGGCACGTAGCCGCGGCAATGCCGCAGCGCTGCGAATCGGCGTTGCGAGCCAAATACCGCCAAACAGTGGGGCGAAGCTTCGTTGCGAAGCAGTGTTGAACCCTAGCGCCCGCCCACGCCCTGGATCTCCCGCCCTATCGCCGCCAAGGCCACGGTACGTTCCACGCCGCCACGCTTGATGGCTTCCTTGGGCATGCCGAATACCACGCAGCTGTCTTCGTCCTGTGCCAGCGTGCGTGCGCCGGCGGTACGCATTTCGAGCAGGCCGGCCGCGCCATCGTCGCCCATGCCGGTCATGATGATGCCCAGGGCGTTGGCGCCGGCATTGCGGGCCACCGAGCGGAACAACACGTCCACCGACGGCCGATGACGATTGACCAGCGGTCCATCCAACACGTCCACGTAGTACTGTGCGCCGCTGCGCTTGAGTACCATGTGGCGCCCGCCCGGTGCGATCAAGGCGCGCCCCGGCACCACCCGGTCGTTCGGCTGCGCTTCCTTGACACTGATGCGGCACACGCCGTCCAGCCGCGCCGCGAATGCCGCGGTGAACTTCTCCGGCATGTGCTGCACGATGACCAGTCCCGGGCAGACCCGTGGCAGGCCGGTCAGCACTTCCTCCAAGGCCTGTGTGCCGCCGGTGGAGGTGCCGATGGCGACAACCCGTTCCGTGGTCTGCGCCATGGCGCGCGCCTGCGGCGGCGGCAACACGGCATCCGCGCTGAGCTTGGGGGTGGGCACGGCCGGCGCGGGCGCACCGGGACGCACGCGCGCGCGCGCCGCGCTGCGCACCGTGGCGATCAGCTCGTTCGCCGCCTCCACCAGGAATTGCCGCAGGCCCAGCTTGGGCTTGGTGACGATGGCCACGGCGCCCGCGGCCAGCGCGTCGATGGAAGTGCGCGCGCCCTTCTCGGTCAGCGTCGAGCAGATCACCACTGGTGTCGGGCGTTCCTGCATCAGCAGCCGCAGAAAGGTCAGGCCATCCATGCGCGGCATCTCGATATCGAGCACGATGACATCGGGCCAGGCGTGGCCAGCCTGCTTGAGGCGCTCGATGGCCAGCAACGGGTCGGCCACCGCATGGCTGACGGAGATATCAGGCGCGTCGTTCAGCACGCCGGCCAGCACCTGGCGCACCACGGCTGAGTCGTCGATGACCATGACGTTGATGGTAGACATGAAGTCCTGGGTCCTACGTAGTCGACCGATCCGGCGGCAGGAGCAGGGCCTGCTTCACCCAGACATCACCGGTGGCGATATTGAAAATGACTTGGCGATGGCCACTGCCGAACAGATGCTCGGAGCGCACCGAAATACCGCGCTGGCGCAGCAGTTCGCGGGCGGCCTCGCCATTGCGCCGGCCGATCTCGACGGCTTGCGGAAGCGCACGGCCGGGAAACATATTGCCGCCGCCGAAGATCTTCGCTTCGCACTCCTGCACGCGGATGCCTTTCTGCTCCAGCGCCTGCAGCATCAGCTCGACCACTTCCTCGCCGTAGCGGCCGTCCAGCGGCGCGCCGCCATGCTTGGGCCGTGACGCCAACAGGAAATGCGACATCGCGCCTTCGCGATACCGCGGGTGCCACAAGGTGATGGACACGCATGAGCCCAGCAAAGTGCGCACGCGGTATTCGGCGGCGCCGACGAAGTAATCGCCGGGCTGCAGGAACACGTCTATGCGCGGAAGTTCCGGCGTGACCGCGGCGGTCTTCGTAGCTGACGGCGTGGCACGCGAGGCAAGAAGGGATACACGCATGCTCAGGCCTTGCGATAAACGGATGGCATCACCGCGGCCACCGCAAGATCGATACCGTGCAGGCTTTCTGAATGGCCCACGAACAGCACCCCGCCCGGCTTCAGTTGCGACAGCACGCGCGTCACCACCTGGCGTTTGGTTTCGCCGTTGAAATAGATCATCACGTTGCGCAGGAACACCGCATCGAAGGCGCCCAAATCCGGCAGCGGCGCATTCAGGTTGGCATGGCTGAAGCGCACGTGCTGGCGCAAGGAGCGATCGACCAGGAAGGTTCCAGCCTGCGGGCCCAGTCCTTTCAGGCAATAGCGTTTCAGCATGGCCGGCGGAATCTGCCGGCCGCGCTGTTCGGAGTAATGGCCGGTGCGCGCGCGCGTCACCACCCGCGTGCTGATGTCGGTACCCACCACTTCGAAGGGCCGGCCATCCAGGCTGTCATGCAGCACCATGGCGATCGTATAGGCCTCTTCACCGGTAGAGCTGGCGGCGCTCCACACGCGATACGGCTGGCGCCCGGGCGTCTCGCGTGCTTCGCGCGTCAGCACCTCGAAGTGGCGCGGCTCGCGGAAGAAATACGTTTCATTGGTGGTCAACAGGTCGATCGCCATCTGCGTCTCGACGCCGTCCTGGCCGCTCTTGAGCAAGGCGAAATAGGCCGCGTAGCTGTCCAGACCATGAGCTTCCAGGCGCTTGGCCAGCCGGCCGCAGACCAGCGCCTTCTTGGCGGGCGACAGGCTGATCCCGGCCGCTTCGAAGATGAAGCGCTGGAATTGAGCGAACTCCTGGTCGCTTATGGCGTACATGTGTCGCTCCTTTCGCGCGCTCCGCGCCACAGGCCTTCGCGCAAGCCGTCGACCCGGTACCTGTGCTGGCGCAGCCAACCAGGAATGGCGCTGCCGGCCATGGGACGTGCAATGAAGTAGCCCTGTCCCACCATGCAGCCCAGCTCGCGCAGCAGTTGCCAATCCTCCTCGTTCTCTATGCCCTCGGCGGTCGACACCAGCCCCATCTGGCGTGCCATGTCGATGGCCGCCTTGAGAATCACGCGCAGGTTCTTGCGCTTGATGGCCCCGTGCACGAAGCTGCGGTCTATCTTCAATTCGGTAAAAGGTATGCGCGCCAGCTGCTGCATGGACGAGAAGCCGGTGCCGTAATCGTCGATCGACAAGCCGAAGCCACGCAAACGCAGACGCGCCAGCAAGCCACGCGCATGGCCGCCCGGGTCGACCAGCGAACTCTCGGTGATTTCGAAGCTCACTTGTTCCGGCGGCACATGAGACCGCTGCACCACGGCCACGATGTCGCGCGCCAACCCGGGCCAATCCAGCAGCAGCGGCGACAGGTTGATCGACAGCGTCAGGCGCAGCCCACGGCTGTTCCAGCTGGCCGCCTGGGTCAGCGCCTGCTCCATTACGCTGAATGTCAGCGGCTGGATCAGGCCGTACTGCTCGGCCAGGGGCACGAAGCGCGCCGGCGACACATTGCCCAGCAAAGGGTGATGCCAGCGGGCCAAGGCCTCCACCCCCCGCACCAGGCCGGTATTCATATCCACCTTGGGCTGGTACTCGACATGGATCTGGCCCTGGCCCAAGGCCGCTTCCAGCATACCGGGCGGAATGGGCGCGGCCTCGTCCAGGCTGCCACGGCGCGGACGCGCCAACGCGCCGTAGGCGTCCAGCGCATGGCGCAAGGCCTCGCGCGTGACAGGCTTTTCCAGGCCGGCCAGCACGTTGAATCCCATATCCAGCGCGATCGCCACCACCGAGTCGATCATGGCGCTCTCGCGGCCGGACGCGATGATCAAGTCGACCTGGAAGGCGCGGATGCGCAGTTGCTCGATCAGCTCGACACCATCCATGCCGGGCATCTCGATGTCCACCACGATGACTTGCGGCAGCGGCCGCACCGTATCTAGCAGCGCCAGCGCTTCCTCGCCATCGCCGGCCTCGTGGATGGACGCGATACCCAATTCGCGGCACAGCGATACCGTATGGCGCCGCTGGGGCAGGCTGTCGTCGACCACGAGGATGGAGCGCAGGTTAGGCAGCACGTCGAAGACCTGTTCAAGCCACCGTGGTCAGCACGTCGCGGGACAGCAGGGATTGGGCCTGGTGCGCGCCGCCGGGCAGTGGCACGGCGTCGGCCAGCGCCGCACTATCGGGCAGCGCCTCCAGGGCCAGGATGCGCGCCACGGCCAGCAGAATCACGAAGCGTCCCCGCACCTTGCCCACGCCGGCGATGAAATCGCTGCGCACGCCCGCGCCGAACAGCGGCGGCGGCTCGATATCCGCCGCGGCGATATCCAGCACTTCGCTGACGGCGTCCACCACGACACCCGCCACCTGGCGGCCGCCATCGGCCTCGTCGACCTCGACGATGACGATGCAAGTGCGCTTGGTCACCGGCGCCGCCGCGCGGCCGAAGCGCGCCTGCAGGTCGATGACCGGCACCACGGCGCCACGCAGGTTGATCACGCCACGGATGGAAGGCGGCATCATGGGCACCACGGTCAGGTCGTGATACTCGATGATCTCCTTGATCGACAGTATGCCGATGGCGAACATCTCACCACCCAGCATGAACGTCAGGTACTGCGCCGCCTCGGCCGGCGAGGCGGGTCCGCTCGCGCCGGCCGGCGCGCCCGGTCCTTTTGAATAAGACAGCTCATTCATGGTCGTGCTCCGCGATCAATAGCGGCCGAACTGCGATTCGTCCGGCGTATCGACACCGGCGAATGCAAGCTTGGCGCCGGCATCGGCCTCCAGCGGCTCACGGGCATACGCCGGCGCACGTTGCACCGCGGGCGCCGGTTTGCGGCGCGCCTTGGTCGCCCCGCGCACCACTTCCACGCCACCGTTGCGGCCGCTGAGCTTGAAGAAGGCCATGGCTTGCTGCAGCTGTTCGGCCTGCGAGCTCATTTCCTCGGCGGTCGCCGCCAGTTCTTCGGAACTGGAAGCGTTCTGTTGCGTGGTCTGGCTCAGTTGGCTGACGGCCGCGTTGATCTGGCCGACGCCGGAAGACTGTTCCTCGGACGCCGCGGTGATTTCCTGCACCAGGTCGGAAGTCTTGCGGATGTTCGGCACCATCTGCTCCAGCAGGCGGCCGGCCCGTTCGGCCAGATCCACGCTGGAACTGGCGACACCGCCGATTTCCTGCGCGGCCACCTGGCTGCGTTCAGCCAGCTTGCGCACCTCGGCCGCCACCACCGCGAAGCCCTTGCCGTGTTCACCGGCGCGCGCCGCCTCGATGGCCGCGTTCAGGGCCAGCAGATTGGTCTGATAGGCGATGTCGTCGATGATGCCGATCTTCTGTGCGATCTGCTTCATGGCCGCCACGGTCGAGGTCACGGCCTCGCCGCCCTCGGCCGCTTCCGCCGCGGCCTTGGTGGCCATGCCGTCGGTCACCTTCGAGTTCTCGGTGTTCTGGGCGATGGAGGCGGTCATCTGCTCGATCGACGCACTGGTTTCTTCCACGCCGGCGGCCTGCTCGCTGGAGGCCTGGCTCAACGATTGTGCCGTCGCGCTCACTTCCTCGGATGCGCCTGCCAGGGCCTCGGCGCTGCTGTTGACCTCGGTAACCACCTGCGACAGGCGGGCGACCATATCCTTGACCGCCGCCATCATGCTGGTGCTGTCATTCTTCTTGACCTGCACGGTGACCGACAGGTCGCCGTCGGCCACCTTGCGCAGCACGCCGGCCGCGTAGGCCGGTTCGCCGCCCAACAGCTTGAGCAGGCCGCGCGTAATGAGCAGGGCGACCAGCAAGGCCAGCACCACCGCCGCGATGGCCAGCGACAGGACCAGGGTACGGGTCTCGGCGTACAGCACGTCGCCTTCGGTATTGGTTTCGTCCATCAGCTGGACTTGCCGCACGAGCATCGCACGCAAGGCATTCTCGGAGGCGGTATTGGCCGCCAGCACGTCGCTCTTCAAGAAAGCGGCGGCCAGTTCCTTGTCCTGCGCATACAGCGCAAGAAAGCGCTCCACGGCCTGGTCGACGCGACGACGGGTTTCCTGCGCATCCTTCAACAGCTTGCCGGCGCCCTCATCGTTGATGGTCTGCTGCAGCTTGTTCAGATTGGCGCTGCTGATGGACATATTGTCGGCCATGCGCTTTTTCTGGCGATCCAGTTCGACCGGGTCGGTCGTCAGCAGCATGCCGCGCAGCACCCGTCCGTCGTCGACGGTGCGGATGATGTTGTCATTCAGCAGAGCGACCTTGGGATAGCGATCCTGCGTCACGACGGTCAGACCATCGTTGATCTTTTCCAGCCGCTGCAGGCTCAGCACCGAAATAGCCGCGAGCAGGATGATCACCACCCCGAATCCCAAAGCCAACCGCGTAGCCACCTTCATATTCCCAAACATCGCCTTGCTCCTAGATCTAGATATTTGCCCGCCGGCGCCCGCGCGCCGATCCCAGGCGTCATGCGTTTAACCGGGCAACCCCGGTCGAGGTGGGAAGCTTTGCTTTTTCCATGAGAGCCGGCACGTCCAGGATCAGCGCCACTTCGCCGCTGCCCAGGATGCTCGACCCGCTGACGCCGCGCACACCGGCGAAGATACGCGCCAGCGGCTTGATGACGGCTTGTGTTTCGCCCAGCAGCGTGTCGACCACCAGGCCGCAGCGGTGACTGCCATGGCGCACCACCACGATGTTTTCGCGTGCACCGGCCTGGCCGGGCAGCGCGAACATTTCGCGCAGGCGGATGAAGGGCAGCACCTGGCCGCGCAGGTCCGTATAGCTGCTGCCCTGCACCTCGCTGAAGGCCACGCACTCGTCCACCATGTCCAGGGGCAGGACGAAGCGCGAGCGGCCCACGCCTACCTGGAAACCGTCGATGATGGCCAGCGTCAGCGGCAGGCGTACGGTGACCAGCGTGCCGGCGCCCGGCCGGCTGGTGACGTCGACGCTGCCGCGCAGCGCTTCGATATTGCGCTTGACCACATCCATCCCGACGCCACGCCCCGACAGATCGGTCACGGCGGCAGCGGTGGAAAAGCCCGGTTCGAAAATCAGGTTGAATACTTCGCTGTCGGACAGTACCTGCCCCACTTCGACGATGCCGCGCTCCACCGCCTTGGCGAAGATGCGGTCGCGGTCCAGGCCACCGCCGTCGTCACGCACTTCGATGACGATGTGGCCGGACTCGTGGCGCGCGTCCAGCATGATGGTGCCGTACGCCGGCTTGCCGCGCGCCACGCGCACGTCCGCTGCCTCGATGCCATGATCCATGGCATTGCGCACCAGATGGGTGAGCGGATCGCCGATCTTTTCCACCACCGTCTTGTCCAGCTCGGTGTCTTCGCCGGTGATCACCAGTTCGATGCGTTTGCCCAGGGTGCGTGCCACATCGTGCACGACTCGGCGAAAACGGTTGAAGGTGGCGCCGATGCGCACCATGCGCAGCTGCAGTGTGCTGTCGCGCACCGCCTCGACCAGATCGGCCACCTGCGAGGAAAATTCCTGCGCCTCCGCATTGCCCGTGCGCGCGGCCGCCAGGCTGGCACCGGCCGAGGCCGTGATCAGCTCGCCTACCAGGTTGATCAGATGATCCAGCTTGTCGGCGTCGACGCGCACCGAACGGCTGTCACCGGCCTTCTTTTCCTTGGCCTGGCGCTGCTGGTCCAGGGCGGCGGCCACGACCGGCGGCGCGACTGCCTGCTGTTGCACCAGAATCTGGCCCAGCGGCTCGGCGTTGTCGTCCTGGCGTTGCAGGCGCAAGGCTTCGTCCAGCTCGCGCACCGTGAGCGTGCCGCAACGCACCAGCATTTCGCCCAGCATCGCGGGTTCCTCGCCCACGTCCTGCAGCATGTCCACGTAGTCGGAAATGCGGCTGTGGGGGGGGATGATGCGAATGGTGCAGTCGTCGATGACGAATTCGAAGGTACCCTCGATGGTGGCCTTGTCGGCCGGGCTGTCCAGGCCGATCTCGAAGCCCAGGTAGCAGGCTTCCGGATCCATGTCGTCCAGGGCGGGCAGGCGGCCCGTCTGGCACGCGACGCCGGTGATGCGGCCCAGCCGCTGCAAATAGCGGATAAAGGACAAGGGGTCCATGCCGTTGCGCAACACCCCCTCGTGGAAACGCAGGGAGATGTGCCAATGGTCGGCATGGGTATTGGACGCGTCGATCGCGGCGCCGGCACCGACAGCCACCAGCGCGCTGCCCACGCCGCCGACGCTACCCACGCCGCCTGCGCTACCTGCGCTTGCCGAAGCGCTCGCCGCGGACCCGCCGCAGGCGCCGGCATTGCCACGCAGATAGGTGGCCAGGCGCTCGCGCAGCCGTGCCCCTTCCACCCGCGCCTCGGCGTCATCCGCGTCCTGCGCGTGGCCGCCGTCGACCACGTCGACGAGGCGGCCGATGTAGTCGTTGCATCCCAGCATCAATGCCACCATGTCGGCATCGATGGCGATGGCGCCTTCGCGCACCCGGTCCAGCACGCTTTCGACATCGTGCGTGAATTCGACGATGGCGTCGATGCCGAACAGGCCGGCCGATCCTTTGATCGTGTGAGCGGCGCGAAAAATCGCGTTGATCGCGGGTCCACGGTCGGACTCGTCCTGCACCGTCAGCAGCGCTTCCTCCATTTCCGCCAAGAGCTCGCGGCTCTCCGTGATGAAGGTTTGTAGCGCCTGATCCATATCCATGTCTCGCTCCGTGCTTATCAGGTAGGCTTGGTCGTCAGGCTCAGGCAGCCAACCCGGCTTCGGCGTCGTTTTCGGCGTCGCTATCTGCCTGGTTATCGGCGTCGTTATCTGCGTCGTTATCCGCGTCGTTATTCGCATGCGCGGCTTGTATCAACACGTCTTCCAGTCCCAACAGCACGATGACTTCGCGCAGCGGCGCGGCCAGTCCGCCGTAGCGCAATTGGCGTTGGCGCGTATGCGCCAGCGCCCGTGCCGCCAGCAGCAATTGCACGCCGGAGGTATCGAGTTCGGTGACGCCGCTCAGGTCCACGCACAGGGGCACCGGCGCCGCATCGGCCGCCAGGGCCTGCAGGAAACGCTGACGCACTTCCTGTGCGGTGTAGATGGTGAGCTCGCCTTCCAGGCGCAGCGTTTGCGCTCCCACTTGCGCGCCCATTTGCGCATCCATTTGCGGACCCATTCGCGCATCCATTACGGCAGCACCAGCTTTTCCACGGCGCCCAGCAACTGTGCCGGCTGGAAGGGCTTGACCACCCAGGCCTTGGCGCCGGCCTGCTGGCCTTCACGCTTTTTCTCTTCCTGGCTTTCCGTGGTCAACATGATGACCGGCGTGAACCGATAGGCCGGCATCTGCTTCACGTTCTTCAGGAATGTGATGCCATCCATGTTCGGCATGTTGACGTCGCTGATGATCAGGTGCACTTTCTGCCCCGTCAGCTTGGTCAGCGCGTCCTGGCCATCGCGGCCTTCGATGACGTCATAGCCGGCGCCGCGCAAGGCGATGCCTACCACCTGGCGCACCGAGGCGGAGTCGTCGACGATAAGTATGGTCTTGGGCATGCTGCTACCTCAGAAAAAAGTGATGTCGTCGCCCGCGGGCGCGGGTGTGGCGGCGGCCCCGCGATGCAGATCGCGTTCACCCGCCATGGCGTAGGTCTTCTCCAGCTCCTGCAGCAGTCCGCCTGCCGCCAGCGGCAGCAGTTCACCGGCTTCATCGCATTCGCGGCGGTGGTCCTGCATCACCGCCGGCAGGCGTTCAATGTTGGCGACCACGTGCGCCATGACCTGGCTGACGCGGTCCTGGAACTGCAGCTGCACCAGGGCATCGTTGACTTCGGCCTGGATACCCTGGCTTTCTTCGCGCAGGCGATCGGTGGTTTCGGTGAGGCCCTCGGCGAAAGTCTGGAAGCCTTCGAGGACTTGCTGGATGGCGGTTTCGGATGCGGCAATCGCTTCCTGCTCGCGTTTGGTGGTCTGCTCGGCCGCCGTGCAGGTCTGCAGGATGGCGGCGCCGATCAACTCGATTTTTTCCGCGATGCGGGCACCGGTTTCGCCGGACTGCTTGGACAGCGCCCGCACTTCCTGCGCCACGGTGGCGAAGCCGCGGCCCAGGCTGCCGGCGTGGGCGGCTTCGATGGTGGCGTTGATAGCCAGCAGATTGGTCTGCTGAGTCACCATGCCGATGGCCTGCACCATGCTCTGGAGTTCATCGACGAAACCTTGCAGGCCCTGGACCTTGGCCAGCATGTCGGCCTTGGTCTGCATGCCATCGCGCAGCAGTTGCAGCACGCCGTCCAGTTGCTGCTGGCTGCGCGCCGAGACCGCGGCAGCCGAGCGTTCGCCGCTGCCGCCGTTGTTCATGGACAGCTTGAGCGTCTGATCCAGGCGCACGGAGATTTCACCGAAACGCATGCTCAAGGCGGTGATTGCCTCTTCCATCTGGCTACGTGATGACTCGATCTGGCGCGACCAGACCGGCGCCAGTTCCGCGCCGAAACTTTCCAGGCTGGCCATATGGCGCTGTACGGCGTCGTCATCGACGTTTTCAATGCGGCCGCGCCATGCGGCGGCGATACCCAGCGCGGCCAGGATGGCACCCACCGCGCAACCCCAGGTGGACCAAGCCGAAAACGCCGCGCTGGCCACGCCTCCCGCCAGACCCAGGAGCGTCGCTGACCAGCGTCCCCACAGATGCCGAACTACATTCATGAACAGCCTCTAAACCTTTGCCGGCATCCTCCGCCACGACAGCGGATCAACGACACAACAACTCGATAACGCCCCGGAAATACGATGCGGCCCGGCCGCTTGCCGGCCAAGAGGGGAGTTGTCGCCCTGGCCGACCGGAAGAAAAACCTTCCCGCCAACCTGGACAACGGCAGTTGTGGCGCGCTGCAATACGGTTAGATCGGCCAAAAACTGGCATAATGTCGGCCAATCTTGTTATCTTTTCTAACCAAACATACAAAGGCTCGCAAATCAGACGGCAGTCTGAATGCTGGCGACTGCAATGCCCTCCCCCCTGCGCCGCGCCTCCATGCCGGCCGCCGTGCCCGACACGGAGGCCGCCGACATCCCGCCGGTCACGCTGCGCCAGCTGATGGCCGACGCCTTGCGGGGCGGCCATGATCCGGCGATTCTGTGCGACGGCTCGGGCTTCCAGCCGGAAGATCTGTACGATGCCGACTACCGCGTGTCACGCGCCCAATGCGCTCACGTCATCCGGCGTGCGCTGCGTCTGCTGGGCCGGCCCGCGCTGGGCCTGGAACTGGGTGCCGCGGTCAACCCGGTGTCCTGGGGGCTGGTGAGCCTGGGCTTCATGACGTGCCGCAGTTCACGCGAACTGCTGGATTTCGCGATCGAGCATCAGCATGAGTGCGGGCGGCTGCTGTCGCTGCATGGCGAGGACCAGGCGCAGACCTGGTGCCTGGTCGGCCGCTCGCATTTCCACGAACGTGTGGTGGACAGTTTCGTCGTCGATCATATTTTCGCGGCGATGGCGCAGATCTGCCGCCAGGTGGTGGGCGATCTGTTCAACCCGCGCCTGGTCGAACTTGCCAGCGAGCGGCCGTCGTATGGCGCTGTCTATGAGCATGTGTTCCGCTGCCCGGTGCGCTTCGGCGCGGCACGCAACCGCCTGCATTTCCCGCGCGATCCCTACGCCGTGCGCAGCGCGGACGCCGTGGTGCTGGCGCAGGTGCGGCGCGACCTGGCCGCGCGCGCCGACCGGCGGCCGGCGCCGTCGGAACTGCACGCCTTGGTGGCGCAGGCCATCCGCCGGGATCTGGCCGCGCCCATGGCGCTGGGCGCCATCGCGGCCAGCCTGCACACCAGCGAACGGACCTTGCGGCGCAGGCTGGAGGAGCAAGGGCTGACCTATGCCGGGCTGCTGGAAGAAGAGCGACGCGCGCGGGCGATGGCGCTGCTCACCCAATCGTCGCGCAATGTGCAGCAGATCGCGGCGGAGTGCGGGTACGCCAATGCCCGTACCTTGCAGCGCGCCGTGCAGCGTTGGACGGGCCTGTCGCCCACCGGGTTGCGGCGCCGCGGCCAGGCGGTGGTGTAGAACGCGGACGCGCCGGTCCGCGCACTTGCCACTGCCTATGCCGCGGGCGGCTCGGCCCGCGCGGCGCTGCGCCAGGCGGCGGGAGTCTGGCCGGTGTTCTGCTTGAACGCGCGCTGGAAGGCGGCTTCGGATTGGTAGCCGACGGCCTCGGCTACAGCAGCCGTCGACATGGTGGTTTTTTTCAGATGATCCAGTGCCAGGGCCATGCGGATGTCGGTCAGCAAGGCCATCGCGGGACGGCCGATGCGTGACTGGAAATGCCGCACGAACGTGGCGCGCGACATATTGCAGCGTTGCGCCAGATCTTCCAGCGTCCAGGGATGCGCGGCGTCCTGGAACATTGCGTCCAGCGCCGGCGCCAGGCGCGGCTCGCCAGCCACCGCCAGCAGCCCGGCGGGCACGGCCCCCGCCACGCTGGCGTGGCGCAGGACCAGTGCGAACAGCGCGGCCGACAGGGCGTTGAGCAAAGCCCGCCCGCCCAAGCCATCCCCGTTGGCCTCGTTGCGCATCAATATCATCAGTTGCCGCAGGCGGCGGGCGGAAGCGTCCGCTGCGTCCGAGCCTTCCGGGCCTTCCAAGACCTCCGAGCTTTCCGAACCTTCCGAGACTCCTGGGCGATCCGAGGTGGCCGTGCCGTCGACGGCATCGACCGTTGGTCCCGCAGCCAGGACAGGGCGGACCACCAATTGCGGCGGCAGGTAATCGCGGATCAGGCGTCCCTGCTGTGGATGAATCAGGAAGTGTCCGCACAGCAGGTCCAGGTCCGCGCCGCTTGTGACGGTCTCCTTGAGCACCAGATGCGCGCCCGGGCGCGACCGCCAAGCTTGGGCAGGCTTGCCACTGCCGTCGTGCAAGGTATGCGCCGCGCCTTGCGGAAACAGCAGGACGTCGCCGGCCTGAAGGCGCAAAGGCGGGCCGCCTTCCTGGTCCAGCCAAGCCGTGCCGCTCAACACTACGTGGTAGGGAATGGCGCCCTCGCCGTCTTGCGCATGCTCGATACGCCAAGGCGCGCCGAAGCGGCAACGGATTTCGACCTGGCCGCTGACGGGCGCCAGATCCAGAAGGTGACTAAGCCAATCCATGTGAGCCGCTTGAGCATGTTTATGAGTTGCCGCGACATTACCAAGCGGGGCCCCGGTCCGTAAAGTGGAGCCATGCCATCACCCGATGGCGCGAACCAGACAAAATACCAAGGAGCCTCACCATGTCCCGCTTGCCCACCATCGCTTTCGACCAAGCCACCGGCGCTACCGCCGACATCTACGCCAAGATCAAGAAGTCGGTTGGCCGTGTGCCCAATGCCTATGCCACGCTGGCCAGCCACGACCCGGCCGCCCTGGGCGCCATGCTGCAAGCCGATGCCGCGCTGTCGGCCGGCACGCTCAGCCGCCAGGACCAGGAAATCGTCAAGCTGGTGATCAGCGAAGCCGCCGCATGTGATTACTGCGTGGCCGCCCACACGATGGTCGGCAAGCTGTCCGGCCTGAGCCCCGAAGCCATGCGCGCCGCCCGTGCGGGTGAACCGACCGGTGACGCCAAGCGCGACGCCCTGGTGCGCTTCGTGCGCAACATCGCGCACAATCCCGGCACGGTCAGCGATGAGGAATACCAGGCCATCGTCGCCGCCGGCTACGACGCCCGCCAATTGGTCGACATCGCCCTTGCCGTGGCCGTGATCACGTTCACCAACGTGTTCAACCGCATCAACGACACCGAGGTGGACTTCCCCGCCGTGGCGTGATCCGAGCCGCGCGGCGGCAGTCCTAGGCCTCGCCGAGGATGCGCGCGGCCGCGCTTACTCCCCACCACGAGGCTTCCTCGAACACCGAATACCCCGACAGGTCGGCGTGCGCGAACAGCACACGGCCGTCGACCTGGCGCAAGGCGGCCAACCCGGCATTGCTCAGATACCCGGGGGCCGGCGTCGCCATGGCATGGCCGCGCACGGTGATGTCCAGCTGGCTGGCGTGCCGCCACAGCCCATCGTCATAAGCCGTCAGCAGATCCACCGCGACCTGGTCGCGCAACTCGCGCGCATCGGCACGGGCCAGCCACCGGCGGGCCTGTTCGGGACTGTCCACGCTGACTGCCTGGTAAGCGGTGAACACGGTACGCGGTGGCGGCGCCACGCGGATCAACTGATGGGTGCTGACGACATACCCAAGGCCCGGCCCGTCGTACACCACGTTGTCCCAAGCCAATGGCGCCCCGCCCAATTCAGGGGGAAAACCTTCCAGGGTGAAATTCGACACCAGCCATGGCGCGTGCGGCGACTGATGCACGCCATGGTCATAGCCATAGCCCGCCATGCCGCGCACGACATGGGCAGCGACGAACAAGGGCATCGCGCAGACCACGCGATCCGCGCGCAGCGTCCGCGTCACCGGCACCGCGTCCAAGCCGTCGGCCACCAGCACGTCCACACCCTGCCCTTGCTCCTGCACGCGCATCGCCGTGCCCGGCACCAGCCAGTTGTCATGGCCCAGATGGCGCGTGATGGAAGCGCGCAGATACGCCACCATGCGCGCCAGTCCATTGGGCCAGGTCAGCACGGCGCCATCCGGCGCATTGCTCGCGTGGCCGTCGCGCGCGCAGAAATAATGCAGTCCGGCCCAGGCCGACACCCGGTCATGCGGCGCGCCGTAATCGTCGCGGCAGCAATAGTTCAAATACCAATGCAGCGCGGGCGACGTATAGCCTTTGTCCACCAGCCATTGCTTGAAGGTCAGGCGATCCAGCGCGCGCCATTCGGCGTCCTGGGACGACAGGGCAATGGGTATGCAAAAGAGCTTGCGGCCGTCCTTGCCCACGGCATCGCGCAGGCCGTCGACGTAGCGGAAGAACGCATCGTGCTGGGCCTGCTCCGCGGGCGTGGCGCCCGGCGGCACCAGCGCGTCTGCCCACTGCCCGTCGCGCAGCAGCCTTTCATCCAGCCCGTGCACGATGGCGGCCTCATCCAGATACGGACGTTCAGTCTGCGCGCCATCGAGGATAACGCCGAATTCGGCCAGCATCTCGCGCACGTGCGTGCTGGCGCGCGATGGCAGCGGCAGATAGTGCGCGCCGCGCGGATAGGCCAGATCTCCCTCGCCGCCGCCCGCCGCATTGCCGCCGAACTCCGGCCCCGCCAGCACGACGAAATCCCGATAGCCGCGCCGCGCCAACTGCCAGGCGCAAGACAGTCCCGCCACGCCCGCGCCCAGCACGGCCACGGCGGCACGCTGTTCGCCACTGGGGGCAGGCAAGGCGGCGCCGTCGCGCAGGCCATGCCCTTCGCGCATGCCGGGATAGGACACCGTCGGCGTGGTTTCCCGTATGGCCAGGCGTGCCGCGGTGCCCAGCCCGGCCGCGCCTACCGCCGCACCGAGCAGAAAGGTACGGCGCCGCATCAGCGTATGACCTTGCGCCAGTCTTCGTCGAAATAGCGCACCAGCGATTGTTCGTTGAGCCGGTTCGGCGGCATGTCCAGTACCGGCATGTCGACGGGAAAATGGAACAGCTCCTTGACCGTCGCACCGTCCAGGTAGCGCGTCGGCACGGACACACGTGGCGCCGGCGTATAGTCGGCGCGTTTGCCGGTCAGGATGAAGCCCCAATCGCCGAACGATGGCACGTAGCAGTGATACGGCCAGGTGTGCAGGCCCGCCTCTTTCAACGTGGCGTTGATGCTCCAGAAGGAATGCGGCGCGAAATACGGCGAGGTCGATTGCACGACCATATAACCGTTCTCCGACAGATGGCGCGCCATCAAACGGAAGATCGGCGTGGAATACAAACGGCCCAGCCCGAAATTGGTGGGATCGGGAAAGTCCACCACGATGAAGTCATAGACATTGCTATTGGACTCCAGCCACGCGCCGGCATCGGCGTTGATCACCGTCACCCGCTTGTCCTTCAAGGATCCCTGGTTCAGTTCGACCAGGGGCTCGGAGGTGGAGAACAGCCGGGTCATCTCGGGATCCAGATCCACCAGGGTGATGTGCTCGATGTTCTTGTGCTTGAGGATCTCGCGCACCGCCAGCCCATCGCCGCCACCCAGCACCAGGACATTGCGCGCCCACGGCACGGCATCCAGCCCGGGATGCACCAGGGCTTCGTGGTAACGGTGCTCATCACGCGAGGAAAACTGCAGATTGCCGTTGATATGCAAGCGCAGGTCGTCATGCCAGCGCGTGACCACCAGGCGTTGATAGCGCGTGGTTTCCGCATGGATGACCTGATCGCCATACAGGCCCCGCTCGGCCCAGCTCGTCATCTGGCCGGACAGGGCGAAGCCCACCGCCAGCAGGCCCATCACCAGCGCGGCGCGCCAGACTTTGTCCTTGGCTCTGGTCAGGTGCTCGCGGAACAGCCACGCCGTCCACAAGGACACGCTGGCGTTGAGGATGCCGAACAGGAAACCCGTGCGCAACAAACCCAGGTAGGGCGCCAGCAATAACGGGAACACCAGCGACACCGCCAGGGCGCCCAGGTAATCGAAGGCCAGCACCTTGCTGACCAGTTCACGGAATTCGGTGCGCTGGCGATTGAAGATGCGCATCACCAGCGGAATCTCCATGCCCACCAGCAGGCCGATCACGAACACGCACACATAGAGCGCCGCCCTGAAGGGCGCCGCCACCCACGCGAAAACCAGGAACAGCACGGCGGCCGACACACCGCCGATCAGGCCCACCAGCAGCTCCACATCGATGAAGCGGTCCAGCACCTGTTCATCGGCCACGTAACGGGAGAACCAGGACCCCACACCCATGGCAAATAGGTAACAACCGATTACCGTGGAAAACTGCAGAATCGAGTCGCCCAGGAGGTAGCTGGCGAGCGCGCTTCCTATAAGTTCGTAGCCTAAGCCACACGATGCAACAATCAATACAGAAAGTATCAGCGCGCGGTCACGCATGGGTGCTTCCGGAAGGCGAGAATTGCTGGCAGTATATCGGACCGCCCCCGCGAACCGTCCCTGATTACAACTTAGAAGGCATCCCATGCTCACGACGCCGGCCTACGCCTACCTGATCTATCTGGTGTCCGCCCTGGTGATGCTCGGCGTATTCGCCGTCATCTATTCCCGCATCACGGCCTTCGACGAAATGGCCTTGATCCGCGCCGGCAACGGCGCCGCCGCCTTATCCTATTGCGGTGCGCTGGTCGGCTTCAGTCTCACGCTGTATTCCAGTATCGCCACGCATGCCACCTACGGCATGTTCCTGGCCTGGGCCGCCGGCGCGATGGTTACCCAGGTGGTGGCTTATTCCATCGTCGCGCGGGTCATACGCGGGATGAACCAGGCCATCCATGAGAACAACATCGCGATGGGTGGCTTGATGGGTGGTGTGTCATTGTCGGTGGGCATCATCAACGCTGCCTGCCTGACGTGAAGCCGCTGACAAGACGTTAGTACCCACGCGTCAATACCTACGCGTCAATACCCACGATTCGGGAGCCACCATGAGCCTCGGTTCATTTATTCGCAAGCAGTTCATCGACATCCTCCAGTGGAACGAGGATGCGGACGGCGTCCTCGCCTGGCGTCATCCCATGCAGGATTTCGAAATCCAGTATGGCGCCAGCCTGACCGTGCGCGAGTCGCAGATGGCCGTCTTCATCAATGAAGGCAAGGTCGCGGACGTGTTCGGTCCCGGCATGTACAAGCTGACCACGCAGACACTCCCCGTTCTGACCTACCTGAAGAACTGGGACAAGCTGTTCGAATCGCCCTTCAAGTCGGACGTGGTGTTCTTCAGCACTCGCCTGCAACTGGGCCGCCGCTGGGGCACCGCGCAGCCGGTGACGATACGCGACAGCGAATTCGGCATGGTGCGGGTGCGCGCCTTCGGCATCTATTCCTACCGTATCGCCGACCCTGGCCTGTTCTATCGCGAGATCAGCGGCACGCGCGACACCTACACGGTGGACGATCTGGAAGAGCAGTTGCGCAATATGGTGGTCGCCACCATGAGCAACACGCTAGGCACTTCGTCGGTGCCCTTCATCGACATGGCCGCCAATCAGGGGCTGATGTCGCAAAGCATCGCCACTGCCTTGGGGCCGGTGTTCGAGCGCTATGGCGTCAAGCTGGACAACTTCACGGTGGAGAACGTCTCGCTGCCGGAAGAGTTGCAGAAGGCGCTGGACACCCGCATCGCCATCGGCATGTCGGGCGACCTGAACAAGTACACGCAATACCAGACCGCCAGCTCGATTCCGCTGGCCGCGCAGAACGAAGGCGGTATCGCCGGGGTGGGCGCGGGCCTGGCCGCGGGTGCCGCGCTGGGCCAGACGATGGCGGCGGGCCTCGGGTCGCTGGCAGGACAAGGGCAGGCCCAACAAGGCCAGCCGGCGCAAAACGCGGCGGCGGCCGGTGCCGGCGCTGCCGCCGGGGCCGCGGCAGCGGGTGGCGGCGGGGGCAGTGCCGCGGACCCTGCCCAGCGCCTGCAGCAGTTGAAAGGCATGCTGGACCAGAACCTCATCACGCAGCAGGATTACGACGCCGCCAAGGCGGAGATCCTGAAGCGGCTCACGGGTGGTTGACGAGAGCACATGCAACGCATCCTGTGTCCCCAGTGCGGCGCGCCGGTCGAGTTCAAGTCCGCGGCCTCGGTCATGGCGATATGCGGTTCCTGCCGCAGCACGCTGCTGAAAGACGCGGAGTCGGTCAAGCGCATCGGTGAAATGGCCGAGGTGCTGGAAGACTACTCGCCGATCCAGATCACCAGCACCGGCAAGTACGAGGGCAAGCGCTTCGATGTGGTCGGGCGCCTGCAACTGCGTTACGACGCCGGCTTCTGGAATGAATGGTACGTGTGGTTCGAAGACGGCACGGATGGTTGGCTGTCCGATGCCTCCGGCCAGTACGCGGTCACGCGGACGCGGGCGCCCAAGGACAAGGACCCGGCCTTGCCGGCCTTCGATGACCTTACGCCGGGCAGCCAGCTCAATCTGGACGGCAAGGTCTACAGCGCCGCCGACATCCGCCGTTGCCGCGCGGTGTCGGGGCAAGGCGAACTGCCCTTCGCCGTCGGCGCGGACGGTTGGGAAGCGATCGTCGCGGACTTCCGCGCGCTCGACGAATTCCTCACGCTCGATTATTCCGATACGCCCGTACCGCGAATCTACCAGGGCAAGGCCTACTCGCTGGACGACATGCAGCGCGCGTCTCTGCGGGCGGAGCATCTGGTTGAGGAAAGCGCGGGCAACTATGTCGGCAAGATCAAGGCGCTCGACTGCCCCAGTTGCGGCGCGCCCATTTCCTTCGCGGCGGCGGTCGCCACGCAGGTGATATGTCCGAGCTGCCGCGCGCAGATCGATTGCGCCGGCGACACGGCCGAAGTCCTGGCCAAGCAGAAGAAAGTCGCTTCCATCCGCACCACGCTGGCATTGGGCGCGAAGGCGACCATCGATGATGCGGCCTACACGCTGATCGGCTTGATGCAGTGCGAGGATCCCGACCCAGAGGAAACATCGCGCTGGATCGAATACCTGCTGTACAGCCCGAAGAAGGGATTTCTGTGGCTGGTGGAAAGCGATGAAGGCTGGGACAAGGTACGCGTCTGCGACCGTTGGCCCGCCCGCGTCAGCGATACGCGCTATGCCTTCAACGGCAAGCGCTACGACAAGCTGTACGACTACGACTCCAAGGTCAAGCTGGCGCTGGGGGCGTTCAACTGGCGCGTCAAGGTGGGCGACGTCACGCGCATCACCGATTATGCGCTGGGCGACAACAAGCTGACGCGCGAGACGGCCGATGCGGAGCTGGGCTGGTCGGTGTCCGAGCGCGTGGGTCCGGCGCAGGTGGGACGCTGGTTCAAGATGCCTGAATTGAGCGCGGTCAAGGAAAAACCTGCCGGGACCAATAGCCTGGCCAGCGTGGCGATATTCGCCAGCGTGGCGATGGTGTTCTTCAACGCCGACGAGCTGGAAAACGGCCAATGGCTGGGACTCATCGTCGGCGGCCTGTTCCTTTGGCTGCCGATCTGGCTGCAAAACAAGCTTCGGGATAAATGATCCATGTGGCGTGTGCTCTACATCATCTATGCCGTCGTCGTCGTCAGTGGCGTGACCATCTCGAACAGCAGCATCGGCAAGTATTCGTCCGGCGGCACCAGCAGTTGGGGCGGCGGATCGACCGGCCGGTCCGGTTATTCGTCCAGCGGGTCGCATAAATGAAGACGGCTGTGCCGGCGCCCCCCGAAGGCGAAGACACGCCCTCCTCTTCGCGCGCGACGGGTCCGGCCGCGCCAAGCGGAGCCGCGATTTCCTCCGACACGATGGTGACGCACGCGACGGGGAGCACGGTGCCCCCGCTGGGCCGTCACGTGCTGGCCGACCTGCATGGAGTCGATCCGGCGCCGCTGCGTGATCCGCAAGGCTTGCGTGATCTGCTCGCCGCGGCCGCCGTTGGGGCAGGCGCGCATGTGCTGGGCGCGCATTTCCACCATTTCGGTGGCGGCCTGGGCGTGACCGGCGTGGTCCTGCTGAGCGAATCGCACATCACCATCCACACCTGGCCCGAACGCAACTACGCCGCGCTCGACGTCTTCATGTGCGGACATGCCAGCCCGGAACGGGCCGTGGAACACATCCGTGCGGCGCTCGCTCCGGCCCAGATCGACATCACCACCGTTCCCCGCGGCGCCGCCCGGCACATTCCGTAAGGCCTGCCCGGCAGGATCGCCTCACGCGTCTGCCCCTGACGTCTGCCCCTGACGTCTGCCCCTGACGTCTGCCCCTTGGCGTCTGCCTTTCGCTACGCCGACGCTGCCCCGTAACAAGCCCCGCCAAGATCAGCCTCCAACCAAGAATCCGCCGGAGGCGGGTTCTTGATTTCCCTCCTACTCCAAAGCACCCGCGCGAAGCGTGGGTGCTTGATAACCATGCGTCGCTCCAGGCAGTGCCTGGACACCATCATTCCCACGCCCCGGATCGGGGCACGCCAACCTCCGTCAGTGCCGACCTCCCTCAATCCCGCTCCAATCGGGCAATCCACGATTGACGCCTTCTTTTCCTGGTAGTAAAAACATTTTCACAAATGAGAAAGGAGACCTGCATGTCCAAGACCCCCAGCTGGCTGGTGCGCGAAGCTGAAATCCCCGGCTACCACCCCGCCAACCACGTGGGCACGACCAATAAGCGGCTCATCGGCCCGGATACCGTCGGTTCCAAGGGCGTCGAGGTGCTGTTGGGCGTCATCGAGAAGAACCAGGGCGCGCTGCCCCACGCCCACCCCGGCATCGAACAGGTCTGCTATCTGCTCTCCGGCACCGCCCGCGCTGAAATGAACGGCGAAGCGGTCGACATGGTCGCCGGCGACTGCTGTTATTTCCCGCCCGAGCTGCCGCACAAGTTCACCGTCACCAGCGATGAACCCGCCCGGCTCCTGGTGATCTACACCCCGCCCTACGAAGAACGGCCGGACCGCGTCATCCGCTGACGTCCGCGGCGGCACGGCTTTCCATCCGCGGCACCAGCGCCGGGACGTCGCCTTTTTGGCGCAACTGCCCATGGCACTATCCACCCCGATATCCACGGCAGTACCCGGCCTAAGTCCCAAGCAATACGAGTCTCAGCAAGCCACTAGCAAGCCCCTATAAAAAACGATCCCGGAGACAATCACCATGCGTTCCCTGCCCAAGGCCAGCGTCTGGCTGCGCAATAGCGTGGCGGGCGTGCTCGCCGCCACCGCCGTCGCCAGCGCCCCCGCTTTCGCCAAATACCCCGACCACCCCATCACCGTGGTCGTCCCCTTCCCGGCCGGCTCCGGCACCGATGCCGTGGGCCGCATCTTCGCCCAACAGCTGGGCGACATCCTCGGCGGCTCGGTCGTCGTGGAAAACAAGCCGGGCGGTAACGCCACCATCGGCGCCAACTACGTCGCGCGCGCCAAGCCGGACGGCTACACGCTGTTCATCACCACCAATACCTCGCATTCAGCCGCCCCCTTCCTGAACAAGAACGTGCCCTACGATCCGGTGAAGGATTTCACCCCGATCGCGCGCGGCGGCAACCTGCCCTTCATCCTGGTGGTCAATCCCAAGCTGCCGATCAAGTCGGTGCAGGACCTGGTGTCCTACGCCAAGCAGCACCCCGGCAAATTGACCTATGCCAGCGGCAACAGCACCGGCATCGTGGCCGGCGCCACCTTCGCCGACCGCGCCGGCATCAAGATCCTGCACGTTCCCTACAAGGGCACGCCGCAAGCCATGACGGACGTGATGAGCGGCCAGGTCGACATGATGTTCACCGATGTCGCGTCCAGCCTGGCCTTCGTGCAGTCCGGCAAGCTGCGCGCGCTGGCCGTGTCGACCGCGGCCCGCAGCAACGTGGTGCCCGATATCCCTTCGATGCAGGATTCCGGCATCCAGAACTTCGACATCAATTCGTGGAACGGCCTGCTGGGCCCCGCCGGCATGCCCAAGGACGTGGTGGAACAGTTGAACGCCGCGATGAACAAGATCGTCAAGGACCCCGCCACCCGTAAACGCTTCACCGACCTCGGCTTCGATGCTTTCAGCGGCACCCCCGAGGACTTCGCCGCCTTCGTGTCGCAGCAACGCGACTTGTGGGGCAAGATGATCCAGGACGCAGGAATCGCACCGGAATGACCGCAGCTTCACCCGCCGCGCAGCACACCGCGCAACACGCTTCAACCCCTTCCGCGCAGGAAGGCGCCGCGCCGCAAGCAGGCACCGATCCCAGCGGCGCGGGCACCGGCCCTTTGCATGGCGTGCGCATTCTCGATTTGAGCGCCGTCGTCATGGGACCTTACGCCACGCAGATCCTGGCGGATCTGGGCGCGGATGTGATCAAGGTGGAACCGCCGGCGGGCGACAATATGCGGGCCGTGGGTCCCATGCGCAATCCCGGCATGGGACATCTGTACCTGCATTTGAACCGCAACAAGCGTTCGGTCGTGCTGGACCTGAAACAGCCTGCTGCCCGCGAGGCCTGCCTGAAGCTGGCCGAAAGCTGCGATGCGGTGCTGTACAACATCCGGCCCCAGGCCATGCAGCGCCTGGGCCTGGACTACGCCGCCTTCGCGGCCCGCAATCCGCGCATCGTGTACGCGGGCGCCTATGGGTTCAGCGAAGCCGGCCCTTATGCCGGCCGTCCCGCGTATGACGACCTGATCCAGGGCCAGGCCGGCATCGCCGATTTGAATCGCCGCCAGAGCGGCGGCGATCCGCGCTATGCACCGATCACGCTGGCCGACCGTGCCGTCGGTTTGCAGATGGCAATCGCCTTGTTGGCCGGCGTGCTGCACGCCCGCGCGAATGGCCATGGACAAAGCCTGGAGATCCCCATGTTCGAGGGCATGGCCCACATGACCCTCGGCGATCACCTGGGGGGCTGGACCTTCGACCCGCCCATGGGAGAAACCGGCTATGCGCGCCTGCTGGCGCCGCATCGCAAGCCTTACGCCACCAAGGATGGACATATCTGCCTGCTGGTCTACAACGACAAGCACTGGCGCAATTTCTTCGACGCCGTGGGCCGCCCGGAGATGAAGCAGGACCCGCGCTTCGCCACGCATGGCGCCCGGGCCGCGCACATCAGCGAGGTCTATGCCTGGCTGGCCGGCGTCATCGAACAGCGCGATACCGAGCAATGGCTGCGCCTGTTCGCCGAAGCCGACATCCCCGCGTCCAAGCTGTACACGATCGAGGATTTGATCGAGGACCCGCATCTGAAGGCGGTCGACTTCGTGCGCCACGTGGATCATCCGACCGAAGGGCGCCTGCGCACCACCGCGCCACTGGGGCGCTATGCCGGCACGCCGACGTCCCTGCGCCGCCATGCACCGCGCCTGGGCGAGCAAAGCCTGGAGATCCTGCGCGAAGCGGGCTATTCAGACGCCGCCATCCAGGCCTTGCTGGATACCCAGGCGACGCTGGACGGCACCCCCGGCTGAACGGCCAGGCCGCGGCTACTCGTGCCGCTCCAGCGCGGCGCAAGCCGCGCGCAGGATGCTGGCGTACGCCGCCTGATTGGGTTCGACCCGATACACCGGCGCGCCCACTGAAATCGCGTAGCGTTCTCCGCCCAAGGTCAGCGGCCAGGCCACGGCCCCGACCTCGTCTATCGATTCGCTCAAATTACGGAACCAGCCGCGTTCGCGCGACCGCGCCAGTTCAGCCTCGATGGCCTCCAGATCGACCAGGGTGCGCTCATTGAAACGCTCCAGGGGCGCCCTGGTCAGCAACTCGCGGCGCTCATCGGCGGACATCAGCGAGAGCAGCGCCTTGCCCAGGGAATTGGCGTGCACCGGCCGGAATTCGCCCGCCGCCGCGACATAGCGGATGGTGTGGGGCGAGTCTAGTACCTCCAGGTAGACCACGCGGTGATCAGTCGACAATTTAGCGAACACCACCGTTTCCTGGGTAGCGTCGCGCAATTCGGCCAGGCTGGGATAGACGCGTTCCAGGATCGGATCGGCCTTGGAGATCAGTTGCGCCTTGGCCAACAGGCGGCTGGTCGGGTAATAACCGTTGCGCCGTCCCACTTCATACAGATAGCCCAGTTCGTTGAGCGTACGGATGAGGGCCAGGCAACTGGAAACAGGCACGTCCAGCAGCCGCGCCAGTTCGGACAGCGACAAGGGACGCTTCTCGCGGGCGAAGACCTCGATGATTTCTATGACTCGTAACGCGGTCTTTACGCTCATGCTCGGGCCTGTGAAAAGGTCTGCGGATTGTAATGCGAACCCTTACGAATCGCTGGCGTGTGTGAAGGTTTTACGTATTCCGGTGGAGGCCGCCTACCGCTTCCGCATGCTTCCACCGGGGCGCCGGGCACCGCATGATGCGGCACGGCAAAGCGGAGAAGCAGGCGAGGAACACATCTTGCGTAGCGTCGCCGGCAATCACCCTTTTCGCCATCCAAGGAGCGCATCATGATGGACAAGGCAATTCATAGCCACGGGCAGCGGCCCGCCCTGGAGCACGTTCTGGCCACCCCCGGGGCGGACCTGCTCGAGACCCATGCCCGGCTGGCCCGCGCCACCAATGTGCTGGTGCATCGCATCGGCGACGATGAACACGGCAACGACGCCTTGGGTGCCTCGTCGCCACCGCAGCGCCAGCGTGCTGCCCACGCCCAGGCTCAGGCCAAATCCGCCGATCGCGCTCCCAGCACAGGTAAGACTTACCAAGGCACGATCACGCCGCCGCGCATCATGGATGTGCGGCCGCCTTATCGTCCACCGGTGATGCTGCGCCAGGCCAGCCTGCGGGCCAGCGCAGCCCAGCCGCCGCTGCTGAATATGGGCACGGCGACCGGTTCGCAGCATGATGAGCGCGAAGGAGGTGCCAATGGCTGGCGCTAACATTGAACGCAGCGCGGTGGGGCAAGCCGCGGTCGACTCGGCAGTGTGCGAGGCGCGCAGGCGGAGTACAGGAGCCGCGGCCGCCAAAGCAGGAGGCGTCCTGGCTGGCGACGCCGCCAGTCAGCGCGCTGGCTCGTCGGCACCTGCCTCTACCCGGGCTGCCAGCGCCCCGCGTCCGACTTGCAGCCATTGCCACGCGCAGGGCCTGCGCTTTTGCTGCGTCAGATTCGTGGCACGCCGACGCCAGGGTGTGCATGGATGGGCGCAGTGAAAGCGTTGCGCTGGCGATTGCGCACGTCCGTGCAGCCAAGCGCGGATTCAATGCACCCAAGCCAGGGCACCCGCCGCAAGCAGGCAGGCCGCCTGCAAAGCGCAGCAGGCCATCTGCCGTCGCAGTAATTGCAAGGCGCCGGTCCAGCGGGAACGCAGGCCGCGAAGCGTATCGCCTTGCGGTGCGCCGAGCAGCGCCAGGCCTTGGTCCAGCCTTTGCAGATCCTGGTCGGAGACGGACGGATGGGCGTAGAGCTGGGCGAACAGCCGGCTATCCAGGCGCACCCGCAAGGCGTAGTAACGCTGCACCATTCCAATCAGCACACTCAGCCAAAGCGCGGCTGCCGGCGCATTGCGCCAAGCCGCGGTCCAATTGGTCCATTCAGCCGAACCTTGTTCGCGTATGACAGATATTCCCAATAATGCGACAGCCGCGATGGCCAATAGCATTGAGAGTCGCGCAGCATGACGGCCTTGCGCGAGGACGGCCAGCAGGACGTGGCCGGTGTCCGGGTGCCGGAGGGCATCGTCATCAGGGAGTTGCCTGGAAGTCGTCATCGCGGAATTTCTCTCTTTGAGCGGCTGCCCGCACGGCCTGCCGCGCGGATGGGGAAATCACGATCGCGCGATGGGAGCGCAGGTGCTCGATGACCCACTCGGGGTCGTCTCCTTGCAAGGCACGCCATGCCGCGATGGCCAACGCGCTGCGGGAATAGCCTAGCGCGCAATGCACCAGAAGACGGCCGCCGCCGATGCTTTTGCCTGAATCCAGCCCTTCGTCCGCGCATTCGTCAGCCCCCGTCTGATCCGTGGCACGGGCGCAGGCCGCGGAGATCGCGGCGGCAGCCGCTGCCAATTGCATTGGCGTCGGCACCACCAGATCCAGCATCGATACTTGCGTGTAATCCAGGCGCAGGGCCGCGGGCCTGGCGGGAAATTCCGCCGCCAGATCGACCACCGCGGTGAAGCCGCCCCGGCGCAAGTCCAGTGTCGAGGGTGCACGGCCTATCCACACGCCCGGATAAACCTCGACGTAAGGAGGCACCCGCAAGGTATAAAGCCGCGAAGACACCCACGCCGCCAGCAGATACGGCGCCAAGGCCCAACGCGCGGGCCAGCGCATGCGGCCGTCCTGCTTTTGGAATACCCGCTCGCCCTGGCCGGCATAGGCGAGCGCCACCATCATCAACGAGAAGGCGGGCCAGCACAGCAGCAATGATGCCGTCACCCAGTCCGCGCGCGCCGCCGCCACCGCGAACAGAAGAAAGATCGCGCAAGCCTGCCCATAGCGCCGTGCCAGTTTCCGGCGCCGAACGAGATCCTCATCGACCCAAGCGCCCCGCTGCGGTGGCGTTACTTCATCGATGTCGCCGTCCCGCTGCACCAGCGTTACCTCCCCGGACTCGGCGCCCCGCTGCGGTGGCGTTACTTCATCGACGTCGCCGTCCCGCTGCACCAGCGTTACCTCACCGGACTCGGCGCCCCGCTGCGGCCATGCTGCATCATCCGCAACGTCGACAGGCGCGGCACCGACCTTCTTGCGCCCGAAGCGCAACGTCCACGGCGCGCCCGGCAGCAAGTACAGGCACAGGATGCCCACCGCCGCCCCGGTCCACACGTCGATGAAGTGATGCTGGTACGTGGTCAGGACGGAAATGCCGATCAGGGCGAACCAGCCGTGCAGCAGCCAGCGCCATGCGCCCCGCGCATGCCGTGCATAGCAGGTCCACAGAATCATCAACAGGCTGATGTGCAAGGACGGCGCCTGATTGAAAGGCAGATCGAAGCCCGTCAACAGATCGAACAGCCACCCGTTGAAGCCGCTGGTGGCCGGCCGCGGAAAGGAGAAGCGCAGGGGAAACAACAGGAAGAAGGCGACCGATACCAAGGTCGCCGCCAGCAAGCGCGAAGCATGCGTGCGCAACTCCGCGCGGCTGGTGCAGATGAACAGCGATATCGCGTAGAACACGTCGATCGACATGTAAGGCAGTATCGTCCACGGCCAGAATGGCAGGCCCTGCTCCCAGCCGTAGACGTAGCTGCCTACTTGCGGCAGCGTGCTGCTGTAATAATTGGCGTAGCCGTAGCTGAGAAAGAAAAGAGGCCCCAGAACCACCAGCCACAGTGCTGCCTGCAACGTGGGCCGCCGCACAGCGGTTTCCCCCGTCTCAGGCGGCGTCATCCCGCACCGCCAGGGATACCGTGAAAATCCCCCACTGATCGCTCAGTTGTTCGACCTTGCGGAACCCCGCCGCCGCGACCAAGGCATCCATCTCCGCCTGCGTGCGCCGGCGCATCACCCACGGCATATCGGCCCGATGGCTGGTCAGCGTGCGGGCAATCATTTCCAGCTGCGGATGCCAGGGCTGGTTGGTGTAAATCAGCACCGTGCCCGCCGCCATCGCGCTGGCCAGACCCGCCAGGGAAGCCTGGATGCCGTCATTGCGCGGGAACAGTTCATACAGCCCCGAGACCACCGCCAGCGTCGGCGCCGGATCCAGCGCGGCCAGGCTGGCCCGATCGAAAGCGTCGCCCCGTTCGAAACTGGCGATGTCCGTCAGCCCCAGCGTCTGGATCAGGCGTCCGCCGCCTTCCACATTCAGGGGGCTGTAGTCGCGCAGCAGAATGCGCTGCACCTCGGCCTTGCGTGCGGCCAGGGCCTCCAGCACATACCGGCCGTGTCCCGCTGCGATGTCCACCACGCGCACCGGCGTGCCTGCTGCCGCCAGGCGGTCCACCGCACGGTTGATCAAGGTCAACAGATGGGTCTTGCGCACGCGGATGCCGCGCCAACCGATGCTGTCCAGATAAGCCTTGTCGGCATAGCGGCCCAGCCAGGCCAGCGGGCCGCGTCCGGTCGGCTGGTCGCGATAGACGTAGTCCAGCGTGGAGCCTGAATCGAACCCGGTGTCCACCCCCAGCCGCATACCGGCGGACAACATGGCGCCGGTCTGGATACCCAGGCGACCCAGCGCCCACCATGCGCGCGCCGCCAGGTTGTCCGGCGGCAATTGCAAGGCATCGAACTCACGCCGGGTCGGCCCTTCCTGATCGGCGGCCAGCAGAGCGGGTTGCGCCGCGCGCAGCGCCGGTACCGCGGCTTCGCAGCGCAGGATGAAGGCGCGCGCGGCGGCGATGGGCAGATGCCGGTCCTGTTCGCCCAGGGTGTCGTGGAAAAAGCCGGGGAAGACTTGCGACTCCTTGATGGGCGCGGACAAGCGTTCCAGGAAATCGAACTGCGGCTTGTGCCGCACCACCCAGTCCGCACCGGAGATCAGCACTTGCGTCGGCGTGTGGATGGCCGCGGCGTCGGCCACAACCCGGTCCGCCGCCTCGTACAGACCCAGCAGGATATTGACGGCGATGGGCCGCGTGATCAGCGGATCGGCCATGAAGGACGTGATGCGTTCCGGATCATGTGTCAGGTAACGCGCCTTGACGTAGGAATTGACAAAGAACTTGCCACGTACCTTCTGCATCAGGGCAAGGCCGGGCCGCGCCAGCGGCACGTACAGCTTGACGTCGAAAGCGGGCGACGCCAGCACCATGCAGCGGATGGCCGGCGCGTAATCGTGCACCCAGGTGGCCACCACCACCGCGCCGACACTCTGCGCCACCACCGCGATGTCCTCCACCGCGATGCCGTAGTCCTGGGAGATATGGCGGATGAAGGCGTCGACGTCCTGCACCAGCACACCGAAGTTTTCCGCGTAGCCCCGCTCACCCGGCGAGCGCCCCAGGCCACGCGCATCCCATGCAAAGACATGGTGATCCGGCAAGTCCAGTTCATCGGCCACGTGCATCATGCGGCCGCCGTGCTCATGGCCGCGGTGAAACAGCACCACGGCGCGCGGCCGCTCGGGCGTGACCGGTGCCGCGGATGGCGCCGCCGGGGTAGCCAGAACGGGCGCCCAGTGGCGATAGAACAAGGCCACGCCGTCATGGCTGGCGAAACTATGTTCGGTAAGGGCGCGAGCGGTCATGCGTTCTCCTGGTCGACGTCGTCATGCGCGTCGTCGCGCGTGGGACGGGCTTTGAGCCTGAGGCTGGCGAAACGGTCGGTGAGCGTCTGCATGAACGCGGCCTTGTCGTCCTGCGCATCAGCGCGCCAGGACAGCGCACGGCCGACGAAAATGTCGACGAAAACAGGCAGCGGGACGAAGCTGCCCTTGGGCATGGACTTACCCAGGCCATGCATGTAAAGCGGCACTACCGGCGCATCCGGGAAGCGCCGCGCCAGATGGGCGATACCGGACTTCAAGGCCTGCATTTGTTCAGGCTCGCCGCGCGTGCCTTCAGGGAAGATCACCAGGATGCCGCCACGCTCCAGCGCCTCGTAGCAGCCTTCCAGCGGATCGCGGCGTTCGCCATTGCCGTTGCGGTTGCCGCTGCCGCTACCATTGTCATTGCCATGGCCTTTGACGGCCCCGGCCCCAGCCCCGGCCCCGGCGCCCGATGGTCCCGCCCGCACGCCACCGCGAATGACGGGCACGATGCCGACCAGATCGCGCGCGATCCAGGTCAGCGGGCCACCCTTCATGAAATAGTCCGCTGCCGCCGCCGGCTGCACGTCCGGCACGCGCGCCAGCGGGAACAGCGACAGCAGCGTGCAGATGTCCAGATGGCTGTTGTGATTTGCCGCCACGATGGCGGGGCCACGCAGAGGTAGCCGCTCCTGGTGGCGGACATTCACGCCCAGCCACAGGCGCACGACAGGACGCGCCACCAGGGCAGCGAAGGCCATGCGCAGGAATCGTTGCCAGCGCGTCATCGTCGCGTTCCGTTTCAGTAATGCAGGAAGTACAGCACGTGGAAGAACAGCGGTGCCGTATAGGTCAGCGAATCGAGGCGATCGAGAATGCCGCCGTGTCCCGGCAGCATGCTGCTGGCGTCCTTGACGCCGATGTCGCGCTTGACCGCTGACATCACCACGTCGCCGATGAAGCCCGCCACGCCGATCAGCAGGCCTACCAGCACCGACTCCAGCGTGGTGAAAGGCGTGAACCACGGCGCCAGCAGCCAGGCCAGCAGCGTGGTGGTCAATACGCCACCCACCAGGCCTTCCACTGTCTTGTTGGGGCTGACCTTGGGAATCACCTTGTGACGGCCGATGCACTTGCCCCAGATGTACTGCGCCACATCGTTCAACTGGGTCAACAGCAGCAGGTAGAACACATACATGCCGCCGGTCAGCGGACGCGGGCCATGCAGGTCGGGCAGATTCACCAGGAAAGCGATATGGCTGAGGCTGAACACCGTGGTCATCATGCCCCAATGCAGGGTGCCCGCCGATTGCAGGAAGCCGCGCGTATCGCCCACCATCACCATCCGCATGGGCAGGAACAGGAACAGGTAGACCGGGATGAAGATGATGAACATGCCGTACCAGTTCTGCCAGACCCACCAATATTGCAGGGGGATGGCCAGGTAGGCCCACAGCAGCACGACGTGGTCGGTACGGCGCGTGGTCAGCAGCGACAGGTATTCCTTGAAGGCGAGGAAGCTGACCAGGGCCATGAGGATGATGGCGCCCTTGGGATGCAGGCACAGCGCCACGCCGAAGATCGCCGCTATCCACCACCACGTGCGCACACGCTGGCGCAATTCCGTGTAGTTCTTCGCGGGCCGGGCGCGCTTGAGCGCCAGCGAGACCACGCTGGCGATGATCAGCAGGACCAGGACGCCACCGAAGGCGTAATAGAGCGGCAACTGGGCGGCAGGGAAAAGGCCGTCGGCAAACCAGGCGTTCATGACAGGGGCTCCGACTGGGCGTGGAGGGGATGCGCGGCGTGGCTCGCGTCGATGCGGACTTCGAGTGTCTTCATGGTTGGGAATCGGCCGGTGCCTGGGCTGCGCGCGCTGCGCGCAAGGCCTGGCGGCCGCGGTTCCAGATGGTCAGCACCAGCAGCGCATTGGCCAGGGCCATGACGGGCGTGAACCAGGCAATGTAGGGCACGTCCAGTCCCAACAGCAGGCCGATCAGGCCGAACAGGAAGGCGCGGTCGCTCTTGCCCAGGGGGCCGTCGTAGCGGCGGCCGCCGCCCACGGTCTGGCCCAGCACACCCACCATTTCACTGAGCGCGGCCAACAGGACCAGGGTTACCACCCAGCCGCCGGCAATGCCGGGCAGTAAGGCGAAAGGCAGGTACAGGGCGGCGTCGGACACCACGTCGCCGGCTTCATTCAGCAAGGCGCCCAGTGCGCTCTGCATCTGGTACCGGCGGGCCAACATGCCGTCGATGGCATTGAGCGCCATGCGGATGAACAGGAATACAGGCAAGGCCAGCCAGAGCAGACCCACCGGCGCGCCGCCGGCCGCCTGTTGCGCCAGTTGCCAGGCCAGGCCGGCGCCCAACACCACCGAAACCACCGCTGCGACGAGGGTGACCTGATTCGCGGTCACGCCGGCGCCGTACAGCTTGCGCGTAGGCCAATCCAGCAGTTGCTGGAACTTGGGCTTCAGATCGTAGATGCTGGCCATCCCTCCCCCCGGAGCGTGCTGGAATGCGGCGATTCTATCCCGGGGTCGCCCATGCGTCCCCAGAAACATTTGAATGCAGCTTAAAAAGATGTAAGAAAGTTAACGCGGTGTTTGGGAGTCGGCACCGGGGTCTCCGGGTCCAGAAGGAGTTTTTTGTTTTGGGGGCTACGCCCCCAAAGGTCCCCCTTAGCGAGCAGCCATGCCACTTCCTACGGCGTCTACGTGCGCCGGCCCCTGATCGCAACGCCGCCCGCAGGCCGCGCCCTTGGACGCCCTACCCCCGCAACCAAACACCGCCCTCGTTGCAAATGGCGACGATGCTTCCTCCACAAGGGCTTTGAGGGCGCAATCCCAAACCCGAACTGTCCTTGCTACGAATGGCGACGATGACCGCGGCCGTGGGGGGTCTTTGGGGCGAAGCCCCGAAAACTAATCTTCCCCTGTCTGCAAATCGCGACGATTTGCGCCTCAACGCCGCCTGCGTGAAAAAAAAGCCGCCCCTGTTCGCCCCCATCCCCCACGCCAGCCACCTGAAGACGTTATAAATACAGATTCCACACTTTTTCACCCCCCTTACCTCAGAGAGCGTAGCGATATGGCACCGAAGATCTTCATCGATGGCGAACACGGCACCACGGGACTGCAGATCCGCACCCGCATGGCCGGCCGCCGTGACGTGGAGCTTTTGTCCATCCCGGAAGCGGAGCGCCGCAACCCCGCCATGCGCGAGGACCTGCTCAACAGCGCCGACATCGCCATCCTCTGCCTGCCGGATGCCGCCTCGCGCGAAGCCGTCGCGATGCTGGCCGGCAACAAGAGCGTCCGCATCATCGACACCTCCACCGCCTACCGTGTCGATCCCGACTGGGCCTATGGCTTCGCCGAACTGGAAAAAAGCCAGGGCGCCAAGATCGCCGCGGCCCGCTACGTCTCCAATCCCGGCTGCTACCCCACCGGGGCTGTCAGCCTGATCCGCCCGCTGCGCGCTGCCGGCATCATCCCGGACGCCTATCCGGTCACCGTGAATGCCGTGTCGGGCTACACCGGCGGCGGCAAGCAGTTGATCGCGCAAATGGAAGACCCCAACAATCCGGACGCCATCGACTCGCCGCATTTCCTCTATGGCCTGCCGCTCAAGCACAAGCACGCGCCGGAAATGAAGATCCATGGCCTGCTGCCGCGCATGCCCATCTTCGCGCCCTCGGTCGGCAAGTTCGCCCAAGGCATGATCGTGCAGGTACCCCTGGTGCTGGACCAGTTGGCCGCCGGCGCAACGCTGGAAAGCATCCATGCCTGCCTGACCGCGCACTACGCCGGCCAGGACATCGTCACCGTGGTGCCCTTGGCGGAAAGCCAGAAGCAGGATCGTGTCAATGCCGTGGAACTGGCCGGCAAGGACACCATGAAGCTGTTCGTGTTCGGCACGCCGGGCCAGGGCCAGGTCAATCTGGTAGCCCTGCTCGACAACCTGGGCAAGGGCGCTTCCGGCGCGGCCGTGCAGAACATGGACCTGATGTTGAAAGGCTGACCAGGGTAGCCGAGGGACTCGTGCCGGCGTCCGGCACGTCACCGAAGCCTCCAAAGATCAAAAGCCGCCTGCTTGCGCAAGGCGGCTTTTTTTTGGCGGGGAACTCCGGAACCTCTGGGCGTGGCGGCAGGCTAGGCCAAGCCAGGGCCACGGTTGCGGTTGCGGCTGCGGCTGCGGGCCGCAGGCCACGGGCGCGCTATGAGCACCACGCTCGGGCGTAAGCCCTTCAAGCCAGGACCAGCTTGGCGCCGGCCTTGCGCAGCAGCCGCCACTCCCGTTCATCGCCGTTCTTCCGATTGCTGAACACCACATCGATATCGGCGGCGGGGGCGTAGGTGACGCGGCTGGCCACCCCCACCTTGCTGTAGTCAGCCAGAACATAAAGACGCTTGGACTGGCGCACCATGGCCTCGGCCACGGCCGCTTCGTGATGTTCGTAACTGGTCGCCCCCTGTTCGGCGGTCAGGCCCACCGGCGACAGCACGGCGACATCCGCATGATGGCGCGCGATCTCGTTCACGGTGGCGGCACCATAAGTAGCCTGCACATCGGCATAGGGACGCCCGCCAAGCAGGATCACCGAACACGCCCCCCTTCCCGGCGGCGCCGCGGCCGCCAGCTTCATGGCGATCATCACGGAATTGGTGATCACGGTCAGGTCCGGCACCGACGGCAGCACCTCGGCCAGCATGCCGGTGGTGCTGCCGGCGTCGAGAAACAGCGTCTGTCCCGGCGTCAACAACGGCAGCACTGCCTGGGCGATGGCACGCTTCTCACGCGAGTGCAGGCGCTGGCGTTCGAGGAACGGCGGTTCCAGGCGCGCAGCGGTGGCCACCACGCCGCCATGCACACGCCGCAACAAGCCTTGTGCTTCCAACTCCAGGATGTCGCGCCGCACCGTTTCGCGGGATACCGCCAGGGCCTGGGCCAACTGGTCGGTACTCATGCGCGCATATTCATCGAGCAGGGATTTGATGCGCAGAACGCGTTCTTCTTGGAGCATGGGGCCTGAGAGGATGCTGAAAACCTGATGGTGAAAATTCGGATATCTGAATAGCAAAAGGCACCCCGCGCCAAGAGGCAGGGGGCGAACCCCTTCTTATACTTGAACTGAATGCCGCGTCGCTACGGCATTAACGCGCACGGACCCGGGCCCACCGGTAAACCGGTGGGCCCGTTTCACGCCATTGCGGGAAGATCCGTCGCGCCAGGCGGCTTAGAAGTCACCTTCGCCCATGGCCGGATCGCTGATGCCGTGCTTGCCGGTTTCCACGCGGCCGGCAAACCGGCGCGACCACGTCGGCTGGCTGGGGCTGGTCACGACGAAGTCGTACCAGGCGCTGCTGTCGCTCAGGTCCCAATGGATGTCCTGGCTGGCGGCGGCGGTCACCGACGCATTCCAGGGACCATCGTTGCGATAGGCCTTGGCCCGCACGTTGAACGTGGCCGTACCGGCGCCTCGATTCATCAGTGTCAGGTAGACGTTGCCGTTGGCCACGTCATAGCAGACCCGCACTTCGGGCACCGGCAGCGTCGCATCGCGCTCGACGCTCAGGTCACCGACGAAAGCACGATGGTAGCCATTGGGACCCAACACCCACAGATCATAGGCGCCGCCATTGTCCGACCAGACATTCCAGGTGTCGTCCAGCTGCTTGCCCGCTTCCACCACGTAACGCTGCGGAATACGGTCCAGATGCAGGCGATCGTACACATGGAATACCGCGGCCTGGGTCCCCGTGTTGGCGAAGATCAATTGCACGGTACCCGCGGTCGCATCGGTGCGCGCGCTGGTATGCAGCTCGTAGGGCAAGGCGCGTGAAGGCCGCGTGCCCAGGACCTGGTTCGGCAGCTTTTGCGGCGTGGGCAAGGCGACGGCCGCCAAGGCTTCCTGTGACGTACGCAGCGCGTCGGCCTGGGCCTGGGTCCTGCGGCCAGCCAGCGTCGGTATCACTTCGTCATTGGGATTGGCGAAGTTGAAGGCCGTGGTCAGATCGCCGAATACCGCGCGGCGATACGGGCTGATGTTGGTCTCGGCGATGCCGAAGCGTGCCTCCAGGAAACGCAGCACGGAGGTATGGTCGAACTGCTGCGAGTTGACCCAGCCGCCGCGGCTCCAGGGCGACACCACCCACATGGGCACGCGCGGACCGGGGCCGTAGCAGTCGCCATCCTGCGCGGGCATGCTGGTGCCGGGTACGTTCGGATGCGTGTAGTACTCATAGGACATGTCCGCGGTGCTCAGCGTCGACTTGCCATGGGTGGTCCCGGTGGCGATGTCGAGCGACGGCGCGCAAGGCGGCGGCACATGGTCGAAGAAGCCGTCGTTCTCGTCGAAGTTGATCAACAGCACGGTCTTGGACCACACATCCGGATTGGCGGTGAGCGCGTCCAGCACTTCCTGCACATACCACGCACCCTGCACCGGACTGGACGGTCCGGGATGCTCGGAATACGTTTCCGGCGCCACGATCCACGACACCTGCGGCAGCTTGCCGTTGAGAATGTCCTGCTTGAACGAATTCAGCAAGCCGCCGTCGGGCATGGTGTTGGCAATGCCCTTGTACAGCGGATTACCGGCGTTGTCGGTCGACGGGTCATACGCGGGGCTCGTGCCAGCGACCTGGTCGTGATAGACCGGCTTGCCCGACGCCAGGTTGGCGTTGCGGTAGTTCTTGAAACCGAACAGGGGGTTGTCGGTGAAGTTGTCCGGCATGTTCTGGTAGACGATCCACGACACACCGGCGGCTTCCAGCCGTTCCGGATACGTGGTCCAGTCAAAACCGTTGGCCAGCGAGTCGGTGCTCTCCAGGCCGTCGAACACGTTGTTCACCACCACCTGGCCCACGGTCGTGGCGCCGTTGGTGCCCGTCATGTGGAACATGCGATTGGTGTTGGTGCCGCCATGCAGCGAGCAGTGATAACCGTCGCACACCGTGAAGGCATTGGCCAGCGCCGTCTGGTAAGGCACTTCCGCTTCCGCGAAATAACCCATCGATTTCTGGTTCTTGTACTTCGGCCACTGGTACATGCGGCCCTTGTCCCAGGCGTCGCGCGCATCGTTCCAGCTGTGCGGCGTGCCGCCGACACGCTGGGCGTTGCCCACCGATTGGTCCAGGTGATAAGGCAGCACGGGCTTGCCGCTGGTATCGAGCTGCTGGAAGACGTGGAAGCCGTTGGGCAGGGGAATGGGGAAGCGGTCACCGAAGCCACGCACGCCGGCCAGGGTACCGAAGTAGTTGTCGAAGGAGCGGTTCTCCTGCATCAGGATGACCACGTGCTCGACATCCTTGATAGTGCCGGTACGGTTGTTGGCCGGAATCGCCAGGGCGCGGCGGATGCTGGGCGGGAACAGATTCAGGGCGGCGCCGGCCGCGGTCACGCCTGCGGTCTTGCGCAGGAAATCTCGTTTGGAATTGTCGATCATGTCGGATGCGGATGTAGTGGGCGTGAACGGGTCAGGGCGCGCAATGCAATACCGGCGCGGGGGTCGCCGGCGTGCTCGGATCGGAGGGATTGGCCGGCGTGGTGGTGTCACCCCCGCCGTTGTTGCTGTTGCTGTCGTCATCGCCGTGGTCGCCGCCACAGGCGCTGAGCATCAGCGCCACGGCGCACGCGGCGGCTAGCGCGCGTACAACGGATGACAGGCGCGCGCGTGGCTGCCGGTCCAGGAAACTATCAGTCATGCAAGGCTCCGTAGGGGTCGGATGGACTTGCACAAAATTGCACAAGTCCAAAAATATGCATGCGGATGATCGACGTTGCCGATGACATCGCCATGACAGGGAGCCGGCAGATTGAAATTGGGCGTGACAAAAAAAGAAGCGCGCGCACTTGCGTGCGCGCGCTTCGCGGTCAGGCAACGTTGGGGCCCATCCCACGCTGCCCCAGGGTCTCTCTCCCTGGTGGACCTAGCAGGCGTTGGTATTCAATGCACTGACGATGTTGTTGAAGTGCTGGCGCAGGTCGCGGATGTTGTCACGCTCGCGCGACATGTGCTGCATGATGGCGGGACGGTTCCTGGCCTCATTGACATAAGAGCCGTCTTCCGTGCTCTTGATGACCGTGCGGCCATCCGCCACATATTGGTTGACGTGCATCATCAGGCTGGGGCAACCCTTCTGGTTTTGCTCGCGCACCTTGCGGTCATAGCCCTGGCCCATATCGTTGACCTGGTTGATGGCATCCTTGAAGCCTTGCACGTGCTCACCCAGGCCCTCGCCCGCCAGGAAGGTGCTGGCCTGGGCCTGCGCCGCCTTGCCCCAGTAAACGAGACCGATGCGGTAGTAGGCGGCATTGTCCTTCTTGGCGTTTTCGAAAGCCGTCTTGGTGTTCTGCATGTCCTGCTCCGACAGACCGGAGTAGAAGGCGTCTTCCTGCTTGACCACTTCGGTCAGCGCGGCCACGTAAGCGGGACTCAGTTCACGCGCCTTGGCGCCGTCGTCGGCCAGGTAGCCCTTGGATGCGCTGTAGTTCTGCAGTTCGTGGCTCAGCGGCGACAGCTTGCCCAGGGCATCGGCGAAGGGCCTGGCCGGGCCGTCCAGCGCCGGCATGGCCGGCTGCATGGCCAAGGCCTTTTCCAGGCCGGCCTTGGTGCGATCGATATGGATATCGTTCTGGATGGTGAAATCCTTGATCGGCTTCTTGGCGTTGACCGCCGGGGTGTTGTACTTGTTGTAGCGATCCAGCGCTTCGCTGAAGGAACTCTGCACCTTGTTGGCCGTGTCCACGTACTGGTTGAACTTGAGTACCTGCGCCTGCTCGGCCGCGGCGGCCTGCTGTTTGGACGAAGGGGCCGATTCCGCGGACTTGGGCTTGTCGTCACCGCAAGCCGCCAACAGGCAGGCAGCACCCAGCACGAAGGCGAAGCGGTAGGGTCGGGAAAGCGCGGACATCATGATTCCTTGGCGATTCGAAGAAGCGGGATTTGTAACGAGGCGGATGATACATAGCTGACAAATTACCGAAGTAAGCAAATCGATCAAAAACCGCCGGCTTGCGACGTAACAAGACTTCGGTGAATTCGCCGGCTTTCTCGCCGCAATAGCTGCTAACAAGTGGCCAAATCGTTATGAACCGCAAAATATAGCGACTGCACTCTAAAAATCCCAATCGTGTAAAAAATACACTCCCCCGCATTAAGTTGCATATAGTTTCCGGAACCCAGGCACTCGCACGGGTACCCGCAGTACGCTGCCCCGTGCCATAATCAGCGCCACACCGCCGCACAGGAGAGACCAGCCCAGGCTGGCGCCGACGGAGCAACCGCCCCGGAAACTCTCAGGCACAAAGGACTGTGCGACGGGCAAGACAGACTCTGGAGAGCGGCGCCGCATGGCGCCCACCGAAGGGGAACCGGCGGCTGGCCGTCATACCAGCGCCGGTGAAACTCTCAGGTACCGTGGACAGAGGGGGGTGCGGCAGACGCTAGTCCTGCCGCCACCCTACTTCGGAGTCACCATGACCCGCATCGCCATCCTTGGCGCCGGCATTACCGGCGTCACGTCCGCCTACGCCCTGGCGCAATTGGGCTATCAAGTCACCGTCTACGACCGCCAGCGTTATCCCGCCATGGAAACGTCCTATGCCAATGGCGGCCAGCTGTCCGCCAGCAATGCCGAGGTATGGAACAGTACGGCCACCCTGGTCAAGGGCCTGAAATGGATGTTCCGGCGCGATGCGCCCTTGTTGCTGAACCCCGCCTTCAGCCTGCACAAGTACGGCTGGCTGGCGCGCTTCATGCGCCACATCCCTGACCACGAGCGCAATACCATCGCCACCACGCGCCTGGCCATCGAAGCGCGCGCGCATCTGTTCGAGATGGCGCGAACCGAGGGCATAGAGTTCGACCTGGAACGGCGTGGCATCCTGCACATCTACCATGATCAGGCCAGCTTCGAAGCGGCGCGCCGCGGCAATACGCTGATGCAGCGGGGCGGGCTGGAGCGCCATGCCGTGTCGTCGGCGGAAGCCCGCGCCATCGAGCCGGCGCTACGCACGTCGTGCCACGGCGCGTTCTACACGCCCTCGGACAGCACCGGCGATATCCACAAATTCACGCGTGGCCTGGCCTTGGCCTGCGCGCGCCGCGGCGTGCTGTTGCGCCAGGACTGCACCGTGCTGGGCATCAAGGACGAAGGCGGTGCGCACATCGTGCAGTGGCGCGATGCGGACGGACATGTCGACCAGGCCAGGCATGACGCCGTGGTGATTTGCGCGGGTGCCGCCAGCCAGGCCCTGGCGGCCACCCTGGGCGACCAGGTGCCGGTCTACCCGGTCAAAGGCTATTCCATTACGGTGCATCTGGATCAGCCCGGCGACGGCGAAGCGGCGCCGCGTGTGAGCCTGCTGGACGAGGCCGCCAAGATCGTCACCAGCCGGCTGGGCGCACGCTTGCGCGTCGCCGGCACGGCCGAATTCAATGGCTACAACAAGGACATCCGCGCCGACCGTATCGAGCCGCTGGTGCAGTGGACACGGCGGCATTTCCCCGGCATCGCCACCCAGCGCGTCGAGCCATGGAGCGGCCTGCGCCCGATGACGCCGAACATGATGCCCGTGGTCCGGCGCGGCAGCCGGCCCGGCGTTTACTACAACACCGGGCACGGGCACCTGGGCTGGACCTTGTCCGCCGCCACGGCGCCGCTGCTGGCCAGCCTGGTGGCGGCAGCGCAACCGCCGGACTGACGCGGCGGCCGGCCCAGGGCGCTGCACTGTAAGCAGATGCCTCAGGCATAGGCCACGGCACCGGACGCGAGCTAGAATTCCCCGCTTGTTGCATCGGGTATCCCTGTCTTCGCGTCATGCCGCGTCTCCACCAGCTGTGCGTTCTGCTACTGCTCGTCCTGCCGCTGGCCGCCTGCCAACGCAACGCCGTGCCCCTGCCCAACGACGCCTACGTCTGGCAACGCGCTTGGACACCCGCGCTGGTGCAGGCACTGCGTGCCAGTGACGACATCGTCGCCACCTGGCACGTCCTGGGCGCTGAAATGGACTCCGCCGGCCGTTGGGCCGACAGCGCGCCCGATTACGCCGCGCTGGCCGCCTTGCGCGATCCGGTGGTGCTGGTGCTGCGGCTGGACGGCCGCGCCGATCGGCTGGATGCGGACGCCATCCGGGACCGGCTGCATGAACGCCTGGCCGCGTGGCGCGCCGCCGGTGTCCGCGTCGGCGGTGTCGAAATCGACTATGACTGCGCCACCGCGCGCCTGCCAGCCTATGCCACGCTGCTGCGCCGCTTGCGTGCCACGCTCGCTGTGCCCCTGGCCATCACCGCCCTGCCGACCTGGCTGCAAAGCCCCGACCTGGACACTTTGCTGGCGATACCGGACAGCTCCATCCTGCAAGTGCATGCCGTGCTCGATCCCGCGCTGGGTCTGTTCAATCCGCGCCGCGCGGCCGCATGGACGCAGGACTATGCCGGGCGCACCAAGCGGCCATGGCGCGTGGCGTTGCCCAGCTACGGTACGCGCGTGGCCTGGGACGAAGCGGGCCGCATCCTTACCGTGGAAAGCGAACGACCGACCTTGGCGCCCTCCTCGCGCGATGCCGAGCTGGTGGCGCAACCCAGTGTGCTGGCGCGGTTCAGCGACCAATTGCGGCAACAGCCGCCGACGGGCCTGGCCGGCCTGGTCTGGTTCCGCCTGCCGACCGACCAGGACCAGCGCGCCTGGAGCCTGGCCACCTGGCGCGCGGTGCTGACGCGCCAGCCGCTGCAGTCCGAACTCACCATCACGCTGACGGGCACGGGTCCCGCGCGCGACATGCTGCTGGCCAATCGCGGCAATAGCGACGCGCCGCTACCGGGCATCATTCGTATTGCCGGCGATTGCACCGCGGCGGATGGCATCAATGGCTATGCGCTGGAACGCGACAGCGCCGGGCTTTATTTGCGCAGCATCCATGAAGGATTGCTGCGCGCTCACTTTCAACGCAACATCGGCTGGCTACGCTGCAACGATGCACAACCCCGTCTCTCCTTTGCTCCATGAACGCGCGCGCCGCCCGCTGGGCCTTGCGCTGCTGCTGGCCATCGTGGCCGGCGGCACCCTGGTCATCGCTTGCGGACCGGACTTTCCGCCGCAGTTGCTGGACGACCGCAGCGCCACGTTGAGCGCCACGCCGGCCAATTCCTTCGCTTACGAGGTGAGCCACCTGGTCAGCGCCAAGGACAAGTTCCACGTCCAGGAAAACTACTACAGCCCGCGGGAAGACACGCCCGACGATGCCGACAAGGCATTGGGCGCGGACGCGCGCGCACGCCTGAAAGCCTTGCGCCAGGCCGCCAACGGCGACGCCGCCTATGCGGCGGGCGCGGGACTGCCGCCCGCCCTGCGCCTGTATACGGCCGGCGCGGTGGACTATCGTTTGTCCCATGCGGCCGGCGACGACGTGGGCAAGGACTCCGACAAGGATCCGAATGTCGTCGCCAAGCGCGCGGGCCGCCGTTTCCAGGCCGTGCTCGATTTGCCGGCGCAAGCCGGTGCGCCACGCGCCGTGTGGGCGGCCTATATGTTGGCGGAGCTGAAAGCACAGGGATTCGTGGATGCAGCCGGCACGCCTGCCGCATCGGGTGCATCTAGTGGAACGGGTGGGATGGGTGCACCGGACGCGACGGCTGCGGCGGATTCGACGGGCGCGACGGACGAAGCCTTTTCCCACCGTTCCGCCTCCGGCCATCTACTCACCGAACAGGCCGCGGAAAACGCCTGGCGCGAAGATGTCGCGCGGGCCTACGAACGGGTGCGCCAACTGGCTCGCGGCGGTGCCGACGACAGCCAGGGACTGGCCGTGGCCAGTTATGGCCAGCAGGCGCTGCTCTATCTGGAAGGCGTGGACGGCACCTGCGGTTATGAAGACATCAGCGGCCAGGCCCCTTGCGCCGATACCATTGCGCCGGCCGATATGAAGCGCGCCATCCACCTGTACGCCGAACAGGCGGCGCAGGGATCCGCCAGCGGCCTGCAATCGCTGCGGACCCTGGCGGACTGGGCCTTGAGCACGCCCGCGCGCGCGCGTCGCCTGATCGATGATCCCCTGGCGCAACGCCTGCTGGTCACCTACGCCCTGGCCCGCCTGGGCGACATCGTCGACGGCAAGGCGGACAGCATCTACGACGTCTTCGCCGTCGAAGGCAGCAACGGCCAGCACAGCCTGGCGGATGCGGCGGTGGGCGACGCCCGCATCACCCCCAATCCCGCGCTGACGGCGCTGACCGCGGCCCTGGCGTCCTTGGAACCGGCGCGCCTGGACAGCGCCGACCGTGTCGCCGCGCTGGCCTATCGCGTGGGCCGCTACGACCTTGCCGCGCAATTGGCCGGCCGAGTGCAGACGCCCTTGGCCTGGTGGGTGCGCGCCAAGTTGGCCACACGCCAGGGCGACACCGCGGCGGCGGCGCAAGCCTACGCTGCTGCGGTGCAGGCCTTCCCGCAAAACGATGGCAGCCTGGAATCGGCCAGCCAGGCGCGATTGCGTGGTGAACAGGGGGTGCTGTCCCTGGCGCGCGGCCAGTATGTCGACGCGCTGGACCAGCTGTACAAGGCATCCACGCCGGCGCAATCCGGCAACGTGCCGGAAGGTGGAAGGGAAGGCGGACCCGAAGACGGACCGCTCATGGGCGATTACTGGAACGATGTGGCCTATGTCGCTGAACGGGTCTTGACCACCGCTGAACTGCGCGACTATGTGAACGCGCACGTGGCTGCCACGCCGGCGCCGGCCGTCGATCTGAAAACCATGGACGCCACGGCGCAGAGCGATTGGCTCTACCGGCACCCGGTAACCGCGGCCGATCGCCTGCGCCTGCTGCTGGCGCGCCGTCTCATGCGCGAAGGCCAACGCCAGCAAGCCCTGGCGTACTTCCCGCCGGACGATGACGCCCGTTTCATGAACATCAGCTGGAAGGATGGCCAACTGGTGATGACGCCGCGCCGTTCGCGTCAGGCCGCGGCGGACTACGATGCCGCGTTGAACGAAGCGCATGATGCGTGGCGCGATGTGACGCGCGCCGATGCCCTGTATCGCGCCGCGTTGATCGCGCGGCGCCAGGGGATGGATCTGCTGGGCTATGAACAGGATCCCGACTATGCCGTCTACGACGGCGGGTACACCTACGGCGCGGGCCGAAGCGCCGCCGCGGATGATGGCTGGCAAGGCGCCCCCGTGAACCAAGGCGAGGCGGCGTCAACGGCAAGCGCCGGCCAAGGCGCGGTCGCGGCATCGGCAGGCACCGACCAAAGTGGGGCCGGCCCCCGCGCCGACACGCCCGCCAAACGCGCGGCGCGCGACCTGCCTGGTCCGTACATCACCGATGAAGAACGCCGCCGCTATGCCGCCACGGAAGCCGAGCCTTACGCCCGCTTCCACTATCGCGAAATCGCCGCGGACCATGCCGTCGCGGCGGCCGGACTCTTGCCTGCCCGCTCCCAGGCCTATGCCGCCACGCTGTGCCGCGCGGCGCGCTTCATCATCGACGACGATGCCGACCGTGCCGGCGCCATCTATATGCAGTACGTCAAGAATGGTGCCGCGGTACCGTTCGGCGCCACCTTCGGCCGCGATTGTCCCGAACCGGATTTCGACGGCGCCGCGCGCTTTCGCTACGTGCAAGCATGGCATGCGATCCAACGCCATCCCGCTGAAGCCGCCGGCGCCGGCGTCGCGCTTCTGGCCGCGGTCACCGCCGCCACCCTCGCCTGGCGCCGCCGCCGTGCTCGTCCGGCTTAAGTGATCGTCCTATTGCCGACACGTGGGAATGTTCGCGCGTTGGTCTGCGATGGCAACCTCCGGATCGTTTGAGCCCCGCCTTCATATATTCACGACAACCGGAGCCGCGCCCTGCGCGGCTCCGCAGTTCCATTGCACCGTACAGCGCACAAGCTCCCCCTCCCAAGACAAATCCATTAACAACAAATGGCAATAAAACTTGTATCAAAGCTTTATAAACATTTGATCTACGTAGCAAACTCGTCAAAAATGGCTCCAAGATAAAACACCAGGCTACAGCGGCCCTCCCCCTGGCCGTGTTCTCCGAATGCGTTACAACGACCTTGAATTCGCGGCGGATTGGTTATCCGCCCAGCAAGACGACGGCGCTACGCTGCGTTTCACCCGCAAGGAACGCGCGGTCTTGCGCCGTCTGGTCGAACGTGCTCCCAACCTTGTGACCCGCGCGGCCTTGCTCGACATGCTGGCTGAAGACGGCGCCGATCCGGCCGAACGCAACATCGACTTCATCGTCAACCGGCTGCGCGGCAAACTGCGCGACTCCGCGCGCGCGCCGCGCTACATCGCCACGCAATACGGCGAAGGCTATTACTGGATCGCCGTTGCGGAACCAGGCACCCAGGGCCTGGGCGCCGCCGCGGCGGCGGACTCGGCGCAGCCCTCCGCATTACCCGTGGGATTGATGATCGGTCCACTGCACGGGATCGCGCCCCACTCGATCGCCATGGACCTGCCCGCCATCCTGGGGCAGGCTCTGAGCACGGCCGGCGGCCTGCGGCAAGCTGTCCCCTGCGTGCCCATGGATGGCACTGCCGCCGAGCAGCATGCGGCGCTGGCATCCGCCCGCTACGCGCTGGAAGTCAGTTGCCTGGTCGACAGCAGCCATCAGCCCGCGCGTTTGCATCTGGCCTTGGTGCTGCATCACCGCCCCACGCATCAAGTCGTGGAAACCTTCCGCACCACTGTGCCTGGGCCGGCTGACCTCGGGTCGCCCATGCTGCGCCAGGTGGCGCATCAGGTGCTGGCCGCCATGTGGAAGCATGGCGTGCCGTTGCCGGCGTTGCACGTACCTTCCGAAAAGCCGCTCGAACTGCGCATGCACGAAACCGCGCTGATGCTGGCGGCTTCGCCTCACAGCTGGCGCGAGAGCGAGCAACGTATTGCCCAGGCCCGTACCGTCAACCCGGACGATCCGCTGCTGGACGTCATGGAAGGCCTGGCGCTGTTCACCAGGCTGATACTCGAAGGCACGGCGACGCATGGCGAATGGCTGGATGTGGAGGCGCGCATCGAAAGCCTGGCGCTGCGCGCCCTGCCGCGCGTGCAGGACAATCCGCTGCTGGTATTGAGCGTGGCGCGCCTGCTGTTCTTCGTGGAAAGGGAGCATCAGGCGCTGGCTGAACGGTTGGCGGAAGATGCCTTCGAACGCAGCACGGCTTTTGCCGCGGCATTCGGCACGCTGGCGCCGATGCGCATGGCGGCCGGCCGTTTCGACGAAGCGCTGACGCTATACGACGAAGGCATACGCCTGGCCGAAGCGGGTTCGGAGTTCCGCATCAGCCTGATGGTGATGAAGTGCGTCGCCTTATTGGCCAGCGACGACCGTGCGCGGCTGGACGCCGCCTGCGCCGAGCTGTATCAAGCCAAACCCTTGACCCGCATGCAGGTTGGCCTGTTCATGGCGCCGCCACCACCCGCGCCCCTGGCCCCCGATCTGCGACACATGCTGCAGGCCATCGACCGCGACGCGGCCCAGCGGCTGCTGCGGTACGCCCATATGGCCTATGCCCGCCATTTCCATGCGCCTGAACACAGGCACAACATGCTCAAGGGCATCGTGGGCCATTTCGAGCAACACTACGGCCCGGACATCGTGCCCGCCCTGCTGGTGCAGGCGCGCATCGTTGAAGCGCTATAGGACTCAAGCGCGCTTACGCAGCGATGCTCGCAGGCCGCCGATAACCTCGTCCCAGCTTGCACTCGCGCGTTTGCGGTGCAGTGTGAGCGACGGATACCACGGCGTGTCGCCGCGATCGAGTTGCCAGCGCCAGTCGGGCATGGCGGGCAGCAGCAGGTGGGTGGGAATACCCAGCACGCCAGCCAGGTGCGCGCTGGCGGTGTCGACGGTGATGACGCTGTCCAGATTGGCCATCAACGCGGCGCTTTCCGAAAAATCGCGCAGGGCATCGTTGGGGACATGCAGGTTGTCATGCCCCGCGACGGAGCGCCATTGTTCGATGGCTGCGAAGTCGGCGGCGCGGATGTCCTTCTGCACGCAGACGAAGTCACATGGTGTATCCAGCAGCGGCGCCAGATCGACGAAGGCAATCGAACGGTTGCGATCATCAGGATGCTGGGCATTGCCCGACCACGCCAGGCCAATGCGCGGACGGCCGGGCGCGCTGCGCGCCGGCAGCAAGGCCGCCCATTCCTGCGTCAAGGCTTCGTCGGCACGCCACGGTTGGCCCAGCGGCCACGGTTCGACGCGCTGTTTCGATAACGCCAGCGGCAGGCTGAGCAGGGGCACATGGCGATCGAAGGCCGGCGTCGGCACGTCGTCGCCAATGACCGTGACGCCGGCCAGATTGGCCCGCAGCAGGGGCGCCAAGGCCGCCTGCACACGCAGGATCACGGTTCCCGCCAAGGGGATCAGCGCCGTGACGTAACGGCTGAACTGGATCGTATCGCCCAGGCCCTGTTCGGCGTGCACCAGCAGGGTCTTGCCGGCCAGCTTGCTTTCGCCCAGCCAGGGTGCGCCGGCGTAGGGCATGGACTGGCCACCATCGCGCCAGCGCCATTCGTAGTCGCGCCAGCCATGCGTGAACTCGCCCAGCAGCAGATTGGTCTGTGCCCGGTTGGTGCGTGCGCCGGCGTGCTCGGGATCGATGGCCAGCGCATGTTTGAAGTGGCGCAGCGCATCGTCGAAGCGACGCTGGTCGCGTGCCAGTACGCCCAGATTGGTATGCGCATCCAGGAACCTGGGATCCAGCTTGATGGCGTTTTCATAGGCCAGCCGCTCTTCCTGCTGCCGCCCCAATGCGCCCAGCACCACGCCTTGCATGTAATGCAGCCCGGCGGCACGCGGCGCCAATGCCAGCGTGCTGTCCACCACGGTCAATGCTTCGCCGCCGCGTTGCAGGCGCAGCAGCACGTCAACGACGCTGCCCAGCAGCGCCAGGTCATTATTGGACAGGCGATAAGCGGCCCGGAAGCGCTCGAGCGCGGTTTCCAACTGGCCATTGCGGACGTGCACGGCGCCGGCGTCGCGCAGCAAGCCGGCATCTCTAGGACGCAGTGCTACCGCGCGTTCGAATTGATCCCCCGCCAACATCAGCGAGCCGGCGCGGCTGAACGCGTAGGCCAGGGCCGCTGCAAGGTCACCATCATCGGGATGCGCCGCGGCGGCGGGAGTGAGCAGGTCGACAGCCGAGCTGTAGTCGCCGCCCTGAAAAGCCTGCGCGGCGCGCGCCAAGATGTCTTTGCTGGATTCGGCCGCGGCCATGTGCGTACTTCCTTACGTTTAAAGCTGATAGAACTCCGCCCCGATGGAGCGCCCGCCATTCTAATCCAGCCGCTTGCGCGCGCGTGACGTGCAGCCTGCCCGCCGTCCTCGGCCTCCGGAGGCCGGCAGCGCCTGGCGCGCGGCTTCGACGAAACGCGCGAGAGGCGTGTCCGCTGGCGGTTCCCGATAGACCAGGGTCAGCGGAATCGTGAATGCGGACGCAACATCCAACGGGCGATACGCGACGCTTTCCCGATGCAGCAGTTGCAGCGTGCGCGGCAACAGGGTGATGCCGCGTCCTGACGCCACCAGCGTGACCGCCGACAGCAGGCGCGGCACGTCCGCGACGACGCGCGGCGCGAAGCCCGCTTTGGCACAGGCGGCCAGCAGTTCGTCCTGCACGCCCGGGCCATCTTCCCGGCGATAAAGGATGAAGGGCTCGTGGGCCAGCTCCGCCAGGGCCAGCGCGCCGCGCGTGGCGGCCAGACGATGCTCGATGGGCACGGCCACCACCATCTCTTCCTGATCCAGGACCAGGGACGACAGGGCGGGATAGCGCGCGGCGGACGCACGCACGAAGACCGCATCGAGCGCTTCGCCCGCCACGGCGTCGAGCAGGTCGCGCGTGGAGTTCTCCTGCGAGTCCAGGGCGATCATGGGATGGCGCGCATGGAAAGCGCGGATCAGCTGCGGCACGCGCGGATGCAAGGATGCGGAACTGGTATAGCCCACGGCGATACGGCCGACCTGCCCGCGCGTGGCCTGCTGCACGCGGACGGCGGCCCGCTCGGCGCTGGCCAGCAGGGCACGTGCGTCTTCCAGGAACACGCGTCCCGCCATGTTCAGGCGCACGCTGCGCGGGGTGCGGTCGAACAGTTGCACGCCCAACTCACGCTCCAGGTCACGGATCTGCTGGCTGAGCGGTGGCTGCTGTATTCCCAGGCGCTGGGCCGCTCGCGTCATATGTTCTTCTTCCGCGACCGCGATGAAATAACGCAGATGGCGCAACTCCATTCAGGATATATCCTAAGTCTGCTTGTGGTATGTCCCATATATTTTACATATGGATCGAGCAGTCCTAAGATGGCCATCTCATCGACACACCGCAGGACCACGCCATGAGCATCGACTTCCACTCGCAGGAAAACAAATACACCTACGGTACCCGCAAGGCCAACGAGAGTTGGGCACGCGCCGTGGAGGCCGCCGTGGATCCGCGCGGCAAGCGGGTGGTGGACGTAGGCTGCGGAGGCGGCATCTATTCCCAGGCGTGGGACGACCTGGGCGCACAAAGCGTCATCGGCATCGATTTCTCCGAGCAGATGGTGGCCGCCGCCCGCGAAAAGGCGCACGGGCGTGCCAGGCTTTCCTTCCAGGTCGGTACGGCTCAGGCCACCGGCTTGGCGGCAGGCGCTGCCGACATCGTCTTCGAGCGTGCCCTCATCCATCACCTGCAAGAGTATTACGAATGCTGCGCGGAGGCGTATCGCCTGCTGGCGCCTGGTGGCACGCTGTTGATCCAGGACCGTACACCGGAAGATGTGGGCATACCTGGTTCGCCGACACACATCCGCGGATATTTTTTCGACTGCTTTCCGCGTCTGTCAGCGTTGGAAGCCGGCCGCCGGCCCACCGATGCCAAGGTCCGCGACGCCTTGCGCGAGGCCGGTTTCCAGTCATTGGAAAGCGCGACGCTGTGGGAAACCCGCAAGGTCCATGCACACTTCGACGACCTGGCGCAGGACTTGGCCAGCCGCAACGGCCGCTCGATCCTGCATGAACTCAGCGACGAGGAGTTGCAGACCCTGATCACCTACATCGGTGAACGCACGGGCCAGGCCGAGCCCGTCGAGGAGCAGGATCGCTGGACGCTGTGGATCGCCAGGAAATGATCCACGGTGGTGATCCACAGCGCTTACCTACGGCTAGGCATCAAGAGCTAAGCGCTAAGACCCGCCGCCCGGGTCGACGGCCAGGCCTCCAGCGGTGATCCACCCCGCCGCCATCACGCCGCCGCGCGCTTGGGCAACTTCCAATTGGGCCGCAGGAAATGGCAGGTGTAGCCATTCGGGATACGCTCCAGGTAATCCTGGTGTTCCGGCTCGGCTTCCCAGAACGGACCCACCGGTGCCAGTTCCGTCACGACCTTGCCCGGCCATAAACCGGAAGCATTGACGTCTGCGATGGTGTCCTCGGCCACGCGCTTCTGCTCTTCGTTGGTGTAGAAGATGGCGGAGCGGTAGCTGGTGCCGATGTCATTGCCCTGGCGGTTGGCCGTCGTCGGATCATGGATCTGGAAGAAGAACTCCAGGATCTGGCGGAAGCTGGTCTTGGCGGGATCGAAAATGATTTCGATGGCTTCCGCATGCGTGCCGTGGTTGCGGTAGGTAGCGTTGTCCACGTCCCCACCGCTATAACCCACCCGGGTGCTGATGACGCCGTCGAAACGGCGGATCAGGTCCTGCATGCCCCAGAAGCAACCGCCCGCGAGTACTGCGCGTTCCTGGCTCATTTCACGTCCTCCACTTGATCGAGATAGGCGCCATAACCTTCGGCTTCCATTTTGTCGCGCGGAATGAAACGCAGCGACGCCGAGTTGATGCAATAACGCAGGCCGCCGCGGTCGGCCGGGCCGTCCGGAAAGACGTGGCCCAGATGGCTGTCGCCGTGTGCCGAGCGGACTTCGGTGCGGGTCATGCCGTGCGAGGTGTCGCGCAGCTCATTGATATGGGTCTTTTCAATGGGTTTGGTAAAGCTGGGCCAGCCGCAATGCGAGTCGTACTTGTCGGCCGAGGCGAAGAGCGGCTCGCCGGACACGATGTCCACATACAGGCCTGCTTCCTTGTTATGTAGATATTCCCCAGTGCCAGGACGTTCGGTGCCGCTTTCCTGGGTGACGCGGTATTGCTCCGGCGTCAGCTGGGCAATGGCCTCGGGGTCTTTGCGGTAACTCATTCTGCACTCCTTCTCGCCTGGGGGGAGCCGCCTAGATGGGGGGCGGCCTGTCGAATTCAAGTGGGGACGTACGGCGTTCCTCGGCCATAAGTATCAGGGTCGGATGGCGCCAGCAAGGCGCCGGCAAGCCTCGCGCAGTCCACGAACAGGCCCTGAGGTCGAGGAAGACGCGGCGCACGCCGGATTTTGGCGTATCGTTCATCAACCGCGGTTGATCCACTTCGACGATACGCCGAGGCGCGCCCCTTTGTCTCCCCCCTTATCTGCCGGCCGGGCGCGTCTTGGGGTTATCCGGTGTATCGCCCACCAATACTGATAAAGGAGACCCCATCATGAGCAATGCTTCCCCCGCCAAGGCGGCCACATCCTCTTCCCCGTCCGTGATCGCGGCCGAGCGCCGCCAGCGCGTCGGCGAAACCCTGAGCGATATCCGCCAACTGATGGCCGGCAAGGCATTGAGCCGCGAGCTGCTGGCGGACATCAGCGCCCGCCTGGAGCGCCTGGCGCAGGCGCGCGAGTTGTTCGGCAGCGCCGACTTCCCGCCGCCCGCGGGAGGCCAGGGCGAGTCGACGCGCTACCGGCTCAATCCGGATGATGGCGACGACGATATCGCGCTGTATCTGAATTCGATCAATCCCGGCAAGACGTCGGTGCCGCACAACCACACCACGTGGGCCGTCATCGTGGCGATTTCCGGTGACGAATTGAATCGGGTCTACCAACGCACGGACGATGGCAGCGACGCCGAACACGCGACGCTGGCCCTGTCGCATGAGCAGGTCGTGCGCCCCGGCGCGTCCATCGCCTTCCTGCCCGACGACTTGCACAGCATCCACGTCACGGGCAATGCGCCGACCCTGCACTTCCATCTTTACGGCCAACCGCTGGAAACGCTGACTGGCCGCATCGGCATCGAGCCGGACACCGGCCGCATCATCAACTACAACAAGGCGAAGATGACCAAGAGCGTGGCGGCCGGCAGTTAAGGACAACTGCTCGAACGCCGCCCGATTTTCGGGCGCCAAGGCCATCCCAGCCTTGGGCCTACGCTCTGGCCGCGCGTCCATCTGCAGGACGCGCGGACGATGCCTCGGCAACCTGTCTTGCTCGATTCAAATCAATTCGACCTGAACCAAATGGCTCCGCTTGCGGAGCCATTTCAGTTTGGATTCAACGGTTATTGATTAGAAAGGCGGACGCGACAAATCAAAAGCACGGCGCCGCCGACATCGCGAGGAGAAGACACATGCTGGACCATAGCGCAGACAAGCAGACCCCCGACATCACCCGTCGCCACTTCCTGCAGGCCGGCATGCTGGCCGGCGCGGCGCCGGCACTGCTGGCCGCGGCACCAGCGCTGGCGGCGGACGCCGCCACCAGCTCCACGGCCACCAGCCCCACCGCTGCCAGCCCCGTCTCCGCGAATGACACGAAAGGCGCGGAAAAGACCGACGCCAAGAGCAAAACCGCCGCGCAGGACACCAAGGGCGGCCAGACCGTGACCTTGGCCGCCTATGGCGCGGCCCTGCGCTACGACCAGATTCCACCCGAGGTCCTGCAGCGCGCCAAGGACGCCATGACGGACGCCGTCGCTACCATCATCTATGGCGCCGAGCTGCCTTGGAGCAAGATGATCATCGCGTACGCGCGGCAGAATGGAGCGGGCGGCAAGAGCCAAATCCTGGGTAGCGGCACGCAGCCCGTGCACCCGCAGATGGCGGCCCTGGCGCAAGGCGCGATGGCGCACGCTTTCGAGCTGGATAACCTGACCAAGCCGGACAGCGGCGCGCACCCCGGCGCGGCGCTGTTTTCCTCCGGCCTGGCGATGGCGCAAGACAAGGGCCTGGGCGGCCAGGCGCTGCTGGCGGCCTTCGTGGCCGGCGCCGAAGTCATGCTGCGTATCGGCTATGCCACCAAGCACACCAATGAAGAACGCGGCTTCCATGCGCCCGGCACCACCGGTCCTTTCGGCGGCGCGGTGACCGTGGGGCATCTGCTGGGTTTCGACCAGGCGCATATGGTCAACGCCATGGGCATCGCCGGCTCTTGCGCCGGCGGCCTGCTGGCCTTCGCCCATGCGGGCAACGGCGCCATGGTCAAGCGCTTGAACGTGGGTCGTGGCGCCGAAGGGGGCGTGGTGGCGGCGGATCTGGCGGCGCAGGGATTCACCGGACCCAGCACGGTGCTGGAGGGCGAAGGCGGGTTCCTGCGTGCCTTCTGCCCCGACTACGATCTGACCGAATTGACGCGCGGCCTGGGCAGCACCTACGAGACCATGAACATCATGATCAAGCGCTACGCCTGCCACATCACGGCGCACACACCCGTTGAAGCCATGCTGGGCCTGCGCAAGGCGAATGGCTTCAAGGCCGATGACATCGCCGGCATCACGGTGGCGGGCAGCCCGCGCATGACCACGGTCAACAACATTCCCAAGCCGGCCGATTCCTTGCTGGCGCAATTCAGCATTCCGTTCTGCGTGGCCTTGTCCATGTATCGCAATCCGGTCGATCCGCGCTCGTTCGACGAAAAGGTGGCGCAGGATCAGCAGATCCTGGCCTTGACTCAGCGCGTGACCATGCAGCTGGCACCGGGGCAGAAGAACAATGACCTGGCCAGTACGGTGACGGTCAAGCTGAAGGACGGCCGTGAATTCAGCAGCCACGTCACCGCGTTCACAGGCACGCCGGAGCATCCACTGGACCGCGCCGGCTTGCGCGAAAAGTTCATGCTGTTGACGCGCAGCCATCCGGAGGCGGCCATGGCGAAACTGTTCGACCGTATCCAGGGGCTGGAGAAGGAAAAGAACCTGGACTGGCTGCGGGTCTGAGCCCCGGGGCCTGGCCCAGGCCCGGAAGCCGCGGCAAGACACTGCGCCGCGTGCGGTACTCAGGCCGGCGCTGATAGTGATGACGATAGGGCGGCCAGACTTCGCAGCCGGTCAAGGCTGCGAAGTTACTGCCTATCGGCCCGCTTAAACGATGTTCAAGGGCGCGAAGGACTTGACCAGGTCATCCAGGCGCTTGATCTGCGTCAGGAAAGGTTCGAGCTGATCCAGCGGCAGCGCGCTGGGGCCGTCGCACTTGGCGTTGTCCGGATCGGGGTGCGCTTCCAGGAACAGGCCGGCCAGGCCGACGGCCATGCCGGCGCGCGCCAATTCCGCCACTTGTTCGCGCCGGCCGCCTGAAGCGGCGGCGCCGGCGGCGCGCTGTTGCAGGGAATGGGTCACATCGAAAATCACCGGCAGGCCGGCGGATGCTTTTTTCATCACGCCGAAGCCCAGCATGTCGACGACCAGGTTGTCGTAGCCGAAGGCGGTGCCGCGATCGCACAGGATGACCTGCTGGTTGCCCGCTTCGTTGATTTTCTCGACGACATTCTGCACCTGGCTGGGGCTGATGAACTGCGGTTTCTTGACGTTCACCACGCGGCCAGTCTTGGCCAATGCCACCACCAGATCGGTCTGGCGCGCCAGGAAGGCAGGCAATTGCACGACGTCGGCGACCTCGGCCACGGGCGCGGCCTGCCAGGGTTCGTGGACGTCGGTGATGACCGGCACGCCGAATTCCGCCTTGACCGCTTCGAAGATCTTCAAGCCTTCTTCCATGCCGGGGCCGCGATAGGAATGGATGGAAGAACGGTTGGCCTTGTCATAGGAGGCCTTGAACACGTACGGAATACCCAGCTTGCGGGTGACTTTCTGGTAGTGCTCGCAGGACCGCAAGGCCAGCTCGCGCGATTCCAGGACGTTGATGCCGCCGAACAGCACGAAGGGGCGGTCATTGCCGCAAGCGATGTCGGGCGTGATGGAAATGGTTTGCTGGGTCGGCTGTTGGGGCATGAAGTGCTACCTGAAAGGCAAAGACCCAGGCAGTATATCGCCGGCTCGGACACAATCGTCGCGCCCCTGATAACCATTTCCTCCAGAGATCCCTATGAAAAGGCAATTGCTGATCCTCATCGAAATCAAGCAAACCAATCTGTCCTTCCTGGAGCAGGCCGGTTTCCAGCTGCACTTCGCCGTGACGCCGGCGGCACGCGCACAGGTGCCGGCCGAGCTGGCGGCGACCATCGATGCCGTGCTGACCAATGGTTCGACCGGCTTCGAGGCTCATGAAATGGCCACCATGCCGCGCCTGCGGATCGTCTGCGCGCTGGGTGCCGGCTACGAAAAAATCGACCTGGCGGCCGCCAAGGCGCGTGGCATCGTCGTCAGCAATGGGCGTGGCGCCAATGACAACGCCGTGGCGGATCATGCGCTGGCGCTGATGCTGGCGGCGGCGCGCGGCATCGTGCAGAACGACCAGGTGGCGCGTGGCGGCAACTGGAGCGCCAACTCACGCATCGAACGGCCGACGCTGCATGACAGGAAACTGGGCATTCTGGGGCTGGGCACCATCGGGCGGCAGATCGCCCGCCGTGCAGCGGGTGGTTTCGATATGGCGGTGGGTTATCACAACCGCCGTCCCGTCGAGGATGGCGGCAGCAACATGGCCTATTTCGACAGCCTGCAGGCGCTGGCGTCCTGGGCTGATTTCCTGGTGGTGGCCACGCCGGGTGGCGCCGCCACGCATCATCTGGTCGACGCGGCGGTCCTGGACGCGCTGGGTCCGGACGGATTCCTGGTGAATATCGCGCGCGGCAGCGTGGTCGATACGCAAGCGCTGCTGGCCGCCCTGCATGCCGACAGGATCGCGGGCGCGGCGCTGGACGTGGTGGAGGGCGAACCCGACGGCATGACGCCGGATCTGTTTCTTGCGCCCAACCTGACCCTGAGTCCGCACATCGCCGGCCGTTCCCCTGAAGCGCTCGCCGCCACGGTCAAGCTGGCGACCGCCAATCTGCTGGCGTGTTTCGAGGGCCGGGAGCTGATTACGCCAGTAAGTGCCTGATTACGCGTCTGCCGCACCCGCGGCCAGTGCCGCCTCCAGCAGTTCGGCAGTCACTTCGTTCACACCCGTGCCCCGCTCCACCGCCAGCGCGCGAAGTTGGTCAGCCAAGGCTTGCGGCAGCTTGACGGGAAACGACACCAGGCCTTGCGCCTGATCCAGGCGTCGACGGTCGCGCCGGTCCGGCACCTGCGCCGCGGCAGCACCGAAGCGCTGCGGCGTACCGGCGTTCTTCAATTGGCCCTGCAGCTTGAGGGCCTTGTTCTTTTCCAGATCGGTTTTTTTCATGGGGAGACGTCGTTAAGTTAGGGGCGAACTATACAGCCCGCGGGGTTATCTTAGTCGCCGTCACCTTCCTCAGCCAGATATCGCGCCAGGCGCTCGCGCAATATCCTGGCCAGCTCCGGCAGGCGTGCCGCGACACGGAACATGGGGCCGGCGACCAGCAGGGCATAACGGCGTTCACCGAAGGCGAAAGGCATGGCGACGCCGCCCAGGTCCTGGGTGTATTCGGCGTTGCCTTCGAACCACCCACGCTGCACCGACGCGGCGATTTCGGCTTCCACTTGCGCCGCCGACACGCGCGTCGTATCGGTGTATTTCTCGTAGGCCGCCTTCTCCAGAATGGCGGCGCGGTCACCGGCTGACATCTGCGACAACAACGCGCGGCCCGTCGCCGTCACGTGCAAGGGCACCCGCTTGCCGACCGGCGCGGCATAACGCACCGCGCTGGGCGACTCCACCGTCTCGATGAAAAGCGCATGCGCACCGCTGGCGGCCGCCAGCACCGCGGTCTCGCCCGTTTCCCGCACCAGCTGATCCAGCAAGGCGCGCATGCCGTGCGGAATCGGCTGACCGCGCTCGATCTGCGTGATCAGCTCCGCCCAGACCGGCGCCGGGTAGTACCCCGCCCGCGCGCGCGGCTCATATAAAAAACCCCGATTGGTCAGGGTCAGCAGCAAATTGAAGGTGCTGGAACGCGGCCAACCGAAATGGCGCGCGATCTCCGCCAGGCTGGCCGGCCGTTGCCGCCCCGCGAAATATTCCAGCAGATCCAGGACATTGCCGACTTGTTTGATACTCACAACGGTCCTCCCAGACCTCATATGCAGGTGCAACCCAAGACACGGCAGGGCAATGCCACATTGCATCGCAAAACAACAGCCCACAAGCAGGCACCGCCAAAATGCACCGAAACAAGACGATAGCCGCTTCCAAGGGTAAATCCCAAGCACCTATTCTCACTGATTTTGTTCCTGCCTGTGTATGATTTGTTCACGCCAATGAACATACCGACCAGAAAAAATGAGATCGGAGACAAATATCCCACCCGCCACGGGTCCCCTGGCAGGCGTCAAGGTCATCGACATGACGTCCGTACTGATGGGTCCGTTCGCCTCCCAAGCCATTGCCGACATGGGCGCGGACGTCATCAAGGTGGAAGCTCCCAAGGGTGACCTGGTAAGGCAGATCGGTCCCGCGCGCCACGACGCCATGGGTCCCGTGTACCTCAATGCCAATCGCAACAAGCGCAGCATCGTCCTGGACCTGAAGCAGCCTGAAGGCTTGGCGGCGCTCAAGCGCCTGCTGGCCGACGCCGACGTGCTCATGTACAACGTGCGCCCGCAAGCCATGGCCCGTCTGGGCCTGTCTTACGAAGCGGTGGCGGAAATCAATCCGCGCATCGTCTACGCCGGCCTGTTCGGCTTCGGCCAGGATGGCCCCTACGCGGCGCGGCCGGCCTACGACGACCTGATCCAGGGCGCCACCACGCTGCCGCATCTCATCGCCAAGGCCTCCGGCGGCATCCCCCGCTATGTGCCCACCGCAATGGCCGACCGCATCGTCGGCCTGACCGGCGTCAATGCCATCCTGGCCAGCCTGCTGGCGCGCCAGCGCACGGGTCGTGGCGACCGCGTCGACATTCCCATGTTCGAAACCATGGCGGCCTTCGTACTGGGCGACCACCTGGGCGGCCTGACCTACGAACCGCCACTGGACGGCGGCGGCTATGCACGCCAGCTGTCGCCCGAACGGCGCCCCTATCAAACCCGCGACGGCTACGTCTGCGCACTGGTCTACACCGACAAGCAATGGCGCGACTTCCTCGGCGCCGTCGGGCGCGCCGCCCTCATGGACGAAGATCCACGCTTCGGCAGTTACGGTGGCCGCTCGCGCAACATCGATTACGTCTACGGTGAACTGGCGCGCATCTTCCTGGAGAAAAGCACGGCCGAGTGGATGACGCTATTGGAACAAGCGGACGTGCCTTTCATGCCCATGCACGACTTGGTCAGCATCCTGGACGATCCGCAGCTGAAGGCCACCGGCTTTTTCATCGACGCGGCACATCCCAGCGAAGGGGCCATCCGTACCATGCGCGTCCCCGTGCGTTGGCAGAACAACCCCGTGACGACCTTGCGCCGCCATGCCCCCCGGCTGGGTGAGCACACGCGTGAAGTCCTGACGCAGCTGGGCTACACGCCCGCCGAAGTCGACGCCATGCTGGCCGCGGGCCAGGCGGCGGCCGCCCCCGACCTCGAACGGAACTGACATCCATCCAGCCACGCCAGTCAGCCACACGTTCGCGGCCGCGCCCCGGTAAACCCACCACGCCGCTCACCGGACTTCAGGAGACCCCATGATACGTTCGCTGTTCTTCGCTCCCGCCAACCGGCCTGAACTGGCCGTCAAGTTTCCCCGCTTCCACGCCGACTGCTGCGTCATCGACCTGGAAGACGGCACGCCCGACGCGGAGAAAGCCAAAGCCCGCGCGGCCTTGCGCGACACGGTGGCGCAGGTACGCGCCGCCGGACTGCAATCCCGCCTGGCCGTCCGCGTCAACGTACCGGACTCGCCGCACTACCTGCTGGATCTGCAGGCCGCCTTCGAATGCGATATCGACGCCATCGTGATTCCCAAGCTGGAAACGCCGGCGCAAGCCTTCCCCGTTCAGCATGGGATCGCGCATGCACAAGGATCGCGGCCCATCGGCGTGATCGGCGGCATCGAGTCCGTGCGCGGCGTGTTGAACGCCCAGCGTATATGCGAGGAAACGCCCAATCTGCTGGCCGTCTACTTCGGCGCGGAAGACTACGCCGCCGATATCGGCGGCCGCCGCACGCCGGGCGGCGCTGAAGTCGCCACCGCGCGCGGCTGGGTGATCATGGCGGCGCATGTGGGCCGCATCCCGGCCATCGACCAGGCCGTACTGGACATCCGCAACGACGCGCTCTACACCGCCGACGCCAACGCCGGCCGTGACCTGGGCTATCAAGGCAAGATCTGCGTGGCGCCCGCACAGGTCGCACTGGCCAATGCGGCCTTCTCGCCTTCGCCCGAAGAAATTGAATACGCCCGCCGCCTGGTGGCCGCCTACGAGGCCGCCACCGCGCGCGGCATCGGTACCATCGACTTCGAGGGCCGCATGGTCGACGGGCCGCTGCTGAAGCATTCGCAGTCCATCCTGGCCGCCGCGCAGCGATCATGAAGACGCCTATCTCACTGGACGCACTGGACCTGGCGCAATACATACGCCCCGGCGACGGCATCGTCTTTGGCCAGGGCATGGGCGAGCCGCTGGGACTGACGGCCAAGCTGGTCGAACAGCGGGCCAGCTACAGTGGCGCGCAACTGTTCCTGGGTACGGGTTTCTCGCGTACGTTCAGTCCCGAACACGCCGACCATCTGCGCTTCAAGGGCATAGGCGGCATCGGCACGCTGCGCAAGCTCGCCAGCGCCGGCGCGCTCGATCCCGTGCCCTGCCACATCTCCGCCGTGGCCAGCCTGCTGGCCGGCGGCCAGATTCCCTGCGATGTGCTGCTGCTGTCGGTCAGTCCGCCCAATGCACGCGGCGAGTACAGTTTCGGCCTGGTGAATGATTATGTGCAGGCAGCGTTGGCCCGTGCGCGCGTGGTCATCGCGGAAATCAATCCGGCCGTGCCGTGGTCGCATTGCGACCGCCTGCTGCGTGCGGAGGATTTCACCGTGGCAGTGCACAGCGACATCGCGCCGCTGGAGCTTCCCACTGCCGCATTCGGCGAGCTGGAACAGCGTATCGCGCAACACCTTGCGCCGCATATCCCGGAGCGTGCCACCTTGCAGGTAGGCATAGGCGCGGTACCCGAAGCCATTCTCGCCTCCCTGGCGGACCGCCGCGGCATGGGCATCCACTCCGGCATGATCGGCGACTCGGTCATCGATCTCATCGAAAGCGGCGCGGTCGACAACGCCCATAAAGGCATAGACCCCGGCGTCACCATCACCGGCGTGCTGTTCGGCACGCAAAGACTGTATCGCTACGCGCACGAAAACCGCGCCATCCGGCTGTGCCAGACCGGCTACACCCATCACATGGCCACGCTGCTCAATGTGCGCAATCTCGTCTCGATCAACAGCGCGCTGGAGGTCGACCTGACCGGACAAGTCAACGCCGAAGCGATCGGCGCGCAACACATCGGCGCGGTCGGCGGCCAGGTCGATTTCGTGCGGGCGTCGGTGCAGACCGGCGGCGTCTCCATCATCGCGCTGGCCGCCACGGGCCGCCACGGCGAAAGCAAGATCACCGCGCAACTGGCTGGTCCGGTGACCACGGCCCGCAGCGACGTCGACCTCATCGCCACCGAATACGGCGTGGCGCGGCTACGCGGACGCAGTCTGCGCGAACGCGTCAAGGCGCTCACCGCCATCGCCGCCCCTGAACATCGCGACGCGCTGCTGCAAGCGGCGCGCGCCACCTGGAGTGACCTGTGAACGAGCATCCTGCCCGCCCTGGTGAAGTCCCCGGCGAAAACATCGACGATCGTCTCGGTGGCTATCCAGCGGAGCATCTCACCGACGAGATCACCTTCGCCGTCGCCGACGGTGCCATTGCCGTCATCACCATCAATCGCCCCGCGCAGCGCAACGCCATCAACCGCGGCGTCATCTACGGCCTGAAGCAGGCCTGGCAACGTCTGGAGCAAGACCCGGCGCTGCGCGTCGGCATCCTCACCGGCACAGGCGACAAGGCCTTCTGCGCCGGCATGGACCTGAAGGAAGCCGCCGCCATGCAGCTGCGGATTCCGCCGCGCGACATGTTCCCGGTGCTGGGCGACAACGTGCGCATCTCCAAACCCACCATCGCCGCGGTCAATGGCGTGGCCTTGGCCGGCGGCTGGCTGTTCGCGCAGATGTGCGATCTGTGCGTGGCGTCCGAACACGCGACATTCGGCATCACCGAAGCCAAGGTAGGCCGCGGCATGCCGTGGGCCGCGCCGCTCATCCACATGCTGCCCCAGCGCATCGCCATGGAAGTGCTGTTGACCGGCAAGCCCATCAGCGCCCAGCGCGCTTACGCGCTGGGCTATGTGAATGAAGTGGTTCCGCACGCGCGACTGCTGGACAGCGCCGTCGCCCTGGCACGCGGCATCGCGGCCAACGCGCCGCTCACGGTCAAGGCCGCGCGTGAACTGGTCTACCTGTCCACTGAAATGGGCCGCTCCGCCGCATTGGATGCGGCGCAAGCGCTATTCGAACCGGTCTATCTGAGCGAGGACGCCCAGGAAGGCCCGCGCGCCTTCGCCGAAAAACGCGCACCGCAATGGAAGGGATGCTGATATGAATTTCGAACCTAGCGACGAACACCTGTCCATCCGCCAGGCAGTCGACGACCTGTGCAGCCGCTTTCCGGAAAGCTATTGGCTGGACCGCGATGCCGACGGCGCCTTCCCCGAAGACTTCTACCAGGCCATGGGCGCGGCCGGCTGGCTGGGTACCGCCATCCCTGAAGCCTACGGCGGCGCGGGCCTGGGCGTGCAGGAAGCATCCATCGTGATGCAGGCGGTGGCCGAATCGGGTGCCTGCCTGAGCGGCTGCTCGTCCATCCACATCAATATCTTCGGCCTGCTGCCCGTGGCGGTCTTCGGCACGGAAGAACAGAAGCAGCGCATGCTGCCGCCGATTGCGCAAGGCAGGATCAAGACCTGCTTCGGCGTCACCGAACCCAATGCCGGCCTGAACACGACGCAGCTGAAGACCCGTGCCGTGCGGCAAGGCGACAAGTATGTGGTGCATGGCCAAAAGGTCTGGATCTCCACGGCCCAGGTGGCCGACAAGATCCTGCTGCTGGCGCGCACCACGCCGCTGGAAGAACTGGGACCGGGCCAGCACTCGCAGGGCTTGACGCTGTTCTATACCGATCTGGACCGCAGCCGCGTCGACGTCAAACTCATCGAGAAGATGGGACGCAAATGCGTGGACTCCAACGAGCTGTTCATCGACGGCCTGGAGATTCCCGTCGAAGACCGCATCGGAGAGGAAGGCAAGGGCTTCAAATACATTCTGCACGGCATGAATCCGGAGCGTGTGCTCCTGGCCGCCGAAGCCATAGGCGTGGGACGCGCCGCACTGGCCAAGGCCGCCGGCTATGCGCGCGAACGCGTGGTATTCGGCCGGCCGATCGGGCAGAACCAGGGCATCCAGCATCCACTGGCGAAGAACTGGGTGGAACTGGAAGCAGCCCAATTGCTCATGCAGCAGGCCGCCTGGCTTTACGACAATGGCCGCGAATGCGGCGCCCAGGCCAATGCAGCCAAGTACTTCGCGGCGGAGGCAGGTTTCCGCGCATGCGAACGCGCCATTCTCACGCATGGCGGCATGGGCTACGCCAAGGAATTCCATGTCGAGCGCTATCTGCGCGAAATCATGATCCCCCGTATCGCGCCGGTCAGCCAGGAACTCATCCTCAGCCATATCGCCGAACGCGTGCTGGGAATGCCGAAGTCGTATTGATGTTCATCAAGAGCCTCACGCCGCCCGAGGCTGAGAAGAGGATGTGATTCGCCTGCGGGACAAGCGACGCAGGCAAGCACATCTGGCGGCAGACAAAAAAACATACCGGAGACAACCATGTTCCACCGCGCGTCAATGCCCAGGCCTAACCTACCCTCCTCTTCCCTGCGCCGCTTATTGGGCGGCATGCTCGCAGGCACCACGCTTGCCGTGTTCAACGCATTGGCCCCGGCGGCGGCCCATGCCGACACATGGCCCGGCAAGCCGATACGCCTGATCCTGCCGGCGGCGCCAGGAGGCAGTTCCGATCCCTTGGCCCGCATGGTGGCGGAGCAGTTGGGCGAGAGCCTGAAGCAATCCGTGATCGTCGAGAACCGGCCGGGCGCCAACGGCAACGTCGGTTCGGCGTCGGTGGTACGGGCACCTGCTGATGGCTACACCTTGCTATTCAGCTGGACCGGCACCCTGGTGCCCGCCAACACGCTGTATCACAACAAGCCCTACGATCCGCAGAAGGACCTGGTGCCGATGGTGCTGGTAGCGTCGGTGCCGAACATCATCGTGGTGCAGCCTTCCCTCAAGATCAATTCGCTCGACGAACTGACGGCCTACGCCAAGAAGAACCCGGACAAGCTGAATTTTGGTTCGACCGGCAGCGGCAGCTCGTATCACCTGTCCGGCGAGCTATACAAGAAGACGGCCGGCGTCGCGATGATGCACGTACCCTACAACTCGCCCGGCGCGGTCTTCACCGATCTGGTCGGGGACCGGTTGCAACTGGCTTTCCCCGGCGTCACGGCCGCCGCGCCCCTTGTAAAGGATGGCAAGCTGAAGGCGCTGGCCGTCATGGCACCCAAGCGCTCCGACATGCTGCCCGATGTGCCCACCACCGCGGAAGTCGGCTATCCGACGCTGCTGTCCGACACCTGGTTCGGTTTGCTGGCGCCCAAGGGCACGCCGCCGGAGGTCGTCAGCAAGGTCAACAGCGCGATCAACGATGCGCTGAAGACGCCGGCGTTCCGCAACAAGCTGGCGGCGTTGGGATTCGTGCCTCTGGGCGGAACGCAGGCGCAGTTCGTCAAGACGATCGACGACGACATCACGAAGTGGGGTGAAGTCGTCAGGTTCTCCGGCGCGAAGATCGATTGAGCACGGTGCCGGCAGGATGTTGCCGCATCGGGATAAGGTGCCGGCTGCAACGCGCGGCCGGTTCTGCCTGACAACAGAAGCAGGTCGGGCGCGGGGCGCTCGTACGTCGGTGCGCCGCGCCGCGTGCGAGCTCCCGCATCCGCCTGTTAGCCGCGATAGCCCAGCCGCTCCGACAAGCGCTGCGCCGTCGCGCGCAGCACGCGCGGCACTTCGCCATCCCAATCCGGCGCCAGGCGTTCGGCCTCGCAGGTCGTGGATAGCGCCAACACCATATCCCCTTGCGCATCGAAGACCGGCACGCTGAAGGCGTTGACCATCACCTTGTGGCGCGGTGACGGCGCGCAGCCTACCGCCCGCGCCATGCCATGTTCGCGCGCCTCGGCCAGGCGCAGCGCGAACTGGCCGTCGTCGGGATGACCTTCCGCGGCGCGCAAGCCCAGTTCGTGCCGAACGGCGTCCTCGACCACGCTGGGCCGCATGAAGGCGGCGAAAGCCAGCCCCGTGGCGGATTGCGTCAGGCTGACCACGACGCCGGTCTGCAGATAAGGGCTGACCGGTTGCGACGAGGGTTCCCAGCGCACGATGGTGGCACCCTGATTGCCCCATACGGCCAGCCCCAAGGTACGCTGTCCGATGCGTTCGCAGGTCTCGGCCAAGGCGGCGCCGGCCATGCGCACGGCTTCCAGCGCGGCCATGCCGCCATTGTCCGCGGCCCCGCGCGCTTCGCCCAGGTCGTGGGCGAACGTGACCATATAGCGGCCTTCGCCGAAAGCCAGCGGTCGATGCGCGCTGCGATGTATGCGTTCGACCTGGCCGATATACACCACATGGTCGCCGCCCGGATAGGCGGCCACCTTGCGGCATTCCAGATGCGCGGCGCTGTCGTCGATCACGGGCACACCGCCCAGCCCTGTACGCACAGCGATGCCCTGGAACTTGTCGTCGCCCGATTTGGCGAACTGGTTGGAGACGTGCACCTGGTGATCCGCCAGGATGTTGACCACGAAGCGCTCGCAGTCGCGGAAGGCGGGATAGCTGCTCGACGTCAATGCCTGGCTCCACAGAATCAGCGGCGGGTCGAGCGATACCGAGCTGAAGGAGTTGGCGGTGACGCCGTATGGCTTGCCGGCGGCGTCCACGGTCGTGATCACCGTGACACCGGTGGTAAATGCGCCCAGGGTGCGCCGAAATTCCCGATGGTCGAAGGCGTCCATGACGCGTTCCAGCTCTGAAGGCTGCCGTTTATTGTCCAGGGCCTGCATGGCCGTTCTCCTCATGATCCAACGTGGATCAGACTGCGCACAGTCTAGGAGTCGCCAGGGTGGGGGGACAATTTGCGGAAATGAATGCACCTATAGCGAACGGGAATAAAAGCGCCGGTGCCTCGCAGCGCAGTGGGAGAGTACTTAAGGAATAATTTTTAGTTCATGGGGGGTACCCCCATCCCCTCTTTTTTGGGCTATCGCCCCTATGGCCACACTCGTGGCAGCCCACGCGTCGCGCGCCACGCATGTCCACGGCTTGAGCTACAGGGGCGATAGCCCAGGAGAGTGGCGATGGGGGTACCCCCATCAATTCAAAGTCTTTTCTTGCCATCCACCGCGGCCCACGCGTCACGCCTGTCCGCGGCTTGGCCATAGGGGCGGTAGCCCAAAGAGGGGGCGATGGGGGTACCCCCCATCATCAAAAAATTATCTTTCGCCAGCATGCAGCGCCTCACACTATGCTTTCCAACGTCGCCTTGAAGTTCTTCCGCAAATAAGCCTGGAAATTCGCCGCCGCGGCGTTCAACTCTGCCTTGCTCGCCACCAGGCTGCCATAACGCCGCGACGCATCCAGATCGGAGATGCTCAAGGTCACCCGCGACCGTCGGCCATTGTTCTGCGCCATGCTGCGGGGCAGCAGCGTGATGCCGTTGCCGGCATCGATCATCCCCAGCAAGGTCGGCAGCGTGGCAATCGTCGCCGGACTGAAGGGCGCCCCGCGCGCCGCGTATTCGTCCTTCAGACGCTTGAACAGCGACTTGTAGCGATCCAGCATCATCAGCGGATACGGCAGGATCATGTCCATGGTCACCGTCTGCTGATCCGCCAGCGCGTGGCGCGCGGGCACCACCAGCAGCATCGGTTCCTCGGCCAGCGTCTGGAAACGCAGGCCGCGCGGCGTACCGTCCAGCGCCGCCACCGCCAGGTCGGCCCGCCCTTCGGCCACTTCGCGCAGCACCTGGTCGTAAGGCAGATCGTGCAGCACGATACGCACGTCGGGATAGCGCTCTGTGTAAGCGTGAATCAAGGACGGCATCACGGTCGCGGACAACATCGGCGTCACCGCCACCGTCACCGTATTGCGCTCGTAGTCCGACGCCACCTGGAAATGCCGCAGCGCTTCACGCAAGCCGGCTACCGCCCGTTCCGCCGCATCGCGCAAACGTTCACCATCCGGCGTCGCCTCGACGCGTCGCGTGGTGCGCACCAACAGCTTCACACGCAGCTTGTCTTCCAGACGCTTGACCCGGTTGGTCACGGCCGGTTGCGACAAATGCAATTTGCGCGCCGCAACACTGAAACTGCCCTCGCGCACGACCCAGAGAAAGGTCTCCAGCTCGGCGAGTTCCAGACGAGTGAGCGAGGGCGGGTCCAAAGATTTATTCATGTTCGTTATGAATGTATCACAGCGCGGAAATTGTGCTCGACCCGGTGCGACCCAATACTGCCTATCAAATTTCAGGCATTCCACCCGCACTCATAACGAGCAACGACATGACCAAGCCGCAACGACAAATGACCCTGGTTGCATTCATGCAAGCCCAGAACTGCACGAACTATGTAGGTTCGTGGCGACATCCGTCAAGCATGACGGACTACCTGTCGCCGGAATACTACCAGCGGGTTGCCCGCACGCTGGAAGAGGGCAAGTTCGACATGGCATTCTTCGACGACCGCCTGGCCATGCCGGACATCTACGGCGCCAGCCATCGCGATACCGTCAAGCACGGCGTGCGCGCCGTCAAGCTGGAACCGACATCGGTGATGATGGCCATGGCCATGGTGACTTCGCGCCTGGGCCTGGGCGCCACCTACTCCACCACGTACTACGAACCCTTCCACGTCGCGCGCCTGTTCGCCAGCCTGGACTTGATGACCAAGGGCCGCGTGGCCTGGAACGTGGTCACGTCCATGAATGATTCGGAGGCCGCCAACTTCGGCCACGCCGAACACCTGGAGCACGACCTGCGCTACGACCGCGCCGACGAATTCATGGAAGTGGTGATGGGCCACTGGGACACGTGGAAGGAAGGCGCCATCATCGCGGACAAGGAAAACAACTATTTCGCCGATCCGGACCTGGTCACCCGCCTGGATCACAAAGGCCGCTTCTTCAACTCGCGTGGCCCCCTGACGGTGCCGCGCTCGCAGCAAGGCCACCCCGTCATCCTGCAGGCCGGCCAGAGCGGCCGCGGCCTGGCCTTCGCCGCACGCTGGGCCGAAGTGGTCTTCGCCAAATATCCCACCCTGGCGAACGGCGTGAAGCAGTACCAGGCCCTGAAGGATGGCGTTGCCAACGCCGGCCGCGATCCCGACGGTACCAAGATTGCCGCGGAAGTGAAGATCATCGTCGCCGAAACGGAAAGCCTGGCACGCGAGCAGCGCGACCTGGTGGCGGGCCTGTCGCGCCCCATCGACGGGCTGACCATGATAGGCGAGACATCCAACATCGACTTCTCCGGCCGTCCCTATGAACAGCCCTTCACCGACGAAGAGCTGGCCGCCATGTCGTGGCAGAGCCTGCGCGACAAAGTGGTGCAGGTCAGCGGCAAGCGCAACCCCTCCGTCAAGGACTTCGTCGAAGCATCGGGCCGCGGCACGCTGAACGACGGCCCGGTGTTCTGCGGCACGGGCAAGCAGGTCGCCGACCAGATGGAAGAATGGTTCAAGACCGCCTGCGACGGCTTCGTGCTGTCCGGCACGTCGGTGCCCGGCACCTATGAAGACATCGTGCGCCTGGTCGTACCGGAATTGCAGAAGCGCGGCCTGTTCCGCAAGGAATATGGCGACACCACCCTGCGCGGCAACCTCGGCGTCGCCAAGCCGCGCGCCGGCGACTGGCGCGGCCGCGCCTGAGGAGACAGCATGACTCGCAAAAGCGTGCGCATGATGTCGGCCAGCGGCATCCTCGGCTACGGTTTTCCCGAAGCATCCCTGCAGGCCGCGCTGGCACTCAAGCCGGACATGATAGGCGTGGACGGCGGCAGCAGCGATCCCGGCCCCCACTATCTGGGCTCGGGCAAGACGCTGAATTCACGCCTGGCCATGAAGCGCGACCTTGGGCTACTGTTACGCGGCGCCATCGCCAACGGCATTCCGATGATGGTGGGCACCTGCGGCGGCGCCGGTGGCACGCCGCATCTGGCGGCTTGCGCCGACATCATCCGTGAAGTGGCGGCCGAGCATGGCCTGCATTTCAAGATGGCCCTGATCGAGGCCGAACAGGAGCAGGGCTTCCTGCTGGAACAGCTGGAAGCCGGCCGCATCAAGCCGCTGGGCAATGCGCCGGAGCTGCGCGCCGCGGATCTGAAGGACGCCGTGCGCGTGGTCGGCATGATGGGGCCCGAACCTTATCTTGCCGCGCTGCAAGCCGGCGCCCAGGTGATCCTGGGCGGGCGCGGCACCGATCCCGCGCCCTGGGCCGCTCTGGCCATGCACCACGGCCTGCCCCCTGCCCCCGCCTGGTATGCCGGCAAGATCCTGGAGTGCGCCTGCAACGCGGCCATCCCCAAGAAGCATGACTGCCTGATGGTGACGGTGGGGGAGGACTACGTCGAAACCGAACCGCTCAACCCGGAACTGCGTTGCACGCCCTTGTCGGTGGCCGTGCAGGCGCTGCACGAAAACGCCAGCCCCATCATCCGTTATGAACCGGGCGGCGTGGTCGACTCCAGCGACTGCCGCATCGAGGCCTTGACCGATCGCCGCGTGCGCATCACCGGCATGCGCTGGACCGAGCGTCCCTATACCATCAAGCTCGAAGGCGCGCGCCAGGCCGGCTACAGCGCCATCGCCATTGCCGCCACGCGCGACCCGGGCCTGATCGGCCAGCTCGACACCTTCATGGACTTCGTGCGCGAGTCGACCGCCACCAAGGTCAAGGCCCTGGGCATCGCCACCGAGGATTACCAACTGGTACTGCGCCTGTACGGCCGCGACGGTGTCATGGGCGCATGGGAGCCGCATCCCGACGATGCCCCCACCGAAGTGGCCATCATCGCCGAAGTGGTCGCCCGCACGCAGGACATCGCCAATGCCGCCCTGTCACTGGCGCGCGTCACCCTTCTGCACTCCGACTTCCCGGGCCGTATGTGCCGCGAAGGAAATATGGCCTTTCCCTTCTCCCCGTCGGACATCGAACGCGGAGCCATCTACGAATTCATGCTGCAGCACGTCATCGAGATCGATGATCCCCTGCGCATGTTCCCCATCCGCTACGAGGACGTCTAGGAGACACCATGGTCAAGCTCAAGCACATCGCCAAGGCGTGCAAAAGCAAGAACGCCGGGCCTTTCCACATCACCCTGGACATCATGTTCGACAAGCCGGCCCTGTTCGAACAGGTACGCGAAACCGGCGTGATCAACGCCGCGCTGATCGCCCAGCTGTATGGCGTGGCCGAAACGGACATCCTGTTCACCGAGTACGCCCCGGCGCTGGCCTGGAAGGCGACGCTGCCGCGCCGCATCGCTTCGGGCGCGGTGGGTGATACCGACGTCTACGGCGCCCAGCAGCATGCCCCCTTGTTGGACATCGAAATTCCGCTGGACATCGCGGCATAAAGGCCGGGGCGCGCGCGGCGCCCCGCAACCGGGCCGGCACGGACCACGCCGGACGATCGAGCGAGTGCAGTACTACGCAAGGCATTACACGAAGCACCACGCGCGGCACTGAGCGAAGCACCAGGCGAAGCAATAAGCGAAGCAATAAAGCGAACGCATAAAACGAAGCGAATAAAACCAAGGAGACAACATGAAATCGATCTGCACGGCATTGATCCCCGCCGCCCTGCTGCTGGCCACGCCCACGCATGCGCAGGAGACCCTGAAAATCGGCGCCGTCGTGACGCTGTCCGGTGCCGGCGCCGCCTGGGGCCAGGCGCTGCTGTACGGCGCGGAACTGGCGGCCGACGACGTCAATGCCAAGGGCGGCCTGGAAGTGGCGGGCAAGCGCTACAAAGTCCAGCTGGTGCCCTATGACGACAAATACCAATCGGGCGACGCGGTCACCGCCACCAACCGCCTGATGTCCGACGATGGCGTGAAGTACATCATCGGCCCCATGGGCTCGGCGCCCGCGCTGGCCGTGCAGCCCGTGACCGAACCGGGCAAGGTCATCATCATGACGCTGGGCTTTACCGCCAAGGCCCTGAGCCCGGAAAAGCCCTATTCCTTCCGCCCCAACCTGACGACCGAGGAAACCTCCTATCCCTCCATCGTCTGGCTGGTGAAGCACTTCAAGCTGAAGAAGGTGGGCGCGCTATTCCCCAATGACGAGTCGGGCCAGCAGATCGCCCGTGACCTGGAGCAAGCCTACGCCAAGGCCGGCTCCTCGATGTCCTCCAAGGAATTCTTCGAACGCCAGCGCGTGGACATGGTGCCGCTGCTGACCCGCATGATGGCCGCCGGCATCGACGCCATCGAACTGGACGGCAACTCGCCCGCCACCGCCGGCATGATCGTCAAGCAGGCGCGCGAACTGGGCTTCAAGGGTCCGATCGTGCGCAACGGCGGCCCGGCCACGCCGGAAATCGTCGCGGTAGCCGGCAAGGCCGCCACGGAAGGGATGATGGTCAGCTCGCTGACCGACCCGGACAACAAGGCCGTCGCCGAGTATGCCCAGCGCTATCAGAAGAAATACAACAAGAAGATGAACGGCTTCAGCCCGGCCTTCTATGACGGCACCCACATGCTGTTCAAGGCCATGCAGGACGCCGGCACGGTCACCGACTCGGAGAAGGTGCGCAATTCGCTGGAAGCCATCAAGGACTACCCGGGCATCCAAGGTACCTTGAACTGGGGCGGCAAGGCCAAGTACGGCATCAACCACCAGATCGAATCGCCCTTCTTCATCTCTGAAGTGAAGGACGGTGCCGAAGTGGTCCGCGCCCGCTGCAATGTCGAGCAGTGCGTCGATGTGAAGTGATTGCCATGACCACGTCCACTCTACTCGCACAGGCGCTCGTCAACGGCCTGATCATCGGCTTGCTCTATCTGCTGATGGCGGTGGGTTTCACCCTCGTCTTCGGCGTGATGCGCATCGTCAACTTCGCTCATGGCGAGTTCTACATGCTGGGCGCTTTTGCCGCCTACATCCTGGTCTCGCAGTATGAGCTGCCCTTCATCGCGGCGGTGGCGCTGGCGTTTCTCTTCGCCGTTGCCGTGGGATGGGTGGTGGAGGAAGTGGTGCTCAAGCCCTTCCGCCACGACGAGCTGAACGGCATGATCGCCACCATCGGCCTGGCGATGATCCTGCAGGCCGGCGCCCTGATCCTCTACGGCCCGGACTCGCAGTTCATGCCCGCCGTGGCCGATGGCGCCATCACCTTGGGTGCCGTCGTCCTGCCGATGTCCAGACTGTACGTGGTCGGCTTTTCACTGGCGGTACTGCTGGCCCTGTATGTGTTCCTGGGCCATACCCGCACCGGCCGCGCCCTGCGCGCGGTGGTGCAGGACACCGAGATCGCCGCCGCGCAGGGGATACGCACCCGCATCATGTATCCCCTGGGCTTCGGCATCGGTGTCGGCCTGGCGGCCGTCGCCGGGGCGCTGATGGCGCCGCTGTTTTCGGTGTCGCCCTTCGTCGGCGCGACGCCGCTGCTCAAGGCATTCGTGGTGGTCATCCTGGGCGGGCTGGGCAGCATACCCGGCGCGGCCCTGGCCAGCATCCTGCTGGGCCTGGCCGAAAGCGTGACCAGCACCTTCATGAGCAACAGCATCGCTGAAATCCTGATTTTCGTACTCGTCATGGCCATGCTCATCGTCCGCCCGACCGGACTGTTCGGCCGTTCGGAGGCCTGACATGCAAGACGGCAAAGTTCTGCTAGCCACCGCGGTGCCCACCGCCGCGCCGCCCGCGCCACGGCGCAACCCCTGGTCCATGCTGGGCGTCCTTGCCCTGCTGGCGCTGGCCATCCTGCCGCTGACCGTCGGCAAGGACTTCACGCTGCACCTGGCCATCCAGATCTGCATCAACGTGGTGTTGGTCAGCGGTTTGTCCCTGCTGGCGCGCGCGGGCCAGGTATCCCTGTGCCACGGCGCCTTCGCCGGCATCGGCGCCTATGTGTCGGTGCTGGTCGTCATGGGCCTGGGCCAGCCTTTCCTGCTGGGCGTCATCGCGGCGATGCTGGCCGCGGGCGTGTTCGCCTTTCTGCTGGGCACGGTAATGCTGCGTCTGACCGGCGTGTACTTCGTGCTGCTCACCTTCGCCTTCGGCGAGTTCGTGCGCCTGGTGCTGCTGGAAGGCGACAGCGTCACCGGCGGCGCCAACGGCATCACGGGCGTGCCGCCCGCCGCGCTGCTGGGCCATGTGCTGGATTACAAGACCGGCTTCTACCTGCTGGCGCTGGCGTGCGCGGCCGGCGTCATCTGGCTGCTGCATACGCTATACCGGTCGCCGGCCGGCCAAGCCATCGACGCGGTGGGCGAAAACGCCCAGCTGGCCGAAGCCACCGGCATCAGCGTGCGCGGCACGCAACGCTATGCCTTTACCCTGGGCAGCGCGCTGGCGGGGCTGGGCGGCGCGCTGACGGCGCATTACCTGCGCTACGTGTCACCCGAGTCCTTCAGCATGCACCTGTCGCTGGCCCTGATCATCATGATGGTCGTGGGTGGGCGCCGCTACCTGTTCGGACCGGTGATCGGCGCGCTGATCATGACGCCGCTGCCCGAGCTGTTCCGCGGCGCGGTCGAGACCCAGAACATCTTCTACGGCGCGGCGCTGATCCTGATGCTGCGGTTCCTGCCGCAAGGCCTCGCAAGCCTGTTCCGCTCGCGCCGCGCGCAGAAAGTAATACAGGGAGACAAAGCATGAGCGCGATGCTCGAAGTGCGCGAACTGAGCCGCAATTTCGGCGGCCTCAAAGCCGTGTCCGAACTGACCTTCGATGTCGGCCGCGACGAAGTGGTCGGCCTGATCGGACCCAATGGCGCCGGCAAGAGTACGGCGTTCAACCTGATCAGCGGCACGCTGCGTCCCAGCGCCGGGCAGGTCCATCTGCACGGGCGCGACATCACCGGCCTGGCGCCCAGCCGGGTGGTGCGCCATGGCCTGGCGCGCACCTTCCAGTCGGCCGCCGTCTATCCCACCGCCACCGTCGCCGAGAACATCCAGCGGGGCACGCTGTCGACCCTGCCGGGCGCGATCTGGACCCAGATCCTGCCCACCGGCACGCGCCGCCAGGCCCTGGCGGCGGCAGCGCGCGAAGTCGAGGAGGTACTGGAGCTGACCGGCCTGGGCCCCTACCGCGACGTCCTGGCCGGCGGCTTGCCCTACGGCCACCAGAAGAAACTGGGCGTGGCCGTGGGCATCGCCACGCGCCCCGACCTGCTGCTGATGGACGAACCCGCCGCCGGACTCAACGGTGAAGAGTGCGCGCAATTCGGCCGCCTGCTCAAGCAGTTGCAACGGGAGCGCAAGCTTTCCATCCTGCTGGTCGAACACCACATGGCGCTGGTCATGGACCTGTGCCAACGCATCGTGGTGCTGGTGCATGGCCGCAAGATAGCCGACGACACACCCGCCAACATCCGCGCCAACCCGGCCGTCATCGAAGCCTATCTGGGAGCCCCCGACTATGCCCATGCTTGAAGCCCGCGAGCTGGCGGTGCGCTATGGACCGCTGGAGGCCGTCCATGGCATTTCCTTCCACGTCAACCAGGGCGAGATCGTCGCGCTGGTCGGTTCCAACGGCGCCGGCAAGTCGTCCACCCTGAAGGCCTTGATGGGACTGAAACTGCCCGCCGGCGGCACGCTCACCTTGAATGACGAACCTATAAGCCAACTGCCGGCGGCCGCGCGCGTGCAGCGCGGCATCGCCCTGTCGCCCGAAGGGCGGCGGCTGTTCCCCCGCATGACCGTGCTGGAGAACCTGCAGGTGGGCGCCCACGCCGTGCGCGACGCCAGCAAGCGCCAGCGGGCCATGGACCATGTCTATACCCTGTTCCCCCGCGTGGCCGAGCGACGCGCCCAGATGGCCGGTTCGCTGTCCGGCGGCGAACAGCAGATGGTTGCCATCGGGCGGGCATTGATGGCGCAACCGCGCCTGTTGATGCTGGACGAACCCTCGCTGGGCTTGGCGCCCAAGGTCATCGCGGAAATCGCCGACGCCATCCAGGTGCTCAACCGCGATACCGGCTTGTCCATCATCCTGGTCGAACAGAATGCCCGCCTGGCCTTGCGCCTGTCGCATCGTGCGTACGTGCTGGAGCAAGGCGCCATCATGCAGACAGGTACGGGAGAAGAACTGCTGGCCGATGATTTCGTGCGCAAATCCTATTTGGGAGCCTGAGACGTGCAACGCAATACCCCCGCTCTGCCCGAGTACGAAGTCTATGCCCTGCGCTACGCCACCATGCAGCGGCGCGGACCCGAGAATTTCATCCTGGGCGGCGACGAGCATGACGGCGTCGTCAATATGGACTTCTTCATCTGGGTGATCCGCGACGGCGACCAGGTGATCCTGGTCGATACCGGTTTCGGCGAACGCGGTTCCACCGCCCGCGGACGCCCGCTCGAATGTTGTCCCATCGACACACTACGCCAATTGGACATCGACCCGGATCAGATCCGCGACGTCATCCTGACTCACCTGCATTGGGACCACGCCGGCAACCTGGACAAGCTGCCCAATGCCACATTCCACCTGCAGGACGCCGAAGCCGCCTTCGCCACGGGCCGCTGCATGTGTCAACCCATACTGCGGCGCGCCTTCGCCGTCGAGGACGTGTGCGACTTCGTGCGCCGTGTCTATGACGACCGGGTGGTCTTCCATGAAGGTGACGACACCTTCGCGCCCGGCATCGAATTGCTGCTGATCGGCGGCCACACGCGGGGGCTGCAGGCCGTGCGGGTACACACGGCGCGCGGCTGGGTCATCCTGGCCTCCGACGCCGCCCACTACTACGACAACGTGACGCGCCGCCTGCCTTTCCCGGTAGTGGTGGATGTGGCGGCCATGCTTGCGGGTCACACCCGCTTGCTGAAACTGGCCGACAGCCCTGATCATTTCGTTCCGGGGCATGATCCGCAGGTGCTGGAACGCTATCCGCGGGTACCAGGCACCAAGGCAGCGATCGCCGTGTTGCACGAGGCACCCAGAACCACTTGATGCCGCCACGAACCAACTCGTTTTAGCTGCTCTTTCCAACGTATTCCGAGATCGCCATGCACAGTGCTTCCCAGTTGCCCGTCCCTTCCGCCAACCTGGCCCTCGGCCTGGCGCGCTTCGCCCACGCGTTGCGCCCCGCCGACCTGCCGGAGGACGTGCGCAACAAATCCCTGCTCCACATCATCGACGCCATCGGCCTGGCTTACGCGTCTCGTCATTTCCCATTTGCCGCGCCCGGGCTGGCTGGCTTCCGCGCCGCCGGCGCGCCCGGCACCGCAACGGTAATCGGCGGCGCCGAGCGCCTGCAGCCGCGTGACGCCGCATTGTCCAATGGCTATTTGATCCACGGCCTGGATTTCGACGACACCCATCCGGGCAGCATCGTCCACCCCACCGTCGCCTGCCTGCCCGCGGCCTTGGCCATGGCTGAAATCGTCGATGCATCCTGGGGCGAGCTGCTGGCCGCCTACGCGGCGGGCATGGAGACGTGCATCCGCCTGGGCCGCGCGGTCAAGGGCGGCTTCCATCACGCGGGCTTCCATGCCACCGGCCTGGTATCGCACTTCAGCGCGGCCGTCATCGCCGGCAAGCTGCTGGGCCTGAACGCAGATCAGATCGTCGCGGCCCAAGGCGTGGCCGCCAGCACCGCCGCCGGCGTGCAGGTCTTCCTGGAGAACGGCGCCTGGACCAAGCGCATGCACCCTGGTTGGGGGGCGCTGGCCGGCATCACCGCGGCGCAGATGGTGCAGGCTGGCTTCCACGGGCCGGATCGCCCTTATGAAGGAAAGTTCGGCTTCTTCGACACCCACATGCAGGACCGCGCAGGCACCGTCGACACGGAATCCATCATCCGCGACCTGGGCCGCGAATGGACGCTGCTCGACACATCGATCAAGCCCTATCCGGTCTGCCATTTCATCCACGGCTGCGCCGAGGCGGGCGTGAAGCTGCATGCACAGATCAGCGATCTGGCCCAGGTCCGCCGCATCGTCTGCGAAGTGCCGGAAGCCACCCTGCCCATCGTGGCTGAACCCGCCGCCGCCAAGCGCGTGCCGCGGTCCGATTACGAAGCCAAGTTCAGCACCCAATTCGTGGTGGCGGCCTGCCTGTTGCGCGGCCAGTTCGCCCTGTCGGAACTGGATGACGCCAGCCTGGCGGATCCGGCCATCCTGGCGCTGGCCGCCAAGGTGGATTGCGTGAAGCAGCAGGACACCGAGTTCCCCAAGTATTTTTCCGGCGCCGTGACCGTCGAACTGGAAACGGGCAGCAAGCTGCATCAGCATGTGCCCATGAACCTGGGCAGCGGGGCCCGCGCCCTGGGCCTGGACGACATCGCCGCCAAGTTCCGCGCCAATGCCGGCCTGGTGCTGCCGAAGGACCGCACCCATGCCGTCCTCGACACGCTGCTGGAAGCCGGACTGGATACGCCCGTGCGGGCCGTTGCACGCGTGTTGGCCGCTTAAGTGTCAGCGACGCAGGTATCGCGGCGCTAGTGTTTGCCATCTTGGCATTGCGTGCTTGACCGCCGGCCATCCAGGCCGCGCGCCCGGCGACGGGGGCGCCGTCACCGGCGGGGCACCTTCCCCTTCCGCTCCGGGTAAACCCGGCATTCGCCCGGGCCATGCGCGGCCGTGAAAGGGCTATTCTCCGGTCCATAAGCAAAAACCAGGCGCTGCGGGTGCCGGCCCCGTGCCGGCGCCCGCAGCGCCTCATCACGAGACACGCCCATGGACATGAGACAACTCCGCTATTTCGTCATGGTCGCGGAAGAATTGAGTTTCAGCCGCGCGGCCGAGCGCCTGCACATGTCCCAGCCGCCGCTGTCGCAGCACATCAAACTGCTGGAAGAAGACATCGGCGTGCAGCTGTTCCACCGCACGCGCCGCGAGGTCAAGCTGACCGATGCCGGCGCGGTGTTCCTGCGCGAAAGCCGCCTGCTGCTGGGCCAGATGAAAACCGCGGTCAGCGCCACGGTGCGCGCCGCGCAAAGCGATGCGGGTGTACTCAGGCTGGGCGTGGCCACTTCCGCCCTGTTCCACGTCCTGCCCACCTTCATCGAGATGGTGCGCGAACGCTATCCCCGGGTGGAGATCTCGGTCAGCGACATGCAATCCCAGGACCAGATCACGGCAGTCAGCCACGGGCAGCTGGACATCGGCCTGGTGCATATCCGCCCGGACCGCAGCAAGCTGATGCGCCTGCCCGTTTATCGCGAACACTATATGGCGGTGCTGCCGCAAGGCCATGCCCTGGCCGACAAAGCCGACTTCACGCTGGCTGACCTGGCCGACGAGCCGATGATCGCGCTGGCGCGCGAGCATGGGCCGACCGTCTTCGACGCCATCGTCGCCAGTTGCTACGAAGCGGGTTTCAGCCCGTCGTTCAAGCACACCGCGCGCAGTCCCCTGACCATCTTCCAGATGGTGCGGCTGGGCTTCGGCGTGGCGCTGGTGCCGCGCTCCTACGCGTCCAGCGCCTATCCGGGCGTACGCTTCCGCGACCTGCCCCCGACCGCCGGGCAGGTGCGCATGGAAGCGATCTGGAGTGAAAAGCACGCCTCCGAGCTCACGCTCAAGATCGCGCGCGACATCCTCCCGCGGCTGGCGCCGGCAACGTCAGAAGGCCCAGACGACTCGAACAACCCGGCTGACCCGGACGACCCAGGCAGCCCCGCTGGTCAGGCGTCTCCGGACACACCGGCTGCGCGGACCGCTCGCGACCGGCCCCAGGCCTAAACCTTCAATGCCTGCTTGGGCGCGACGCGTCCATCGATCAACTGCACCACCGCGGGATGGTAGTTGTTGACGAACCCCGCATCGCGCGCCTGGCACATCGTGTCGTGCGTGTACTGGGCTATCCTGGGCTCGAATGAGCCGGAACGCGCCAGCGACAAGGCCAGGCTGGCGTCCTTGATGGCATAGACCATCGGGAACACCTTCTCCGGGAAACTGTCCTTGGCCAGGGACTTCATGCCGTGGTTGCGCAGCGCGAAGCTGTCCGCCGAGCCGCCCGACAGCAGCTCGAACAGCCGCTCGCCATCCATGCCGGCGCGCCGCCCGATGGTCAGCACTTCGGACAGGGCGTTCACCGTCATGAAGACCATCATGTTGTTGAGGATCTTGACGATCTGGCCGCAGCCCGTATCACCGCAATGCACGACGTCCGAGCCCATGCAGGACAGCAGCGGCTTGAGCGTTTCGAAGGCGGCATCGCTACCGCCCACGCTGATCAACAGCGTGCCCTTGACCGCCGCCTCGGCCGTGCGCGCCACCGGCGCGTCGATGAACTCGACACCCTGCTCCTTGAGTTCGGCGGCCAGCGCGCGGCTACGCGCCACGTCGCTGGTGCTCATGTCGACGATCATGGCCGGCTTGCGCGTGCCGCCCACCAAAGCCCGCGCCACCGGCTCGACCTGGTCGATCGAAGGCAAGGACAGGAATACCACGTCGGCCTTGGCACCGATGTCGGCCGTGGATGCCTCCTGCTTGCCGCCATTGGCCGCCACGCGGCTCACCGCTTCCGCGTTCATATCGAAGATGTGCACCGGCAGGCCCGCCTTGCGAACCAGGTTGTTGCACATGGGCTCGCCCATGACGCCGAGGCCGATGAAACCGAGAGTCTGGTACTTGCTCATACTTGTCTACTCCATTTGGCGCACGTATCAGGCGTCCGCCTTGATGTGCGCCTTGTTGATCAGGTCGCGGTACTTCTCCAGCTCGCTCGCCGAATACTTGGCGAAGTCGTCTGGTGAAGTCCCCATGGGAATGAAGGAAATGCCCGCCAGCTTTTCCGCCACGGTCGGCACTTTCAGCGCCTTGGCCGTTTCCGCCTGCAGTTTGTCGACGATGGCACGGGAGGTGCCCGCCGGCGCCCACAAGCCATACCAGCTGGGCATGTCGAATCCTGGAAAGCCGCTTTCCGCCACGGTAGGCACGTCCGGCAGCGACGCCAGGCGCTGCGCGCTGGTCACCGCCAGCGCACGCAGCTTGCCCGCCTGGACATGCGGATAGGCCGACGCCATGGGTTCGATCTGCGCCGACACGTGTCCGCCCATCACGTCCATCAAAGCCGGGCCGCCGCCCTTGTAGGGGATGATGGGCATATCGACCTGCGCCTGCACGTTGACCAGGGCGCAAGCCAGATGGCCCGCCGCGCCGAAAGCGGCGATGGCCCACGTGACGTGGCGCGGACGCTTGCGTGCATCGTCCACCAGATCCGCCATCGTCTTGTAAGGACCGTCGGCCCGCACGACCACCAATTGCGGTTGCGCGCCGATCTCGGTGATCGGCACAAAGTCATTCAAGGCATCGTAGGTCGCCGTCGTCAGCAGCACCGGATTGGCCACTTGCAGGGAGGCATTCAGCAGGATGGTGTAGCCGTCCGGCTTGGACTGCTTCACGTGCTGAGCGCCCATTACGCTGCTGGCGCCTGGCCGGTTTTCGATGATGACGGGTTGCCCCAGTTGCGTCGCCAGTTGCGGACCCAGGGTGCGCGCCACCGTATCGACGGAGCCGCCCGGCGGAAAGGGCACCACCAGGCGGATCGGCCCGGTGGGCCAGGCCGTATCGGCGGCAGCCGCCACGGCGCGCGTGGCGGCTGCCGTGCCGAACATGGCGGCACCACCCAATACCAGGCCGCGCTGCATCCATGCGCGCCGGCTCGGGGAAAGCGCCGATGTGTTGTTCTTTTCCATGGATCTGTTTGCCATGTCTGTCTCCTTCTTCTACGTTGGCACGGCTTCGAGGGCGGCCAGGCCACCATGTGGCCCCGCCAGGCCGCACTGGCCGTATCGGCCCAGGCGTTCGCCTGCGGCTTAGGTCCGGATCGCGAACGGGTCCCTGACCTCGGTCGAATAGTCGATCATCACGTTGCGCGTGGTCAGGTATTCGCGCAGGCCCGCTTCACCGCGTTCGCGGCCGATGCCGGACTCCTTGAAGCCGCCGAAGGGCGCGCCGGCCGCCAGGGCCCGATAGGTATTGACCCATACCGATCCCGCCTGCAGGGAGCGCGACACGCGCATGGCACGCGACAGGTCGCGCGTCCACAAGCCCGCGGCCAGGCCATAGCGGCTGTCGTTGGCCAGCCGTATCGCCTCTTCTTCGGTGTCGAAGGGGATGATGGCCAGCACCGGACCGAAGATTTCCTCCTGGGCCAGGTGGCTGGCGTTATCCACGTCGGAGAAGATGGTCGGTTGGATGAAGTAGCCTTCGCCCAGGCCTTCGCCTTGCGCGCGGCCGCCTCCCGTGACCAGGCGTGCGCCCGCTTCCTTGGCGCTTTCTATCGCGGCCAGGATGCGGCGGAACTGCGGCTCGTTGGCCACCGTGCCCATCTCCGTCGCCGGATCGAGGGGATCGCCCATGCGGATGCGCGGTGCGCGCTCGGCCAGGCGGCTGACCACTTCATCCAGCACCTTGCGCTGCACCAGCAGGCGCGAACCGGCCACGCAGGTCTGCCCGGTAGCACCGAAGATGCCGGCCAGCGCGCCCACCACGGCGCGATCCAGGTCCGCATCGTCGAAGATGATGTTGGGCGACTTGCCACCCAGTTCCAGCTTGACCGGCACCAGCCGGCGACCCGCCATGGCGGCGATCTCGCGGCCCACGCCGGGGCTGCCGGTGAAGCTCACCAGCGCCACGCCGGGGTCTTCCACCAGCGCGCGGCCGGTTTCGGCACCGCCGGTGACGACGTTGAACACGCCCGCCGGGAAGCCGGCTTCTTCCACCAGCGCGGCGAACTCCAGTGTCGACGCCGAAGCGTGTTCAGACGGCTTGACCACCACGCAGTTGCCCGCCGCCAGGGCCGGCGCCAGCTTGTTGGCCAACAGGGCCAGCGGCGAATTCCAGGCCGTGATCAGGGCCGCCACGCCATAAGGTTCGAGGGACAGGTAATCCAGCACGTCGGGCTGGTCCACGGGCACCTGCTGGCCGAACAGCTTGTCCGCATAGCCGGCGAAATAGCGCAGCTGCCGGCCCACCCACAGCATCTGCGGCCGGGTTTCGCGCACGATCTTGCCGTTGTCGGTGCTCTCGATGCGCGACATGCGTTCGGCATCTTTCTCGATCAAGCCGGCCAGCTTCACCATCATGGCGGCCCGCTTGATGCCAGGCGTGTGACGCCACTCGCGCTCGAACGCGCGGTTGGCGGCGGCGACCGCGGCGGCCACGTCCTGCGCGCTCGCATCGGGGATCTCCGCCCACACCGCGCCGGTATAGGGATTGGTGCTTTGCAGCACGCGTCCGCCCGTGGCGGGCACGCGTTCGCCGTCTATATAGAGGGAATACTTCTGTATCACGCTTGTCTCCTGCTGGCCACGGGTGGCCGGTCATGCGGGAGCATGACCATCCCACGCTGCCTTGCCGTCTTCTGATGCCGTCTTTGAGCGGCAAAGGCAGTGTAGGAGCGGGGCTCAAGCGCGTCTAATATCGTTTCGCACGTTCAGTTATAGGGAAACGACGCAGGATAGGACGGACCGTGCCGACAGCGGGCGCGGCGTGGCTGCAGGCCCGGCGCCGCGCCAATCCCGTCAACCGCTGTTGCGTAGCGCGGCGGCGATGCCGTTGATGCTGATGTGGATGGCGGTCTGGATGCGTTCATCCGTCTCGCCCGCCCGCCAGCGCCGCAGCAGTTCCACCTGGATGTGATGCAAAGGATCGATGTAGGGGAAGCGGTGCCGCATCGAGCGCGCCAATCCAGGATTGCCGGCCAGCCGGTCCGCGCTGTCCGTGATGCGCGCCAGCGCCGCGACCGTGCGATGCCATTCCGCCGCGATGGCATCGAAGACCGTGGCGGCCAACGCGCGATCCTCCACCAAGGTGCTGTACTTGCGGGCCAGGTTCATATCGCTCTTGGCCAGCACCATGTCGATATTGGCCAAGAGCGTGCGGAAGAAAGGCCATTCCTGATGCATTTCGCGCAACAGCTGCCAGGCCGCTGGCGCGCCGCCGGGATGGGCCGCGACATAGCGGTCCACCGCGCTGCCCAGGCCGAACCATCCGGGCAGCGTCAAGCGGCTCTGGCCCCAGCCGAAGCCCCAGGGAATCGCTCGCAGGTCTTCCAATTTGCGGCCGGGCTTGCGCGAAGCCGGCCGCGAACCGATATTCAGTTCAGCGATTTCGCGCACCGGCGTCGCTTCATAGAAATACGCCGCGAAGTCGGGGATGCCATAGACCACTTCGCGATAGGCGGCCATCCCCGCATCGGACAGTGCCTGGGCGGCCGCCAGATATTCCTCCCGTACCGGATGCGCGTCCGGCAACAAGGTCGCTTCCAAGGTCGCGGCCACCAGCGTTTCCAGATTACGCCGCGCGATTTCGGGATTGGCGTATTTGGAGGCGATCACCTCGCCCTGCTCGGTCAGGCGGATCTGCGCGTTGACGGTGCCGGGCGGCTGCGCCAGGATGGCTTCGTAGCTGGGGCCGCCGCCGCGTCCCACCGCGCCGCCGCGGCCGTGGAACATGCGCAGGCGCAGCGTCGCGCCATGTTGCGTCGACAGTTCCGTGAACAGCCGCGCCAACGCCACCTCCGCCACGTACAGCTCCCAATGGCTGGTGATGATGCCGCCATCCTTGTTGCTGTCGGAGTAGCCGAGCATGACGTCCTGCTCGGCGCCTGAACGCAGCACCATGGCGGCGATGCCGGGCAGCGCGTAGTACTCGCGCATGATGTCCGGCGCGCGCCGCAGGTCGCCGATGGTTTCGAACAGCGGCACGACGATGACCGGCGTGCGCGCCTGCGCGGGCCACTCGCCTGTCAGGATGCGCGCCTCCTTCAGCAGCACCAGGACCTCCAGCAAGTCGCTGACGTCCTCCGTATGGCTGATGATGTAGTGCCGCAGCGCGTGCGCGCCGTGCGTTTCGACCACCTCGCGCGCGGCCGCGTAGATGTCCAGCTCGCCGCGAGTGTGGTCGCCATAGGCATGGCCGGGTATGGTCAAGGGGCGCGGATCGGCCAGCGTACGCAGCAGCAGGTCGCGGCGGGCCGCTTCGTCCAGCGCCTGGTAGCGTTCGGCCAGGCCCGCCGCGCGCAACAGTTCGGCGATGACAGCCTCGTGCTGGTCCGAACTCTGGCGCATGTCCAGCGTGGCCAGGTGAAAGCCGAAAACCTCGGCCGTGCGGATGAGGCTGCGCAAGCGCCCCGCCGCCAAAGCCGCGCCATGATTCTCCTTGAGCGACGCCTCGACGACGCGCAGGTCATGCAGGAACTCGTCCACCGCCGTGTAAGCAGGGCGCGTCACGCTTTCGTGGGGGTAGATGTTCTCGTTGGCCGACAAGGTGCGCAAGCGCGCCGCCAGCCTGGCGTAGACCACGGTCAAGGCGCGCCGGTACGGTTCATCGGCGCGGCGCTCGCTATCGTCGTCCGAGGATTGCGCCAGGTCTTGCAGCGCCGCGCTGACGGCCACCCGCCGTTCCGACAGCGACAGCTCCGCGCCCAGCGCATGCACCTGCGCCAGGTAATGACGCAGGGCCATGCGTGACTGGCGCTGCAGCGCGTAGCGCAAGGACGTGGCGGACACATTGGGATTGCCGTCGCGATCGCCGCCTATCCACTGGCCCATCCTGAAGAACACCGGCAGGTGCGCGCCGTCCAGGCGGTCTTCCAGGCCCTGGTACAGGGCGGGCACCTCGGCCAGGAAAGTCGATTCGTAATAGCTCAGGGCATTGTCGATCTCGTCCTGCACGGTCAGCTTGGCATTACGGATCATGCGCGTCTGCCACAGCTGGGTGATACGGGCACGGATGGCGGCTTCGGTGTCGCGCTGGTAGCCGGGCAGGCGTACGTCGGCGGGATCCCGGGCCTGCGCCTGGCGCAATTGCTCCCTGCGCCCCAGCAGATCGGCGATGGCCTTCTCCGCGTCCAGGATGCTCTTGCGCTGGACCTCGGTGGGATGAGCGGTCAATACCGGTGAGATATAGGCCCGTTCCAGCGTGGCGACGACATCCGCATGGCCGACGCCGGCTGCTGCCAGCCGGGTCAGGGCGCCGGCGACACTGCCGCGCGACTGCTCGCCGCGCCGTTCATGGTCTTCACGGCGGCGCAGGAAGTGGCGGTCTTCCACCAGATTGGCCAGATGGCTGAAGTAGGTAAAGGCACGTACCACCGTCACGGCTTGATCGCCAGACAGGCCATGCAGCAAGTTCTCCAGCTGGCCCGTCGTGCCTTCGGGCAGATCGGCCTGCCCGCGCCGGTCAGCCACGGCCAACTGGCGGATATGCTCGATCAAGGCGTAGGCCTCATCGCCCTCCTGCTCGCGTATCACCTCGCCGAGTATCTGCCCGAGCAGGCGCATATCCTCCAGCAAGGGTTTTTCCTTATCGCTCTCTGCCTGCTGCTGTCTCATGGTGGCCGGATCCGAAGCGCTGCCCCGTTGCCGGGGGGTGTGCGGGAATGCACACTATACGAGGCTTGCGGATTTTTTTCCGGCGGCCTGACCCGGCACCCGGACGCCAGGTCAGGCCGGCTGCGGGGATGGCAATTCACGGAAGATGTCGTTGTCGAGCATGTCGCCATACAGACGGGCCCGGCGTCGATTGATGATGTCCCGCTGCTCGGCGGCGTCATGGGCGCTGAAGGTCGTGCCATAGGCCCTCAAGGCATCGATGGCGTCCTGCCCGGGGGCGATAGCCGCGACCGCATTCATCGCCTCGGCCACGAACGCGCCGCAACCATTGATGGCGTTCCGCTGCAGATCGGTCGTCTGAGCGTCGAAGTCCAGATGCTCGACCCCCAGGCGATGCTTCGCCACATCGAGCAGCGCCTCCACCTCTTGCGGCCGCAGGTAATTCAGGCTGTCGAAGAGGAAAGCACGCGGCGTTTCCGGTTGGCGCATGTCCACACCGAACAGCACCCAATGCTGGCGTAGCTGTAACGGTTGCGCGTGTATGCCCACCGATGCCGGACTCAGGTCCGCAAGCACCGCGGCGCGGGTCGCGGCCCGCGGTGCATGGAAAGACACTGCTGTCGACGCCCCGATCAGGTTCGCCACGCATACATCCAACTCATTCGCCGTCACCATGCGGTCGCTGGCTAATAGCCTGGGAACGGCGTCATAGTCGTCGCACTGTGCCTTGAGCAAGCCCAGGTGCGGGTCCTGGCTTGCATTGACGATATGTTGAATCGCCTCGCGATCGGCGGATCGGTCCTCCGTGGCATAGGCGGCCATGATCAGCAGCTTGGGCGGGAACTCCGGATCCTGGAAGGCGCGGGCATCCTGATCGGCATCGGCATCGCCGTTCTGGCCGCTCATCCTCAGTCTCTCGTTCCTTTCGGTGATCAGTTTGAAAAACGTCAAACTGTCTCTCGACAAAGCGTCCTTGAGCGCCGGGCTGTCGGTGTCCTGCTTTTCCTTGCCGGTATAGAGGTCGAACAGGAAATCCATCGCCTGGGATCCGGTTTCACCCCCCTGGTATGCCAGGGTGAACAGACACTCCACGGACAAGCCGTCATTGTGCCGGGCCATATCCTTCAGGTAGTCCAGCGCGAAGGGATCATTACTCGCCGGGGCCTTTTTCTGCCTTGCGGCACCCGGTTCCTTGAGCGACGCCTCACCGGCGTTGCCGATACGGGCATAGCCAGCGTCACCAAGCTCTTGCAGCCGCTGGGACATGGGGGCGGGGAGAGAAACGGTCATGCGGCATTCCACTTACTGAATTCAGGTGCGGAGTGTGTGACCCTTCTCCTGGAAGCGTTCCCGGATTGGGTCGGCAAGCTCTTTCCCCACGAAAGTGGCCTGGAGAAATTTCGCATTAGTGGCCTGTAACCGCAGGCCACGGAGACCGTAAAATCGTCCGACCTTTCACCGTTCAGCTCCCGCATATGACCATGGCTACCCGCAACAACGAGTACGGACAACCCATAGGCGCCGCCCTGCCGGACTGGACGGCGCGCGCGGAACCTGCCGGTGTCACCCTGCAAGGCAGGTATTGCCGGCTGGAGCCGCTGGATGCGGCACGCCATGCCGAGGATCTCTTCGCCGCGTACCAGGCCGCACCCGATGGCCGCGACTGGACGTATCTGTCGCTGGAGCGGCCGGACACGCTGGAAGCATTCAAGGGCTACGCCGAGAATGCCGCGCGCGGCAGCGATCCGCGCCATTTCACCGTCATCGACCTGCGCACCCGGAAAGCCGTCGGCACCTTGTCCTTGATGCGCATCACGCCGGCCGTGGGTGTGATCGAAGTCGGCCATGTCACCTTCTCGCCCTTGCTCAAACGCACGCCCATCTCCACCGAGGCGCAGTTCCTGCTGATGGCGTATGTGTTCGATCAACTCGGCTACCGCCGCTACGAATGGAAGTGCGATAGCCTCAACGCCCCTTCGCGGGCGGCCGCCGCGCGCCTGGGGTTCAGCTTCGAAGGGATTTTTCGCCAAGCCATCGTCTACAAAGGCCGCTCGCGCGACACCGCGTGGTTCTCCATCATCGATACCGAATGGCCTTTGCTGAAGCAGTCCTTCGAGCGCTGGCTGGCGCCGGAGAACCATGATGCCCAAGGCCAGCAGAGAAAATCCCTGGCGTCGATCCGGGCTGAATCCTGACCCCGTAACAAGGGGAAAAGGCAGCACGTATCCGAAAGCATTAATCCCTTTACGACGCCAGATCCCGCGAGTAAGCTACATTTCTACTCTGCCGTGACGGGCAGTGCTACGAGTCGGACAGCATCACCCAGGAGCGCGGTGGGTGGCTATCCAGGGAAAGAGGAGGCGGCACAATGCCCCCCGTCGACGATACCGTAGTCATAGCCAGGTCCGTCCACCGCCATCGTGCGATCAACGACTATAAAAAAGGGCACGGGCACATGCTTGGCACTCAGCCCTATGGCGCGGCCGTCGTGCACGACGACAAGCAACTTCGCTCGGTTCTGCAACTGCTCCCGTACGCCGCCCTGCTGGTAAACCAGAATGGATTGATCGTGCTCGCCAATGCGGCGGCAGCGACATTATTCGGTTATTTCCAGACCACCTTGGCCGGTGCCGCCGTGGAAATGTTGATCCCTGCCCCGGCCCGCGGCATCGTGTTCCATCGTCGGCCGAACGCCGCGAGAAAATGGAAAATGTCGACCACGGAGTGCGCCGAGACGCTCGCCCGCCGCAAGGATGGCACTGAATTTCCCGCGCAATTCACCTCGCGACCCTTGCGGTCCGATGCCGGCGCCGAAACGTTGATCACTATCGTGGATCGCTCGGAACATGCCGAGTTGAGCGCCAATCGAAGCGCCATCGCCCATCTGACACGGGTGTCCACGCTGGGACAACTCGCCGGCTCCCTGGCCCATGAATTGAATCAGCCGCTTACCGCCATACTGAGCAACTCGCAGGCGGCGCAACGTCTGATTGCCACGTCTCCCTTGGACATGGCCGAGTTGCGGGAAATATTATTGGATCTGGTCAAGGATAATCGCCGTGCCAGCGAGGTACTGCGCAAGATCCGCCTGCTCGTCAAGCAAGGGGACCCTGAACGGGCAGCCCTCAGCATTGCGACCGTGATCGACGACGTCGCGCTACTGCTGCATAGCGACGCCATCGTTCGCGGCATTCGGCTATCCCTGAACATCGCTGCCGACCTGCCATGGGTAACCGGCGACAAGATACAGCTGCAGCAGGTCATCCTGAATCTTGCCCTGAACGCATTCGAAGCCGTGGCCACCCAGTCCGCGCCGGACCGCGAGATAATCATTGAAGCGGCCCTGCAGGACCCGCGCATGGTCCGCGTCGCGGTGCGCGATCGAGGCTGCGGCTTCACGGATGATGCCCTCGTCAGCATTTTCAAGCCATATTTCACGTCCAAGCGCGAGGGCCTCGGGTTGGGCCTTTGCATCAGCCGTTCGATCATCGAATTGCATGGGGGGCGCATATGGGCCGAACACAACCAGGACCGCGGGGCAGCGATACTTTTTACCCTCCCCATCATGACGACGCCCCGCTCCCCGGCGTGAGCAGTCACGCGGCCGCGGCCGTGCCTATCGTTTTCGTGGTCGACGACGACGATACGGTCCGCCATGCCCTGGCGCGGCTGATACGCTCGGCAGGCTACCGTGTCGAAAGCTTCCCCTCGGCGTCCGCGTTCCTCGAATGCAGTGCGCGCGCGGATGCCCATGCGTGCCTGGTCCTGGACGTGCGCATGCCAGATCGCGGCGGTCTTGACCTGCAACGTGAGCTCAACGCCACGAGCGCCTCCCTGCCTATCATCTTCATTACCGGGCACGACGATACAACAACCACCGTCAGTGCGATGAAGGCGGGCGCGGCCGATTTCCTGGCGAAACCCGTTGAAGACATTTGTCTGCTGCGCGCAGTGGAAAATGCCTTGTGCAAAGCGGCGCAAGCAATGTCGGTGCGCGCCGAGTCGGCCGCCTTCCGCGATCGCCTGGCCCGGCTCACGCCGCGCGAACGCGAAGTACTGGCGCTGTTGGTCGATGGCCTTCTGAACAAGCAGGTAGCCTACGAACTGGGCATTACCGAAAAGACCATCAAGGTCCATCGCGCCAGAGTAATGGAAAAGATGGAGGCACATTCGCTCGTCGAGCTGGCCAGGGCCACCGATAAAGCAGGCGTTTCACTTCCAGCGCGGCAGCCCGACTGCCGCTAAGCAGCGTTCGGTTGAACCAGGCGTTGGTTCAATGCATTGGCCCAAGCCCTGCACCAAGTATTGGACCAAGGTCCAATACCACCATCGAGCCCCCCGTCATAGCCTTATCCCAACCGTCGGATCACGCTTCGTGCACGGTGCACACCAGGGAAATGTTCGCCATGAACAACGCCAGGCCGCTCGTCGCCGTTGTGGACGACGACGATTCGGTAAGTCGTGCCATCGAGCGGCTATTGCGTTCCATCGGCGTGACGGCCGACCTCTTCAAGACGGGGGATCTCTTCCTGGACAGGTTTGCCTCGATGCCCACCTATCGCCCGGCTTGTATCGTCCTTGACATGCATATGCCCGGCCTCAACGGGCTACAGGTGCAGCAACGCCTGGCTGGCACTGGCCTGCCCGTGATTTTCATCACTGCGCATGATGAGGCCGACGTGCGGCAGCTCGCGCTAGCGGCTGGTGCGGCGGCTTACCTGCGCAAGCCCTTCGACGATGAAATCTTCCTCGCAGCCGTCGCGACCGCCGTCGCCGCGAGCCGTGCGTCCTAGCGCCGCCAAGACAGGGCAGCGGCCACCAGAAGGCGAAAAACCATGAGCCGTATGGGCCTCATTGCGTGCCATGACTGCGATCTTCTGCAGCGCGAGACGGTCTTGCCGCGCGGTGCGACCGCATTGTGCCGGCGCTGCGGAGCGGAACTGTATCGCGACCGCAGTGCCACTATCGACCGCACCCTGGCCTGGGCACTGGCGGCGACGATATTCTTCATAATGGCGAACGCGTTCCCGATACTCGGGCTGAAGGTCAACGACACGATCGTCCACACCACCTTGTGGGGTGCCGGCGTGCTGTTGTATCGGGATGGCATGTGGCCGGTCAGCGCACTGGTATTCGCCACTACGTTGCTGATGCCTGCGCTCGAGATTCTCGCGGTGCTTTACCTGCTCGTGCCCTTGAAATTCAAGCTCGCCGCGCCCCGGCGCCATCTTGCCTATCGCGTCCTGCAGCTGGCGCGGCCATGGAGCATGACGGAAGTTCTCATCGTCGGCGTACTGGTGGCGCTGGTGAAACTCGTGCACATTGCCAGCGTGGTACCCGGCGTCGGACTCTGGGCCCTGGGGGCCGCGATGATCTCCCTGGCGGCCATGGCGGCCGCGTTCGATCCGCGGACTGTCTGGCGCCATGGCGGCAGTACGGGCGCGGCGGTCGCAGGCACGGCCGCGGCGCAGCCTGCACGTACCCCGGCAACGGCCTGCGCTACGGCCCCGGCCCCGGCCTCTGCCTCTGCCCCTGCCTCTGCTTCTACTCTTGCTCCTGCCCTGGTGACCCCGGCACCGACCGCGGCGCGTGCAGGCCTGTTCACATGCCATGTGTGCGGACTGCTTTGCGCGGCGCCGGCGCCTGCCCACGAAGGCGACTGCCCCCGCTGCGGTGCGCGTGTGCACTTTCGCAAACCAGACAGCATCGCCCGCACCTGGGCCTTCCTGGTGGCGGCGATGGTGCTGTACATCCCCGCCAATCTGCTGCCCATCATGAACACCAGCTCCCTGTTCGGCGCGCAGCATGACACTATCCTGAGCGGCGTCGTCTACCTGTGGGTCTCCGGGTCCTGGCCGCTGGCGATCGTGGTGTTCGTCGCCAGTATCGCCGTTCCCATGCTTAAAATCCTCGCCCTCATGTTTCTCGTGATCAGCGCGCGGATGCGGATGCGCGGGATGTCCCGACGCAACACCCGCATCTACCGCATGCTGGAATTCATCGGCCCCTGGTCGATGCTGGATATCTACGTCATCGCCGTGCTCGTCGCGCTGGTGCAATTCAGCGCGCTGGCGACGATCAAGGCAGGCCCGGCCGCCATCGCGTTCGGCGCGGTTGTGGTTCTGACGATGCTGGCGGCACGATCGTTCGATCCCCGCCTGCAATGGGACCAATCGGAGAAGCGCCATGTCTGAACCGGTCGAAAGGCGCGATGACACAGGTACTGGCGACATTCCGCAGGCGGTCGCCAAACCGCCCTCGCGCTGGGGCATACAGCTGGTATGGCTGGTGCCGCTCGTGGCCATCCTCATCGGCGGCTGGCTCGCGGTGCAGGCGGTGCTGGAAAAAGGTCCCACCATCACCATCAGTTTCGCCACCGGCGAGGGGCTGGAAGCGGGCAAAACCAAGATCAAATTCAAGAGTGTGGACATCGGCGTGATCAGTCGTGTCGACCTCTCGCCAGACAACAAGAAAGTCATCGCCACGGCCGAACTCGCCAAGAGCGCCACCAATCTGCTCGTCGAGGACACGCGTTTCTGGGTGGTGAGTCCACGTATCTCAGGTGGCTCCGTGTCGGGTCTTAGCACTCTGCTTTCCGGCGCCTACATCGGCATGGACAAGGGCGTTCAACCGCAAAAGCGGCGTGAATTCAGCGCTTTGGAGGAGCCCCCCATTCTCACGAGCGACGTGCCTGGCCGCGAGTATGTGCTGAAAAGCGAGACCTTGGGCTCGCTCGATGTAGGCGCGCCGGTATTCTTCCGCCGGCTGAAGGTGGGCCAGGTAATTTCCTACGCGCTCGATGCGGCGGGTGAAGGTGTCGTACTGCGCATCTTCGTCAATGCACCTTACGACCGTTATGTGAAAGCGGACACGCGCTTCTGGCACGCGAGTGGCGTCGATATATCGCTCGATTCCAGTGGCGTCAAGGTAGAGACCGAATCCATCGTGGCCGTCGTAAGCGGCGGCCTGGCATTCCAGAGTCCGCCGGAGACGGTCAATGACAAGGCCGCGGATGCGGACAGCGAATACCCGCTATTCCTCAATCGCAACGAGGCGATGAAGCGCCAGGACCGCATCGCCGACAACTTCGTATTCAATTTCCGCGAATCGGTGCGTGGCCTGGCAGTGGGCGCGCCAGTCGATTTCCGCGGCATCGTCATCGGCGAGGTCACCGGCATCTATACCCGTTTCAACAGGGAAACCAGGGATTTCAGCATTCCGGTCGAAGTGCGTATCTATCCGGAACGCTTCACCTCGCGCTACGTCTCCGGTGCCCGTGGCGGCAGACTCGCACAGGACCCGCGCCAGATGACCCAATGGCTGGTCGAGAACGGCCTGCGGGCGCAACTCAAGACAGGAAACCTGCTGACGGGCCAACTCTATATCGGCATGGACTTCTTTCCCAAGGCGCCCAAGGCAACGGTAGTGTGGGGCGAAGGCCCGCCCGAGCTGCCCACCATCCCTGGCAATCTGCAATCGCTGCAAGACACCGTGACCGGTCTCGCCGATCGAATCAACAAGCTGCCGTTCGAAGAAATAGGCAAGGACCTGCGCCAGAGCTTGAAGGACACCGGCGCGCTGATGAAGACCCTGAACAGCAGCGTGGCGCCCGAAGCACGCGCGGCCTTGAGCGCCGCGCGCACTGCGCTGGAATCCGCCAACAGGTCGATGCAGCCGGTTCCTTCCCTGTTGCAAGGCACCGCGGAAACCATGCGCGACCTGGCCAGGATGGCGGCATCCTTCCGTGCCCTGGCCGACTATCTGGAGCGCCATCCCGAGGCGCTGCTACGCGGCAAAGCGGAGATCAAATAATGGCGAGAATTGTCCCATCGTTGGCCGCGGGAGCGTTCTCCCTGGCATTGTCCGCTTGCGCAAGCTCACCCCCCGCGAAGTTCTACACCCTGAACGCGCAGGCCCCGCGAGAGAACGTGCATCCGGCCAAACCCGTCAGCATCACCATCGACAAGGTATCGGTGCCTGAGCTCGTGGACCGCCCTCAGTTCGTGCTCAGAACCGGCCCCACGCAGGTCAGCGTAGACGAGTTCACCCGTTGGGCCGAGCCCCTTAAAGCGCAGATCGCTCGTGTACTTGCCGCCGATCTCGCGCAATCCTTTCCCGGTGCGCTGGTATCCACGTCCGAGCAGTGGAATGAACAGGGCCAATCGTTCCGGGTCTCGGTCGAGGTACAGAGCTTCGAATCCGTGCCTGGAGATACGGCCACGATCGCTGCCCTCTGGACGGTGCGTTCTTCCAGCACCGGCAAGGCCGATAGCGGACGCACGTTCGCTCAAGCCCCGGTGAGCTCGCGCAACCTCGATGAACTGGTCGACGCGCACAGCCGTGCCTTGGCGGACATCAGCGCCGACATCGCCCGGGCGATCCAAGCCGACCTGCAGCGCTGACGGGGGTCGTGGCCTGCCGGACGCGCGTGATCCACGCGTGCTTGCCATTGGACCAAGGTCCAATGGCTGCCGCCGGTGGCGTATTTCACTATGGCGAGAGACAGGGCGAGTCCCAAAGGGAATCGCAACCTGCTTGTCTCGCACCGACTACTCTCACGCAGGGGCGTTCGCCATGAACAGGATCTTTCAGCTTGCCCTCGTTATTCCCCTCTTCCTCGCCATGACGGCCTGTTCGAACAGTCCGACCGTCAAGGGCGGCGGAGATCCCGAGCTGGACAATGCAGCACGCCAGGCGCTGGCGCGGTTGTTCACCGAGGAACCGAATGCCAGGGACGTGCTGCGCCCCGAGGCGAAGGCAATTCTCGTCTTTCCCAGCGTCGTCAAGGCGGGGTTGATCGTCGGAGGACATACCGGTGACGGCGTCATGTTCGACTCCGCCGGCAAGGTCGTCGGCTATTACGGGTCGAGCGCGCTGTCCGTCGGCTTGCAAGCCGGCGCGCAGTCCTACTCGGAAGTGCTGTTTCTGATGACGGAGACGGCGATCACCGAACTGACGAGCGGCGCCGGCTTGTCGCTGGGAGTCGGACCGAGCCTGGTGATCGTCGATAGCGGCACGGCCAAAGCGTTGACCACCACGACGTTGAAGGCCGATGTCTATGCATTCATATTCGGCCAGGAGGGCTTGATGGCCGGCATGGGGGTGCAGGGACAGAGAATCAATAAATATGACAAGTGACGCGGGGCCAATCAGGGCGGTGGCGGCGCCGCCATCGTCATCTTTTCCGCATCCTCGACCCAGCCGCCTCCCATCGCCTTATACAGATTGACGATGGAGATGAAGACGGTCCCTTGCGTCTGCGCATACGTCAGCTGGGCATTGAACAGGCTGCGCTCCGAGTCCAGTACTTCGATATAGCTGGTATAGCCGCCTTCATAGCGCAGCCGCGCCATGCGCGCGTAAGTGCGCAGGGAGTCCACCTGGCGGCCCTGGACCACCAGCGCGGCCCTGGTCTTCTGCACGCTTACCAGGGCGTCGGCCACCTCCTGGAAGGCCACCTGGATGGCCTTCTCATATTCGAGCAGCGCCTGCTCCTGCTGCGCCTCCGCCTGTTTGACCTGGCCACTGATGGCGCCCGCCGTGAATATCGGTACCGTCACCGCCCCCGCGTACGACCATACGCGGGCCGGCCCCGTGAACAGGTTGGAAAACTGGCCGCTGGCCGTACCCAATATGCCCGTCAGCGAAATCGATGGGAAATACAGCGCGCGGGCGGCGCCGATCAACGCGTTGGCGGCGACCAGGTTCTGCTCCGCCTGCCGCAAGTCGGGTCGACGGGCAAGCAGTTCCGACGGTAATCCCGCCGGCACGACCGGCGCCGCCAGCTTGTCCAGGCTGCGGCCCCGTTCTATCGGCCCCGGATTGCGTCCCAACAGGACGGACAGCGCATCTTCCTGTTGCGCGATCTGCAACTCCAGCTGCGGTATGGTGGCCAGGGACGCTTCGTATTCGGACTGGTTCTGCGCCAGCTCCATCTCCGACACCTCGCCGTACTTGAAGCGCAGCATGAAGACATGCACCGACTCCGCACGGCTTTCCGAGGTGGCCTTGGCAATGTCGAGCTGCCGGTCCAGCGATACCAGATTGACATAGGTCGAAGCCACCGATGCGACCAGCGCAAGTATCGTCGCCCGTCGCCCCTCTTCGCTCGCCAGCAAAGCCGCCCGCGCGGCTTCGGTTTGCCGGCGCAATCTGCCGAACACGTCGATTTCCCAAGACGCCGACAGCACGGCGGAGAACTGGTTGAATACCGGGTCCACGCCCACGGGCAGGTCTGCCGAGCCCACCGGCAAGCGTTGGCGCTGCCCGTTCAATCCCGCAGCCAGCTGGGGATACAACTGCGCGCGCGTGGCCTGGAACTGGCCCAGGAATTGATCGATGCGGGCCGCCGCGATCTTCACGTCCTTGTTTTCAGCCAAGGCAATGACGACCAGCGCATTCAGGGCCGGGTCATCGAACTGCTCCCACCATCCCGTGTCCACGATGGCCTGCGCATCGGTATCGCTGAAGCGGTAGGTGGCCGGCGTGTCGATGGCCGGGCGCTGGTAATCCGGCCCCAGCGTGCAAGCGCCGTTGATCAGGCACACCAGCAGGATGGGAGCGGCGGCGGCACGCATGCTATGCGTCCTTGGGCTTGGAAGACAGCTGGGAAGACGATTCGGAGGATGGTGTGGGCGACATTCCGGCGGACGGTTCGGCGGACGGTTCGGCGAATGACTCAGCGGTTGGCTCGGCGGGTGATTGTGCGGGCCGCTTCGACGACCTCTCGGACAAGGTCTCCAGCACCCAGAAGAACATCGGAATGAAAAACACCGCCACGACCGTTGCGCCCAGCATGCCGCCGATGACACCGGTGCCGATCGAATGGCGGCTGTTGGCCGACGCACCGGTGGCGATCGCAAGGGGCACACATCCCAGGATGAACGCCAGGGACGTCATCACGATCGGACGCAAGCGTTCGTTGGCCGAAATCAGCGCCGCATCGTAGACCGACTTGCCGGCTTCCCGGTTCAAGACGGCAAATTCGAAAATAAGAATGGCGTTCTTCGCGGCCAGGGCGACCAGCATCGTCAGCCCGATCTGGAAATAGACGTCGTTTTCCAGGCCACGGAACATGGTCGCCACAGCGGCACCAAAGATCGCGAATGGCACGGTCAACAGCACGCCCAGCGGCAGACTCCATTTCTCGTATTGCGCGGCCAGAATCAGGAACACCATGATCAAGCCGAAAATCAGGACCAGGGCCGACGTTCCCCCGGCTTGCCGCGCTTCATAGGCCTCGCCACTCCAGGCGGTGCCATATCCCGTCGGCAACATCTCGCGGGCCACCGCCTCGAGCGCGGCAATGACCTGCCCCGCGCTGTAGCCGGGCGCCACGTCGGCGGTAATCTTGACGGCCGGAAAGTTATTGAAGCGGGTCACCAGATCGGGGCCGGTGACGAAACGGGTGGTGACGACGGACTTCAACGGAACCATGGCGCCCGTCTTGCTGCGCACGAAAATCTGTTCCAGGTCTTCGGGCCGCACGCGATACGAGGCCTCCGCCTGCAGGATGACCTGCCACAATCGGCTCGATCGATTGAACTGCGAAACATACAGCGAGCCGAACATGGTCTGCATCGCGCTGTACACCTCTTCGATCGGCACACCCAGCGTCTCCGACTTGTCGCGGTCGACCTCGGCAAGCAGCTGTTGCGAAGCCGCCGAGAATGTCGAAGTGACCCTGGCCAGCTCAGGGCGCAGGCGCGCCTTCGCGACATAGTCTTCCACCACCTGAGCCAATTGCGGAATCGTGGCGTCCCCCATGCTCTGGATCCACATTTCCGTGCCGCCTGTGGTTCCCAGGCCGGGAATCGACGGAGGATTGACAGGCAGGATAATGCCCTCCTTCACCTGGGAAAGATGCTGATAAGCGCTCAGCAGCACCGCGCGCGCGTTCTGCGTCTTGATGTTGTCGGAACTGTATCGCTCGTCGAAGCTCTTGAAGCCGATGAAGAACGTCGCCGCATTGTTGCGGTTTTGATTGTCCAGCAAGCTGTAGCCGTCCACCACCGCCACGCTGCCGACCGCCGGCTGTGCCATGAAATAGTCAGTGACGTTCTGGGAAACCGCCCCGGTGCGATCCAGGCTCGCCGCGTCCGGCATGATCACGGCACCCAGCAGATAGCCTTGGTCTTCAGGCGGCAGGAACGACGATGGAATCGACCGCATCATGACCACGGTCAACGCGATCATCGCCGAAAATACCAGCAGACCGATCAGGAAGTGCTTGATGACTTTCTTCACCGCGGTGGAATAGTGCTGGGTCATGCTGTTGAAGCGGTTGTCGAACCGGCGGAAGAACCCCTTCTTCTCGTGATGGCCAGGCTTGAGCAGGATGGCCGCCAGCGCGGGCGACAGCGTCAACGCGACCACGCCGGAAATGATCACGGATATGGCGATGGTGATGGCGAACTGCTTGTACATCTGGCCGGTGATGCCGCCCAGGAAAGCCACCGGCACGAACACCGCGCACAACACCAGGACGATCGCCACCACCGGCCCGGACACTTCGTCCATGGCCCGTTTCGCGGCGGCGTTCGGACTGAGCTTGTGCACAGTCATGTTGCGCTCGACATTCTCGATCACCACGATCGCGTCATCCACCACGATGCCTATCGCCAGGATCATGCCGAACAGGGTCAGCATATTGATCGAGAATCCCAGCGCGAGCATGCCGCTGAACGTGCCGATGATGGAAACCGGCACCGCCAGCACGGGGATGATGGTGGCGCGCAAGCTTTGCAGGAAGACGTAGACCACGATCACCACCAGGATCAGCGCCTCGAAGAAGGTCTTGACGACGTCCGAAATGGAAGCCCGCGTGAACTCGGTGGTATCCATGGCAATACTGTATTCAAGGCCTTCGGGAAAGGTCTTCTTCATTTCCACGAGCGCCGCCCGGACTTTCGCGGACACATCCAGCGCATTGGCACCGGGTTGCTGGTAGACCGCGAGTACCGTCGCCGGCTTGCCCTGATAGCGGCTGCGTATGGAATAGTCTTTCTGGCCCAGCTCGGCGCGGCCGATGTCCTTCAGACGCACAATGGCCGCGGCGCCGCTGGCCGCACGGATGATGATGTTCTCGAACTCCGCCGGCTCGGCCAACCGGCCCGTCGTCGTTACGGGGAAGGATTGTTCGACGGGCGCGCCGGTCGGCGATTGGCCGATCCGCCCCACGGCGAATTGCTGATTCTGGTTGGCGACCGCTTTCTGTACATCCGCGGCGCTCACACCCAACTGGGCCATCCGGTCCGGTTTCAGCCAGATTCGCATCGCATAGTCGGGGTTGCCGAAGATGGACGATTGATTGGCGCCAGGTATGCGCTTGAGCGCATCCAGGACGTAGATATTGGTGAAATTGGCAATGTAGGTGGCATCGTAGCGCTGGTTGGGCGAATAGATCGCCACCACCATCATGAACGCCGACGACTTCTTCTGCACCTGTATGCCTTGCGCCTGGACCGACGATGGCAATTGCGGCAGGGCCAGGTTGACGCGATTCTGCACATCGACCTGGGCCAGTTCCGGATTGGTGCCGATCTGGAAAAAAGCATTGATCGTCAGATTACCCGTCGATGAACTCGACGAGTTCATATAGATCATATTGTCGGCACCATTGACCTGCTGTTCGATCGGCGCGGCGACGTTATTGGCGACCACCTCGGCGTTGGCCCCCGGATACGTGGCGCTGATGGTGATCTGCGGCGGCGTTATCTCCGGAAACTGCGCGATGGGCAAAGCCAGCATCGCCACCGCGCCGCCCAGCGTGATGACGATGGAAATGACCGACGCGAATATCGGCCGGTCGATGCAGTAATGGGAGATATTCATTCGCCCGTCCGCTCAATTCGTCACGCTCTTGTCTGAAGCCGCCGCCCCCTGCCCCGCTCCGGCGGCGGCCGGCCGCGGCACATCGCTGACTTTCAGCGGCATGTCGGCGACCACGCGAATCGCGCCATCGACGACGACCCGTTCACCCGCTTTCAACCCTTCCGTGATGAACCAGTTGTCGCCCTGCCAGTTGCCGGTTTCGACGACCCGCTGCCGCGCCTTCCCGTCCTTGTCCACCACCCACACGAAATGGCTCTTCGAGCCTTGCAGGACGGCGCGCTGCGGCACCAATATCGCGTTCTGGCGCACCGCCCCGGATACGCGCGCGCGCACGAACTGCCCCGGACGCAGCGTTCCTTGCGGATTGGCGAAAGACGCCCGGACCTTGAAGGTTCCGGTCTCCGTACTGAATGCGGGATTGGAGAAATTGATGTGCCCGACGGTCGGGAACATGGTGCCGTCGGCAAGTACCAGGCGCACTTCAAAATCCTGTTTGGCGGGGAAACGCAGCTGTCCTCTCGTGATCTGGTCGCGGTAGGCCAGCAACTCGTTCTCGGAGATACTGAAATTGACCCACATCGGATCGAGCTGGTAGACGCGGGTGAGCAGCCCGCCGGGACCCGCGGTGAGATAGCTGCCGTCCTGCTGTTCGGCGAAACTCGACAAACCCGCCAGCGGAGACTTGATCGTCGTGTAGCTGAGATTCAACTCGGCGGTCTGGACCTGCCCTTGCGCGGAGATGACCGCGGCAGCCGCTTCCTGCTCGTTGCCGATGGCGTCGTCCAGGTCTTTCTTGCTGATGGCATTCTGTGCCACCAGGGGCCTGACGCGGGCCAGGTTGGCCCGCGTGACGGTCCAGCGGGCCTGCTGCTGGGTCAACTGTCCCTTTGCCGTCTTCAGGGCGGCTTCGAACGGCTTGGGATCCATCAGGAAAAGGGTCTGCCCGGCGCTGACCAGATCCCCTTCCACGTAGGTCCGCTTGTCCAGGAAGCCATCGACACGCGCCCGGATCTCCACTTCGCGTGAACTTTGCGTCTGGGCGGTGAATTCGAATTGGACGGGGGTATCGCGCTGGACCACCGTCATGACAGTCACCGCGATGGGTTCGCGCGGCGCCTCGTTGGCGGGCTTTTCGCAAGCGGCGAGCAGGACCAGGGACGCGGCCCCAAGCCATCCTGTCCAGCCGTTGCCGCGGCAGTCCCGAGCGCTGCCCAGCCCGCCCCTCGCGCGCGCAATCACCATGTGAGGCTCCCGCTCAATACTCGATCGGCCGGCGTGGCATCCTGCCTCGGACAAGGCGCCGGTTTTCTACCCTGCATGCCGAATCCAGCGTCGATCGTAGGACTGCCGTCGGCTGCGGGCTATTGGACTTTGGTTCAATGCCCGCACGCGCCGTTTTGCGCCAACATGTACGTGATCAGACGAAAGCGTGACCGGTAGCGCCAGGGAGCATCCGCGTACAGCCTGTGATCAAGCAGACGGATGAGCTGCGGATTCGAGGAGCGTAATGATGGCCGATCCCAAGAAAAAGCAAGCATCGGACAGGGAGCCCGCGCCCCGCGACCGGCTCTCGGCGAAGCAATACGAAAAAGAGCTGGCTCGCCTGCACATCGAATTGGTCAGGCTGCAGGAGTGGGTGATCCACACGGGCGCCAAGGTCTGCATTCTTTTCGAAGGGCGGGATGGCGCCGGCAAGGGCGGGACCATCAAGGCAATCACGGAGCGCGTCAGTCCCCGGGTATTTCGTGTCGTCGCCCTGCCCGCGCCCACGGATCGGGAAAAAACCCAGATGTACGTGCAACGCTACCTGCCGCACCTGCCCGCGGCCGGAGAAATCGTTATCTTCGATCGCAGCTGGTATAACCGCGCTGGCGTGGAGCGCGTGATGGGATTCTGCACCAAGGAGCAGGTCGAAACATTCCTGAAAGATGTTCCGATGGTCGAGCACGCGATCAGTGACTCCGGCGTCATCCTGCTCAAATACTGGCTGGAAGTCAGCCAGGAAGAACAGACCCGCCGGCTGAAAGCGCGTATCAGCGACGAGCGCAAGATCTGGAAACTCAGCAAGATGGATCTGCTGTCATACAGCCGGTGGTATGACTACTCGCGGGCGCGGGACGACATGTTTCACGCGACCGACACGGACTTCGCGCCCTGGTACGTGGCGCAATCCGACAACAAGCGGCGAGTTCGCTTGAACATCATCAAGCACCTTCTTTCCAGCATCCCCTACCAGCCCCTGCCGCGCGACCGTATCAAGTTGCCCAAACGGCAGAAACCCGGAAACTACCGCGAACCCGACCACACGTTCAGGTTCATTCCGGACGTTTTTTAGGAAAACGTCCTGCTTCAGGGTCGGCTCCCATGGACCATGACACTTCCGGCCGCACCGGCAGGCATTCAAGTACCGCGTCGTCCTGGCTGCGCCAATACCAGCGCTCATGGGCCAGGCAGGACCTGATCGCGGGGCTGACGACGTCCACGGTCGTCATTCCGAAAGCGCTCGCGTATGCCACCGTGGCGGGACTGCCCGTGCAAGCCGGCATCTACACCGCATTCCTGCCGATGGTCATCTATGCGCTGTCGGGTTCGTCCAGGACGCTCAGTGTCAGCACCACCACCACCCTGGCTATCCTGACGGCGACGGCGCTCGAACGCGCTGCGCCAAGCGGCGACCTGCCGACACTGGCAACGGCCGCCGCGACCTTGACCCTGTTGGTGGGGATCGCCCTTGTCCTTGCCTCCGTCTTGCGCCTGGGGTTCCTGGCCAACTTCATTTCCGAGCCGGTGCTGATCGGGTTCAAGGCGGGTATCGCCATCGTGATCGTGGTCGATCAGATCCCGAAGCTGTTGGGGATCCACTTCCCCAGAGGGACCTTTCTCGCCAACGTATCGGCCATTGTCCAGGGTGTTCCAGGCACGTCCCTGCCCACGGTCGCGGTGGCCGCCATCTCGGCTGGCGCGTTGCTGGCGCTGACGCGCTTGCTGCCGCGCACGCCCGCGCCGCTCATGGTCGTGGCCGGCGCGATCGCGGCCTCTGCCTTGCTCGGCCTGCCTGACCATGGCGTGGCGTCCATCGGTTACGTACCGACGGGCTTGCCGTCCTTGACGCTTCCCGCTCTATCACTGGTCATGCAGCTTTGGCCTATCGCCATGGGCATGGCCTTGATGAGTTTTACGGAAACGATAGCCGCTGGCCGGGCCTTTGTCAGGGACGCCGAACCATCGCCAGCCCCCAACAGGGAGCTATTGGCCATCGGGATCGCGAATATGGGGGGCGCGCTGCTGGGTGCCATGCCTGCCGGCGGAGGCGCCAGCCAGACAGCAGTCAATTTCCACGCCGGCGCGCGCACACAGGCGGCGGAACTGGTGACGGCCTTGGTCGCACTCGCCGTGATGACATTGCTGGCGCCGCTCATCGGACTGATGCCGCAAGCGACCTTGGCCGCCGTGGTGGTCGTGTATTCCGTCGGACTCTTCGACCCGGCGGAATTCCGGGCGGTGGTCAGGATACGGCGAACAGAGCTGGCCTGGTCGCTGGTGGCGCTGGCGGGCGTGGTTCTGCTGGGGACCCTGCAAGGGATACTGGTCGCCATCATCGTGTCGCTGGCATCGCTGGCTTATCAGGTATCGAACCCGCCCGTCCATTTGCTGCGGCGCAAGCGCGGGACCAATGTGTTTCGCCCCGCGTCTTCGTCCAACCCCGACGATGAGTCCTTTCCCGGCCTGCTGATCCTGCGTCCGGAAGGACGTATTTTCTTCGTCAACGTGGGCAATCTTGCACAGAAGATGCGGGATCTGATCGACGCCGCCCAGCCGCGGATCGTGGTGCTGGATCTGAGCAATGTCTTCGATATCGAGTACACCGCGCTGCACATGATGGACGAAGCCGAAAAGCGCCTGGCGCTCTCCGGCGTATCGCTTTGGATGACGGGTCTCAGTCCCGCTGTATTGGCGATGGTGCGGAAATCGCCATTGGGCGCGTCGCTGGGTACGCGGCGCCTGTTCCATAACCTCGATGAGGCGATTACCCATTATCAGAAAACGCGCGGAGATAGTGCGGCGCCCGTGTCTCCGTGACCCGCCAATACAACGGTCCTGATTAGCACCGTAGGCCTTGCGCACGCGGTCCCCGATGACCTTGGTGGCGGACCTTGAAAGGCAGGGCACACAATGGCGGGTTCCTCAACGACGCCGCTTGCAGGATAATGGGCAGCTGAATTCCAGCGCGTCGAGGGAGTGTCCTCATGGCAATGTCTGATGACAGCACGGCAACCGCGAGCGGGTGGCGTTTCAGGCTTGGAATCGTCCTGTTCGTGCTGGCATTCGCACTTTGGCTTTTGGTGCCGCTCGCAGGTGCGCTGGGGGCGTCCGGCGCGCGCATCGCGACCCTGACCGGCGTGGTTTTTCTCGCCAACAAAGTGGTAATGGTGGCGTGCATCGCGGTCATGGGCAAGGCGGGATTCCAGCGGCTGAAGGCAGCGGCTTTCGGCCATGCGAAACGGCTGGCGCCAGTCAAGACAGTCGGTCCCGTACGCCACGCGATTGGCCTGGCCATGTTCTCCCTGCCGCTTATCTCGTCGGTGCTGGCGCCCTATATCAGTCGCCTCTGGCCCGAAAGCGATCGACCCATGTGGCAAATCCAGGTCTTGGGTGACGTCGTGCTGCTCGCCAGTTTCTTTGTTTTAGGCGGCAATTTCTGGAGCAAACTGCAGGCCTTGTTCATCCGCACGGCTTGACCCGCGGGTCGCGAACGCAGGTGCGGCTACGCCACCCTTATCCACAGCGCGGAGGCGTCGTCGCTCGGCTTGAAGCGCGGATATTGCATGCAGCCGGCGTCCTCCAATTCGATGCGACGCAGTTCTTCCGCAAGCGGCACCAGTCCCAGATCCAGCACGCGGGCGACAAAGCTGGCCGGCTCGTAGCGTCCATACGTGTCGAACAAGGCCGCGAAACCGTCGCTGAACAAGAACAAGTCATCGCCCGCCGCCAAACGAGTCCGAGCGAACCGCGTATGCGCCTTGATCGCCCCAGCGTCTATTCCCAGCGCGACATTCGCACGCTCGCGTGAAGCACGCCGGTCCGCTAGAACCGCGGGAGACCGCACACCACCGGCGCCCGCGCCAGGCCCCAGGGCGGCGGCCTCGGCCTGTTCCGCCCGCCGATCCGGCTCCGGCGTCAGAAAAGACACCCCAGCCGCATTGCGATGCAGGACGACGCAGTCGGAGATAAAGGCACACGCCAGACTATCGTCCTCGATGGCTACCGCGGCGAATGCAGCACGCGGCACTTCCCAACGCGACACGGGATCACGGCGACGTTCGCGTTCATAAGCAGCGGCAACTGTCTCGAATACCGTATGGCAAATCTCGGCGACCGATCCTGCTGCGCCTGAAAACGCCTTATGCGCCGCCCCCGCCAACCAGGCCGCCCCGCCCCGGTCACCCATCAATCCAGGCGGTCCCAAGTCCGTCGCACCGTCGATGACCCAGGCGTGCTGTTCGCCGCAGCCGATACGGTCGTCATTGGGGACCGTGGCTTTTCCGGCAATGCTCATGGACTGGATCAAATCGAAATGCATATTCAATGGCCTGACGATGAATACGGACCGCGCGGATGCACGATCCCGATAATAGTCCGCGAGACGGATATGTGGCGGCGGGCGTTTAGTCGACTCTCCAGCGACCGCGGTTCCTTTTCCGGGTTATTCGAACATTCGGCGCAACTGCCTGCGTGTTCAGTGAATGCTGCTCAGCGCGAATCAAGCATTTCACAATTCAGCTGAATTAAAGGTTCGACTGAACCAAAGGGAAGCAGATAAAGCTTGGATTCATCGACTTACATTTCAAATCAATTTGAGGGGCGACACTCGGCTACTGTCCTGACGCCCCCTAAATCTCACTTTTACTTGCATGTTCTTCCCAAAGTCGTAATTACGTCTTACCGCGGATAACATGCCGTTCTTAATTGCCAGGTGTCGGCTCAGTTGCCGAGGAGTAAATAATGAATCGCCGAGGAGTATTCGATGGATCGGAATGACGTGAATGCAAGCGCAAAAGGATACGCCCTGCGGGTAATGCGCGGCATGGCGATGTCACTGGCGTTGGGAATTGCCGTTCTGTCAGCAAAACCGGCCTCGGCGGCAACATCCGACCCTCTTGGTCCCCTGCGTGGCGCGGAGAAAAGCCAATTGCATCAAGGTTGGACTTCGCGCGAGCAAGGCGGCTGGTTCATTCTGCAGAACGATGAAGCCAAGCAGTCCGAGCAGACCTTGGTCCTGGCGCCCCGCGTGGCAGGCCGCGCCGGACGTTATCTCTCGGCCAGCGTTACCGTTGAATCAAAGCAGCCGGCCGCGTCGATCGGCGTGCTGTTACGCAACACGGGTAGCGGTGATTTGTGCCTGATGGAAATCACGGCATCCGCCGATGCGAATCTATTTTGCGTTGTTGGCGGAAAGAACATCAAAATCGCCAACCAACCCCAAGCGGCGAAACTGGGCGGCAAAGACCTGATTCAGATGGTCGAGGATGAGGACGGCGCCACGTTCCTGCTGAACGGCAAAAAAGTCGGCACGGTTGAGTCGAGTACGTTGGCAATCGACCAGGTCGGTCTGATGGCGTATGACACTGGACTGTTCGGCATTGGCGACTTCAAAAGCATGACGTTGGCGGAGGCCAAGAAAGCGGCTGACAATGGGGGTTCGGGAGGATCCGGGGGTTCGGGTGGTTCGGGTGGTTCGGGTGGTTCCGCCAAGGGTCAACCGGCAGGCGACCCGGCGGGGGTGGCCCTCAATCCCATGGAGCAGCATTTTTCCGGCATCGGTCCGATTCCTCAGTTCGACGGGACCAGCGTGCGCCGTGTCGCCGCCTATCTGGGCATCTCGCAAAGCGTATTCATTCATGAATTCGGCCATGCGCTGATCAACGAACTGGATCTGCCGTCGACCGGCCCCGAAGAAGACGCCGTCGATATCTTCTCCGCGCTGCATCTGGTGGACCCGACGATCTACAAGGCCGACAACGCGGATATCGAAGCGATTGGCCGTGAGGTGGCCATCTACGGCGCTTTGCAGTGGTATTACAGCGGCAAGATCAACGAAGCGAACGGCAATGGCGAAACGCCCTGGCAGGATGAACACACCGCCGACCTGAAGCGCTTCCGCAACTTCTTCTGCGTCATCTACGGTGGCAACCCCAACGTCTTCGGCAAGATTGCTTCGGCGACCGGTATCGACGATCGCACGCTGAGCCGCTGCGAACAGGAATACACCAAGCAGAACCGCGCCTGGCGCACGATCCTGGCGCCGTACACGCGGGTGGGAGCCTGGCACCCCGAAGGCACCCAGCCGGCGAATGCACCGGGCGCCAAGATCACCGTGAAGTTCGAGGACTCCAAATACCGGCTTGGCAAGTTCTTCAAGGAAGCCTTTGGCGACAGCATCGTCGGCAGCGTGGAAGACCTGTCGAAGACCTATGTGTTGCCGCGTCCGTTGACCGTCATCTACCGCGATTGCGACCAGTTGAATGCCTGGTACAGCCACGACGATGCCAGTATCACGATGTGCTACAACCTGCTGTCCTACATGATCACGATGGTTTCGGACATCGAGATGAAGACGGTCGATGGCTGGACCGTGGCGAAGAGCCAGGGCAGCTCGAATGCGGGCGGCGCGGCAGCGCCCCAGGGCGCGGGCCGCAACACCGCCGCGCCTGCGGCCTCGCCGCAGGCATCAGGCAATTTCAACGAGGGCAAGGATCTGGGCATTCCGCCCACGCTGGTGCTGTATCCGGCGCCGTACAAGGGTCCGACGCCCACCGCCAACCTGCGCGCACCGGTGGTGACCACCCCGCAACTGGTCAGCTATCTGAGCTCGGGCGACAAGGTCTTGTTGATCGACACGAGCAAGGGCGACCAGACGATACCCGGTGCCATCCAGGTACCCGATGCCGGACGCGATGGCAGCCTGAGAGATTCGTTCCAGGATCAACTCACGGGATGGCTGACCAAGCAGACACAAGGCGATAGAGAACGGCCCATCGTTTTCTTCGGAACGGGGCTCAACGACCGCTCTTCCTACAATGCCGCGCTGCGTGCGGGGGAAGGCAAGTTCAAGACGTTCTGGTATCGCGGCGGCATTGAAGCCTGGGTCGCGGCGGGGCAGCCGCTACGGCCGGTAGGCAATTAAAAAGCATTGCGTCGCTGCAAACAGAACGGCCCCGTGTGAGGAAGCACGGGGCCGTTTTGCTGCATCGAGAGGACATCCAGAACTGCGCCCCGCCTCTCGCCGGGAAACCCGTCAGGCCAGCACGCCTGGCGAGCCGGACTTCAATTCAGGCCGCACCGTTTAGCGCGGCTTGGTATTTCTGGCGATCAGCCTTGGAACGGCACGTTGTCGATGTCGCCGCGGGGCGTGCAGGCTTGAGCGGCACCAATCAGGGCAAACTTGCGTCGATAAATGGCCGCTATGGAGAGGCTTTGCACATTGTTCGACTTAGAGCGGGCGGCCCGCCGCGATCCATGCATCGACGGTTCTAGTGGCCAAGTCAAAGCGCGCGGCGTTGAACTCATGCAGACCGGCCAACTCCGTTCGCAGAAGCGGTTCGAACTGCTGGCGCTCTTCAGCCGATAACGCGAGCGTGCCCATCGCGTTTTCCAGCGAGCGGCGCTGATGCACCACCGCTTGCACGGCCTCGATCAGCTTCGGTCCAAATTTGGCCCGCAACGGATTACCAATGGGGGTTTGACGCAATATCAAGGCATACTTTTCGCAAGACCGCCGGTAAGTCCATGCAAACAGATCTGCTGCTGGTGCTAAATCGCGTAGTTCGTAATAAGCGAGCATCGCCTGGGCATAGTCATCCTGCTCGACGTCCAGGAACGATAGCGGCGCGCAATTGAAGATCATCAGCGGAATATTTGCCGCCAGACGGCTCACGCGCTTGTTGCCGTCCTCGAATGGCTGCAGATAAGCCACGCTCACCCATAAGAAGAACGCAGCCTCTATCGGGTTATTCACCTCGACGGCCTTCTCCAGTATCTGGCGCAGCATCTCATCGAGCAGTTGTGGCGCTTGCGTAGGCAGGTAGACGGTTCCGGTGATGCGTACCATCGTCGACCGTATCGCCCCAAGGCTGCGAGGGTCAGGAAGAAAGCCATCCATAAGCAATGCGTGGATGTTACGCACCAATCGAGCGTGCAGCCCTTCGACCGGTACGTTGGCCACCATGAACTCGATGGCACGCTTATGGTTGAGAAGCATCAAGGACTCCGGGTCGTCGCCGGTCGCACCGCTTCGAAAGAGCAGCTCTGTGTCAAGCATCGACATCGTGTTGCCCTCCAGGCGTGAGGAGTACCAGGAGAGGTCGATAAGCAGTTGTTCAAGCACGTTTCGCGCATAGGTGCCAGCGGGGCGTTGGCCTGGCATGCTTCCTTGCTCGAGCAAACTCTCTGCCAAGGATGCCGGTAGCCAACTGCTGACGTTGGGGATGTAGGCGTCCACAAGTGAACGCTCGTACCCTACGGGCTTACGCGCCCCTAAGGGACGCCGTAATTGCTGCAAGACGTCAAGAGATCCGCTGGACCAAGGGACGACGCTAGTTTGGTCAGCGGCGATTTGCGCTGGGGAACCGTTTGATGACAGGGCACCTGAGTGTACGGGCCGGCTGACGGTTGCCACAGACGGGCTGGCTTGCACGGGAAGCTCCACGCCCTCGGCTAGGACGTAGCGCGTCGCGCGCCCTTTGCCGGTACGCTGCAAGACGCCGCTGTTTACGAGCCGCTGCAGCTCGCGACGCAAGCTGCTCAAAGGCCTGCGAAGCTCCGCACTCAATTGCCTTATTCCAGCGCCCTCGCGGCCAAACCGCGGCATTAGGGCCAATATTGCGGCGCTATGTGCTTCGCTAGCCATGCCCACCGCTCCTCATCCGCTCACTCAGGCGATATAGTGAGCGGATTTTAGCCGAATCCGCTCAATTGAGCGGATTTTTAATTAATCCGCTCAATCCGCTCATTTTGAGCGGATTCACTTAGGCAAAAATTATTCCCCATAGCGAATTGTTATGGTTGCAATAGCAGCATTGATCTTATTTTTGGAAAGATCATTTAGCGAATACCGGGTTTATCCCTAGGCCCTGCGAGCGCAGAATTCAGTCATCGGGAACAGCAACAGACCTCCCCGGAATCACCCGACAAGGTCTGCTCCCACTGACTAGGACTAGGAGAACTGCCATGAAGACCATCGCC